>Ga0182027_10010005_pt1 | contig 13529 bp, 12 predicted proteins | sample 712E1DmetaG_FD_121300 | JGI IMG/M metagenome (GOLD analysis project Ga0182027, IMG submission 121300) | Permafrost microbial communities from Stordalen Mire, Sweden - 712E1D metaG (Illumina Assembly) | ecosystem: Environmental > Terrestrial > Soil > Wetlands > Permafrost | place: Sweden...
CGTTTTCGCTCGAGGCCAGCGCCCAGGGCATCCTGGCTGCGGTGGGGCTCCGACCGGATCAAGCCAGTGCGTCGTGTTCTGCCGAAGCGCTCGCCGGAGGAATTCTGCGAGCTGGTTGGGACCAGCCATCGGTTCGTGGTCGGGCAGAATAGGCCGCCTGATAAGGTGAGCTGCGTAAGCGACATCTCAGTAACATTGGAGTCGATGGTCATGGCGGGATTCTTCTGATCTTCGGATCTCGTCCTGCAATCCAAGAATGATAGTTGCGGAATCGGCAATTGTCAGCGCTCGCATGGTTCCATGACAGCAGATATGGCAAGGATGCGCAATTGCTTATGACGCCGTGTTTAGTAGTTTCTAGCAAACCGGCGCAGGCACTGGCCGTCCCTAGTCGGCGAGGAGCGCTTTCGTAAAGCTTGGGAGCGCCATGTGCATTGAGAGGCAGTGTCGTTCTAGGTCAAGCGCCTACTGCAATGAAGATTATTCATTTCGAGCGCCTGCCCATGCCGGGCGGGTATAGCATAGAGCGCCTGTTTCGCGCGGTGCGCAACGCGATGCCCGAGCAGTTTTCCGTCGATGTGGTACGGTGTGAGACTCCGTATCACTCATGGTGGTGGCTCCTGAAAGGGATCGCGAGGGCTCGGGCTCGCGCGGCAGAAGTGAATCACATCGTCGGTGATGTTCACTACGTGGCGCTCGGGCTACCCGGCGTGCATACAATCCTGACGGTGCATGACCTGAACCACCTTGATGCGCTGAAGGGGTGGAGACGGTCGATTTCTCGTTGGCTCTACTTCGACCTGCCTCTGCGGCGCTGCCGGTTTGTAACGACCATCTCCGACTGTACGCGGGAGCGCCTAGTGAGGCTGTTTCCGTTCGTGGCGGACAAGATCATGGTGATTCCCGACTGTGTTCCCGACGAGCTCGCATCGCGGCCAAAGGTGTTTAACACCGGCCACCCGCGCATCTTGCAGGTGGGGACCGCGTCTCACAAGAACCTGGAGCGGGTCGCGCTGGCTCTGAAAGGCGTGCGCTGCATACTTCACGTAGTTGGGCGCCTCAGCGAGACACAATTGCGCCGGCTCGAAGATTGCAGTGTTCTGTATGAAAACAGCGTGAACCTCTCCGACGAGGACGTAGCGCGGGCTTATGAGGAGGCGGACATGGTGGTGTTTGCGTCCTTAAAGGAGGGCTTCGGCCTGCCTATTATCGAGGCGAATGCGGTCGGGCGCGCTGTTGTGACGAGCAATCTCTCCCCCATGAAAGAGGTCGCGGCAGATTCTGCATGCTTGGTTGACCCCTACGACGAGCTATCCATCCGCACCGGGATACGGCGTGTGATCGAGGATGATCGCTACCGCGAGGCGTTGATCGAGCACGGATATGAGAACGTGAAGCGCTTTGCCGCCGACGTAGTCGTGGGCCAGTATGCGCGGTTGTACGAAGAAGTGGCTGCCCACTCGGTTTAGGCATATGTGCGGAATTGCGGCAGTATTCGCCTACGGGTCAGGAGCCCCACCGGTCGATCCTTGTGAACTCATCGCCGTGCGCGATCATATGCTCAGTCGTGGTCCGGACGGAAAGGGCCTGTGGGTTTCCGACACTGGTCGGATTGGGCTCGCACACCGACGATTGTCGATTATCGACTTGTCGCCTGCGGGCCGGCAGCCCATGTGGGATTCCACAGCTAAGGCATGCATTGTCTTCAATGGGGAGATTTATAACTTTGAGCAGCTCCGGCGAGGGTTTCTGACGAAAAGTTGCGACCTGCGGTCGCAGACGGACACCGAGGTGCTGCTTCAACTGTACTTACAGGAGGGTGTTCAGGCGTTTTCCCGGCTCCGCGGAATGTACTCTTTCGCTATCTGGGACAGCATGAAGCATTGCCTCGTCCTTGCCAGGGATCCGTTCGGCATCAAGCCGCTGTATGTCGCCGACGACGGGCGAACCGTCCGCGTCGCATCGGAGTTGGGCCGAACAGCGCAGAGACCCGGAGGGACATCCAGGAGTGGTCGCGCCGAATCTCCGCCGAATCGGCGGCGTCGTACCTGAAGGCAATAGTCGACCACGTGTATGCGGCGGGCCCGCGGCCGACGGCTCCTTGGCTCCAATGAAGCACGCTCCGCACTCACTACAGTGATTGTCGCGATAGACGCTGTCGGAATTAGAGGACATGGGGGTGCGGCGGTACTATGTGAGTTGTTGCACTGGTTGCAGGTAGTACGGCCAGATTGGCAGTGGCATGTGTTTCTTCTGCACCGCGAGATGCGGGAATTCGACGAGCCGGTTTCTGGAAGATGCGTTCACTTCAGTTCCACGGGAATGGGGAATGGTCCGCTCGGCCGTCTGCTGTGGCTGAACATTGTCCTCCCGAGGCGCGTGCGGAAGCTCGGAGCCGACGTGCTCTTTTCTTTCGCGAACATCGCTCCGCTGTTGGGAGAGGTCCCCACTGTGGTGTATTGCCATCAGCTGAACGCAATCGGGGCAACCCGGATCACAGGCCACGGCCCCCTGACGGAGTTGCGCATGCGCGTACTGGGCCGGCTCATGCTCGGGGGCGCCGGACGTAGCAAAACGATCGTTGTGCAGACTCAGTCGATGGCCGAAGCGCTGGCAGCCGCCGATAACCGCCTGATGGGTAAGATTGCCGTCATCCCAAGCGGGTATCGGACTTTGGGCACCACGGGCTTGATCCATCCCGAAGTGCGTAGTCTGGTGAAAGGTTCTTCTTCTCCGCGAATCGTCTATGTCTCGCACCCGAGCGAGCACAAGAACCATGAAGTCTTGCTCAAGGCGATGCCGCACATCATGCAAGAGATACCTTCCGCGAGGTTGCTGTTGACGCTCGAAGCAGAGCGCCCGCCTAACCGCCGGTATGCCGGGTTTGTGACGCATCTGCAGAGCGTGGCTAAGAATGCCGGTGTAGCCGATCAGATCACGTGGCTCGGCATCCTCAACAGCGCTGAGATTCACTACTTGTTGACCGAGGCGGACGTGATGGTGTTTCCCTCCCTCGCCGAGTCATTCGGCCTGCCTCTCGCAGAGGCCATGGCTGCCGGGTGTCCCATAGTCGTCGCGGACCTGCCGTACGCTCACGACGTGGCGGGAGTGGCTGCGCTCTACTTTCAACCCGCCGATCCGGTTGATCTCGCTGAGCGGGCTATCGAGGTACTCAGAGACGAAAGCACCAGGCAGAAGTTGATCGCTGCCGGGGCGGCACGACGCGGCCGGTTTTGTTATGCGGACATCGCTGAGAGGCTGGCCACGGTCCTTTCCGCAGCTTCAGGAGCGGACGCCCAGCCATGTCACTAAGTGTTCTTTCTGAGGACCTCACACCAGAAGCGAGAGTGGCAGATGCCGAATGAACGTGCGGCCAGAATGCCGGTGCCGATATCCGTCCTGGTTCCCTGCAAGAATGAGGCAGTGAACCTCCGAGGATGTCTAGATGCAATCGCTGGGTGGGCAGGCGAGATCATCATTGTAGACTCACGGAGCACCGACGGAACAGCGCAGATTGCGAACGAGTACGGGGCAGACGTCGTGCAGTTTGATTATCACGGAGGGTGGCCCAAGAAGCGGCAGTGGGCGCTAGATACATTGCCACTGCGCAACGAGTGGGTGCTCCTCCTGGATGCGGACGAGGTCCTGCCGCCTGAGATCAAAGACGAGATCCGATCCGCGATAGGCGATCCGCGGTTCGACGGGTATTACCTGGCGTACCGGGTCTGGTTTCTTGGAAGACTGCTTCGATTCGGAGACACGATACTATTGAAGCTGGCCTTGTTTCGTCACGGCAAGGGACACTTTGAGTGTCGGCTGGCGGAACAAGACACGTCCATGGGTGACATGGAAGTTCACGAACATGTCATTCTGGACGGCAAGGCTGGGAGGTTGAAGAACGCAGTCCGACACGAAAACTTCCAAACGCTGGATCGATATATCGAGAAGCACAACGCTTATTCCAACTGGGAGGCTAGCACAAGCGTAGTCGGTGGTATGGGGGCACTACATGCCTCGCTATGGGGCAACCAGGCCGAGAGGCGCCGTTGGTTGAAAACACGGGGGATGCACTTCCCAATTTTTCCCGTTCTCGTGTTCCTTTACGCATATGTCCTCCGGTTGGGTTTTCTTGACGGCAGGCAAGGTTTCTTGTACAGCGGCTTCAAAGCTGTCCAGGGCTTTCACGTGAAGGCGAAGATCGACGAACTTCTCCTTAGACGCTCAGGCTGGGGACAAGGCAATGGGACGTCTGGTGGCAGGCGAGAAGGCATGATCATACCCCAGGTCTCGGCGAAAGACCGCACCCCTGCCCCTGGCAGAGCGGAATCCCAGGTCTTGCAGGCAACTGAGTATTTCACATTGATCGCAAGCAACTGGAGCGGGAAGTACGTCGAAGGCGGCAGCTTGAAGCCTAGAGTCGAGCGATGCCTCAAGCCGCTCTGCGGTCGCCTGGGAGCAGGCAGCAAAGTGCTGGACTTCGGGTGCGGGAGCGGCGAGATTACGTTAGCCCTCGAACAGGCTGGATATTCTGCCATAGGTCTGGACGCTTCAGCGGCCATGGTCGAGGCAGCAGGGCGAACTTGTACGGGGACGGGCATTGAGATCTTCAAGACCGACCTGGGCACATGGTCCGAGATACCCGTGAGCGACGAAACTTTTGATGCGGTTGTGGCTTCGAGTGTTCTAGAGTATGTACCGGAGCCGGCAGTGCAGATCGGGGAACTCGTCCGCGTGCTGCGGAATGGCGGTGTGCTAGTAATGACAGTCCCGAACCCCTCCCATCCGGGACGAGTGGCGGAGAGGCCTCTGAGGGTCATCGCTCGAACTTCTCTCCTAAAGATGGTAATTCCTCTTTTGCCGAAAGAGATGGTGGCATATTTTGGGTATCTCGCTCTATCCATTAATCACTTTCCTGTGTGTACCTGGGTCAGTATGCTCGGTGCCGCCGGTCTGCGAGTCGATGAGGTCTCGGCGCCGGAGTCGCCGCTAGTCAGGATCGTAGCCACGAAGGTGGCCGCCGGCGCGGCGTGAGAGGAGAGACAAGTGCGGCAGGTTTTGCAGAGCTTGGGCAACGGTGAGACTCGATTGGCGGGGGTTCCTTGCCCGGCGGCGAGGGATGGGTCTATGCTCATTCGCAGCCGCGCCACCCTCATCTCCGCTGGCACCGAGCGCATGCTGCTCGATTTCGGGAAAGCCGGCTGGATTCAAGAGAGTCCGTCCACAACGCGATGTATCCGGATGGTACTCGACGCCAATTGAGACTAGCGCACTCGCGTATAGCGTTTTGAAACTCCTATGTGGTTAGACTGTCTGCTAGTTACCATCGAGAACCTTCTGGATACCGTCCATGGCAAGCCGTGTCGATTGGTTCTGAGGACCTGCGCGCATTTTACTTCCGGAGGGTAGGTGGTTTCGCGATTAGCCAAGGAGATGTATTACGGCGTATTCCGGATTCCCATGCGTCTGAATGGATGGCTGTACCGGTGCTTTCGTCAACCTGCCTCCAACATAAAAGTGCATTTGGGGTGTGGGCAGAAGAACTATTTATCCGGCTGGGTCAACGTTGACGCTAACATTATCACAGCGAGAATAGACTTGTGGGCCAACCTATCGGATCCTCTGCCTTTCCGCTCAGAGTCGGTCGCTGCATTTTATTCGTTCCATGTCATCGAGCACTTGCCGGATAGTTTCCTGCCTAAGCATTTCGGAGCCATGTTTCGCGCGCTTGCACCCGGGGGACGAATCCGAATCGGCGGCCCGCACGGGGGGAATGCCTGCCAAAAGTACATTGAGGGCGATCGAGAATGGTTCGGCTCCTATCCGGACGACCGATTGAGCGTTGGTGGGCGCATGGCGAATTTCATCTTGTGCCGGGGTGAGCATCTGACCATTTTGACTGAGGATTACCTTCGTGAGCTTGCCGAAGCTGCCGGTTTTTCAGAAATCTCATTCTGGAGCCCTATGCATAGCGAGAATTTCGGTGTTGAGGTGCTCGCCGTGGAGCACGAGTCGGACCCACTATTCCCCCACTCGGTAATCATGGAAGCGATCAGGCCGGCATCTGGTTTTTCACGCGATAGGTCGTAGAGTTATTTATGCTTCAGGTGCTCCAGAACCTTCGCGACGGCACCACGTGCCTGACCGAAGTTCCCTGTCCCACCGCCGGTCGCGGCCACCTGCTAATCCGGAGCCGCGCCACCCTCATCTCCGCCGGCACGGAGCGCATGCTGCTCGATTTCGGGAAAGCCGGCTGGATTCAAAAGGGCGGCCAGCAACCCGACAAAGTCCGCATGGTGCTCGAAAAAGTGCGCACGGATGGCTTCGCCGCCACCCTCGAATCCGTGAAAGCTAAGCTCGATCAGGCCATCCCGCTGGGCTATTGCAACGCAGGCGTGGTCATCGAGTCCGGGGCCGAAGGCTTCAGCCCGGCGGATCGCGTTGTCTCGAACGGTGCCCACGCCGAAGTCGTGCGCGTTCCCAAGAATTTGTGCGCCCACGTCCCCCCGACGGTCGGCGATGACGCCGCCGCATTCACCGTCGTCTGCGCGATCGCGCTCGAAGCCATGCGCTTGGCCGCACCCTCCCTCGGCGAGTGCTTCGGCGTCACGGGCTTGGGCCTGATCGGACTGACTGCGGTGCAACTCCTTCGCGCCCACGGCTGCCGGGTGTTGGGCATCGACTTCGACCCACAAAGGCTGGAACTTGCCCGGAGATGGGGGGCGGAGACAGTCGATCTCTCTCAGGGCGCCGACCCGCTGCGGGCCGCGGAAGCTTTCAGCGGCGGTCACGGCCTTGACGGGGTTATCGTGGCGGCGGCCACGAAGAGCAATGAGCCGGTCCACCAGGCCGCGCAGATGTGCCGGAAGCGCGGGCGAATCGTCCTGGTGGGAGTGGCGGGGCTGGCATTGTCGCGCGACGACTTCTATAAGAAGGAGCTGAGTTTCCAAGTTTCCTGCTCTTACGGGCCGGGCCGTTACGATCCTGCGTACGAGGAAAAGGGGCAGGACTACCCGATCGGATTCGTGCGCTGGACCGCGCAGCGCAACTTCGAGGCGGTGCTGGGCTTGATAGCCGAAGGCAAATTGGACGTAGAGCCCCTGATCACTCACCGGTTCCCGTTTGAGCGTGCCGAAGAGGCTTACGAATTGTTGTTGAGCGGCGAGCCGCACTTGGGGATACTTCTCGAATACCAGCAGAAGCCGGAGGAGGAACTCCGCCAGAGCACCATTCAGATTTCGCCGCCTCCGAAAGGCAGAGGGCCGGGAGACCGGCCAGTTATCGGGTTGATCGGGACGGGGCAGCAGGCCGTGCGGGCGCTGCTGCCAGAGCTGCGAAAGTCCTCGGCACGCCTGAAAACCGCCGCCGACAACAATGGCGTCTCGGCAGCGCGCGCGGCCCGGAAATTCGGGTTCAGCGCCGCCACTACGGAGAACGCAGGGGTTTTGGCCGACCCGGAAATCGATACCGTGTTTATCGCCACCCGGCACGACAGTCACGCGCGCCTGGTTTGCCAGGCCCTGGAAGCCGGCAAGCACGTCTTCGTGGAGAAGCCGTTAGCTATGAACGAAGACGAGCTGGCGTCCATTGAAGCCGCCGCCGCGAAGGTGCCCGGGTTGTTGATGGTGGGTTTCAACCGGCGGTTCGCACCGCACACGCTCAAAGCGAAACAACTGCTGGCCGGCATCCGCGAGCCCAAGGCCATCGTCATCACCGTGAATGCGGGCGCGGTCCCACCGGACCACTGGACACTCGATTCCGCGGCGGGTGGAGGGCGGATCATCGGCGAAGGCTGCCACTTCATCGACCTGGCCCGGTGTCTGGTCGGCGCGCGGGTGCGGTCGGTGGGGACCAGCAAGCTGAGCGCCGACACCGTGACTATCAGCTTGGGTTACGAGGATGGTTCCACCGCGGCGATCCACTACTTTGCGAACGGGAGCAAGGCTTTTCCCAAGGAACGGGTGGAGATCTTCTGCGGCGGCCGCATCCTCCAACTGAACAACTTCCGGACCATGAAGGGGTACGGCTGGCCGGGCTTCCGGTCGATGCGGTTGTGGCGGCAGGACAAGGGGAATGCGGGGTGCGTGGGGGCATTCCTGAAAGCAGTGCGGGAAGGCAAGGGTTCGCCGATTCCATTGGAGGAATTGGTGGAAGTGGGGCGGGTTACGCTGCAGGCGGCTGGCGGGGGATAGCCGGCGGGGGAACGCGTGTCGAGATGAGTCTCGACACGGCAGACACGAGTGTCTGCGCCACATCGGATGGTGTGGGGGGTGGCGGGAGCCCTCAGACGTGGCGTATCCAACGGTAGGCTTCTTTGCGATCGCCGACGAACTCGAAGTCAACCAGGCGCTCATGGCTGTAAACGGAATAGACCAGGCGGTAATCGCGGCCGAGGCGGACGGAAAAGCGGTTTGCCCGCCCCTGAAGCTTTTTGCCCTGGTAAGGGTTGGACAGCACATCGCGGATGGCTTGGACGGCTTTTTGCCGGATCTGGGCGCGGAGGGCGAGCAGGTCCTTTTCGAACGAACTGGCGTAGCTACCGTTCCAGTTCATGCCCGATCTGATCGAGAAGCTTTTCGAGCGGATGGCGCCGCTCTTTCAACCTGGCGTCGCAGAGGGCGTTGAGGGCTTGATCTTCGGTTGCGATGGCGGTCTTGCGGGCGCGGCGGTACACCTTGTCAGCGGAGGAAGAGGCGTTGCGACGAACACCCACCAAAGTAGTGACGCGGGCTTTCATGACCAATTTGATTTTATCACGGGAATTGTGCTGAAAGAACTGCGGACAGTGCGGCGGCTGAGGCCGGTGCAGATTGTCAACCGGTTTACACGGCGGCTGCCGCGGTCGCCGAGGTTTCCAAAACCGGCGACGCGCACGCGGGTGGGCTATTGGGTGGAACCGGTGGTGTATGAGCCGGCGCCGCTGACGGCGCCGTCACGGTTGCGGGATTACACGTTGCACTATCAGCCCAGGCCTGGGGCGGAACTGGTGGAAAGGTGGATCCGGGAGAACCCGGCCGGAAGGGGCGCCGGGTGGGAGCCGTATCCGCTGTCGCGGCGGATTGTGAACTGGATCAAGTGGATGATGGGCGGAGGATTGGCCACCCGCGGTGTGACAGAAAGCCTGGCTGCCCAAGCGGACTATCTCTCCCGAACCGTGGAATACCATCTGCTGGCGAACCACCTGTTCGCCAATGCGAAAGCACTGGTGTTCGCGGGGTGCTTCTTCGAGGGCGGAGCGTGGCTGGGCGATGGGCGGCGGCTGCTGGAGCGGGAGATCCCGGAGCAGATCCTGGCGGATGGCGGCCACTTCGAGCGCAGCCCGATGTACCACTCGCTGGTTTTCGAAGACGTGGTCGACCTGGTGAACCTCGGCCGGGCCTATCCGGGGCTGCTGCCGGACTGGTCGGGGGTGGCGGCGCGGATGTCGGGGTGGCTGAAGCAGATGCTGCATCCGGACGGGCAGATTGCGTTCTTCAACGACTCGGCGTTGGGGGTGGCGCCGGAGCCACGGCTGCTCTTTGAGTACGCGGCACGCCTGGGCATCGAGTCCGTGGACGTGCAACTGGCGGAGAGCGGGTACATACGGCTGGAGAACGGCGCCACGGTGGTGCTGTTCGATGCCGGGCCGATTGGCCCCGACTATCAGCCGGGCCATGCGCACGCGGACACACTCTCGTTCGAGGTGTCGCATGCGGGCAGGCGGGTGCTGGTGAATTCAGGCATCTCGACCTACGAAGACAATGCCGAGCGGCATGCCCAACGGGGTACCGCGGCGCACAACACCGTGCGCGTCGACGGCCAGGATCAGTCGGAGGTCTGGGCGGCTTTTCGGGTAGCCCGCCGCGCCCGGCCACTCAACGTCAGAACCGATCATCGGAGCTTCGCAGAAGCCAGCCACGACGGGTACGACCGGTTGAAGGACCCCGTGATTCACACGCGGCGTCTGGATCTCGGCGAACGCCAACTGACCATCACCGACAGTTTATTAGCGAAACGCGAACATCGGGGTGAAATCTACTTTCATCTGCACCCGGAGGCGGAAGCTAAGATCCAGTTGGATCCGAAGCTGGCGCGGGTCGAAGAATCGACACTTTGGCACCCCGAATTCGATAAGAGCGAAAAAAACAGAACGATTGTGGGGCGGTGGGCTGGCAAGTGTCCCGTCCAGTTCATTACGCGCATTCAGCTTTATTGAGCTTCGCGGAATATAGTGACAGCGGCGGTTGCCAACCGCCGCGCAGGATGCCATCCTGCCCCACATCGGCGAGCCGCAAACAGGGGCGGCGATTCTCCGAGGTCGCGGCGGGGGTGTACAAGGGGGGGGCAGGCGGATTGACAATCCGCCGCAGGTTGAAAACCTGCCCCACAAGTCGTCGCGGCGCGCGAAGAATGTGATGGATAGTAGTAGATCGGCTGTCACCCAGTTGCGTAAGGCTGGGTAAATACCCCGGGCATCTGCAAATGAAATATATCCTTGTCGCCGGCGCGCGGCCTAACTTTATGAAGGTTGCGCCCCTCATGGACGCCTTCACCCGCCGTAAGAGCGCGGGGGATGGCTTTGCGGTGCGCCTCGTACACACGGGGCAGCACTACGACCGCAAGATGTCGGACGATTTCTTCGCCGATCTGGGAATTCCCGAACCCGACATCAACCTGGCGGTGGGCTCGGGCACACACGCCGAACAGACAGCGCGGGTGATGATTGCATTCGAGCAGGTCTGCCAGGCCGAATGCCCCGACTGGGTTATCGTTGTCGGCGACGTGAATTCGACGCTGGCATGTTCCATCACCGCAAAGAAACTCGGCATCCGCGTGGGCCATGTGGAAGCCGGACTACGCTCTCGCGACATGTCGATGCCGGAGGAGATCAACCGGCTGTGCACGGACGCCATTTCCGATGCCCTCTTTACCACCGATGAGCTTGCCAGCGACAACCTGCGCCGCGAAGGTGTTCCCGAAAGCCGCGTTCACTTCGTTGGCAACACGATGATCGACACCCTGCTCCGGTGCCTCGACCGGGCTTGTGCACGACCGCTGCCATCCGGGCTGGAGGCTAAGCGCTACGCCGTCCTCACTCTGCATCGGCCGCAAAATGTCGACGACCCTTGCGTGCTGGCCGGTATTCTGGACGCCGTTGGCGTGGTGGCGGACCGCATGCCGGTGGTGTTCCCGGTGCATCCCAGAACTGCTAAGAGCCTCGATACGCTGCGGCTGCATCCCAACCTGCGGATTGCGGAGCCGCTCAGCTACCTGTCGTTCCTGGGGTTGGTGGCCCACTCGCGGATGGTGCTGACCGATAGCGGCGGCATTCAGGAGGAAACCACCGTGCTGGGGGTTCCCTGCCTGACGATGCGACCCAATACCGAGCGGCCGATCACGTGTGAAATTGGGACGAACCGGTTGGTGGGGACCGATCCCCAACGGATCCGTGAGGCGGCGCTGGCGGTGCTCGACAATGGATCGCGTCCGCATCGCGTACCGGAGAAATGGGACGGTCACGCCGCCGAACGCATCGTAGAGATTCTCCTCGATGGACATCCTGTTTCTGGCTGACAACTTCCCGCCCGAGCGAAACGCCCAGGCCTCGCGTGTGTATGAGCGTGCGTGCTACTGGGTGCGTTGGGGGCATAGGGTAACGGTGATCACGTGCGCGCCCAACTTCCCCGAAGGGCAGTTGTTTCCGGGGTATAGGAACCGCTGGCGCCAGGTGGAGGAGATGGAGGGCATACGGGTAGTGCGGGTCAAAACCTACATCGCTGCCAACGCCGGCAATATCTTGCGCATCCTCGATTTTCTCTCGTTCATGGTGAGCGCCTTCCTGGCCGGTCTCTTCGAGCCGCGGCCCAACGTATTGGTGGCCACCTCCCCGCAGTTCTTTGCGGCCGTGGCGGGCTGCGGTCTCGCAATGGTCCGCCGGCGCCCTTTCGTTATGGAGGTGTCGGACCTCTGGCCGGATTCCATTGTCGCCGTCGGCGCCATGAGGCGGAGTATTGCCCTCCGCGCGCTCGAAAAAGTGGAGTTGTTCCTGTATCGGCGCTCTGCCCGGATTGTCGCACTCACCTCGTCCTTCAAGCAGAACCTGGTGGGGCGGGGAGTCGAGGGGAGCAAGATCCAGGTTGTAATCAATGGAGTCGACCTGAGCCGGTATGCGCCGCGCCCACGCGACTGCGAATTCGCACGAAAGTGGAACCTGGCCGCCGGTGATTTCGTGGCCGGTTACATCGGAACGCACGGCATGGCGCATGCCTTGACCAACGTGCTCGACGCCGCGGGCCTGCTTCAGGATCACGGCATTCGCTTCCTCTTTGTCGGCCCCGGCGCCGAGAGAGGGAAACTGATCGCCGAGGCCGAACGCCGACGCCTACGCAACGTCACCTTCGTTCCCGCCCAACCCAAGGAGACGATGCCCTCTGTCTGGAGCGTGTGTGACGTGGCGCTGGTGCACCTCAAGAACACGCCCCTGTTTGAAACCGTCATTCCCTCCAAGATTTTCGAGGCCATGGGGATGGGAAAGCCGGTCCTGCTGGCTGCGCCCGATGGCGAGGCCAGCCGCATCGTCAAAGCGGAGAATATCGGCCTCTGCGTTGCCGCCGAGAACCCTCAAGAGCTAGCCGCCGCGGTGCTGTTCATGAAGGAAAACCCTCTCTTTGTGCAGCAGTTGTCGCGCCGGAGCCTTGCCGCGGCCCCGGCATATAGCCGGGAGCGGCAGGCTCGCGACATGCTGGCGGTGCTCGAAGCGGCTAAGGATCGTTCCAGGTACTCACCAGGGGGTCAACTCGCCCGAGATTGACCTCCTTACGCGCAAGGAGACTTCATGTTCCCGCTACTCATACTCGCGGTTTCGGCCCTTCTGCTTACGCTGGCCCTCACCCCGGCGTGCCGCGCCCTGTGCACGCGCCTCGGCTGGGTGGACCATCCCGACCTGCGCAGGATCCACCGCGCTGCCATCCCCCGGGCGGGCGGCATCGTCATCTTCCTGGGCTATGCGGCTGCCCTTACACTGTTCCGGTTCTCTCCGCTGTGGGCGGCGTACTCTTTCCCGTGGGCCCCGCTTTCCGTCCGGGCCCTCCTGCCCGCCGTTCTCATAGCGTTTGCGACAGGTCTCCTCGATGATGTCTACGGGCTCAAGCCCTGGATGAAGATCCTGGGGCAGGTGCTGGCCGCCGCGGTGGCTTGTTATGCGGGCGTCCAGATTCACGGTATCGCCGGCCACAGCATCGCGGGCGCATGGTGGCACATCCCGCTGACCATGTTCTGGCTGGTGGGGTGCGCGAATGCGTTCAACCTGATCGATGGCCTGGATGGCCTGGCCACGGGCGTCGGCCTGTTTGCCACAGCCACGGCTTTTCTGAGCGCCGTCATCACCGGCAATGCCGCCCTGGCCTTCGTCACCGCGCCGCTCCTCGGCGCCCTGCTCGGCTTCTTCCCCTACAACTTCAACCCGGCGTCCATCTTCATGGGCGATTGCGGCAGTATGACGGTGGGCTTCCTGCTGGGATGTTTCGGCGTCATCTGGTCCCAGAAATCCGCGA
>Ga0182027_10010006_pt1 | contig 13528 bp, 10 predicted proteins | sample 712E1DmetaG_FD_121300 | JGI IMG/M metagenome (GOLD analysis project Ga0182027, IMG submission 121300) | Permafrost microbial communities from Stordalen Mire, Sweden - 712E1D metaG (Illumina Assembly) | ecosystem: Environmental > Terrestrial > Soil > Wetlands > Permafrost | place: Sweden...
CCTCGAGCCGCGTCCGGCCCTCCGCCGGAAGGTCGGCGCCCGCCTCCCGGAATTCCGCCAGGGTCTCGGACATGAACCGGGAGCGGACGGAGGAAAGGCGCCCGGCGTCCGGCAGACGCGCGAAGGCGTTTAGCCTCCTCCACAGGGCGGCCCTGAGGGGGATGCGCGCCAGGAAGGCCGACACCCTCGGCAGGACTCGGTTGTGGGCCTCGCGAAGCTCCGGGGAGTCCGCTACCGACTGCAGGTGCGTGACGCGGCTCCATGCGCGGTTCAGCCCGTCGGTCGCGCTGTCGAGCGCGAGGAAGGTGTTCTCGAAGGTCGGGGCCTGCGGGCTGTCCTCGATCGCCCTTAGGGACTCCTCGGTTAGGCCGATCGCCGCCTCGGTCGAGGGCTCGACCTGCTCCGGGACGAGCGCAGTCCAGCGGATGTGAAACGACGGGTCGAGAAACGGATTGTCCGGCATCAGCCTTACCAACCGTAGGTCGCGCCAAAAGACAACTGCCGGCGCGACGCCGGCACGGCCGGCACGGACTGGAACGCGCTGTTCCAGAGGTTGTCGACAAGAAGCGACAGCTCGAACCTGCGGGCGCCGGCCGGATGCCAGTTAAGGCCGAGCGAGCTCACGAGGGCGTCGTTTCCACCCTGCGTGCGCAGGCTGTCCGGCGCCTGCACCCTCGCGACGTTGTCGAGGCGCAGCTCGAACTCCTCGGTGAGCTGCAGGACCAGCGCCGCCGTGAGGCGCTGCCTCGCGTAGTTGAGCGCGTAGAAGCTGGCCGTGACCTGCGCGTCCGTGTAGTCGGCGCTCTTGGCGAGCGCGCTGTAGCCGAGGACCACGCTGACGAGCCCCCAAGAGTGCCGCCCCACGAGCTCGACGCCCTCGGTGTCGACATTGACCGGGTTCGCAGCGCGGCCGAAGACGCCGGTCGTGTAGGTCCAGTCGACGAGATTGTCGTCGCGCCGGTAGAACACGGCGGCCTGGCCCGTCCAGCCCGCAAAGCTCCCGCTCAGGCCGACCTCCGAGTCGCGGCTCGTCTCGCGCCCGAGGTTCGGGTTGCCGAGGAAGAGGCCCGAGGTGGGGCTCGAGTCGAGCGCGGTGTAGGACGGCATCTCGGTCGTCGTGGAGAAGCTCGCGTAGATGCGCCTGAGGCCGGACGAGTTCCACGTCCGAGAGAGCTCCGCGACCGGCGAGAAGACCCCGCCCGCGCGGTCGGACTCGTCGTAGGTGGCGCCGGCCTTCAGGGTCACGTAGCCACCGGCGGCGGCCCACTGATCCTCCGGCACGAGCGCGAACTTCTCAAGTTTGCGGCTGTGGTAGGGGCCGTAGGTTAGTGAGGTCGACTTGAGCGAGTCGCTCGTCTCCTCCAAGTGGTAGTTGAGGAATACCCCGGCCAGCTCCTGGCGGCCGCCGATCGCCGTCCCGTACTCTCGGGTCGTGTGCTGGTAGGGGTGGACCGGGCCGAGGGGGGCGAACCGATCGAAGGCGTAGTCGTCCTTGTTGCGCCGGTAGAAGGCGCCGGCCTCGAAGTACTGCCCGTTGCCCAGGTCCTCGCGCGTGTTGGCCGCGAGGAGCACGGTCTGGAGGTTCTCGGTCTCGTCCGAGTCGAAGGGCGTGTAGAGGTTCGGCCAGCCGAAGAAGCTAGCCTGGTAGCCGGCGAACAGGTCGGTGAGCGACCGCGGGGCCGCAAACTCGAGCCTCGCGTCCGCGCGGTCGAAATGGAAGTCCCCGAACGGCACGGTCCCGTTTCCCGACGCGTGAGACCAGTCGGCGTCGGCGGCGACGTGCTGCGCGCCCGCCCCCTCCCACCCCTCGTAGACCTCCTCGCGCTCAAGGCCGTCGTTGCCAACGGAGCCCGTGACGAAGCCCTCGTTGCCGATGGGCCGCCATCCGTAGGCGACGGCCCCGCCCGTCGAGTTCATCGTGTCGGTCGCGTGGTCGGCCCCCGTGAGGATCCGCGGGGCCCCGAGCATCGCGGGCGCGATCGGCAACTCCGTGAGGTAATGGCCCGTCTGGGGGTCGAAGATCGACAGGGCCCCGACCTGCAGCCCGGTGTTCTCAAAGGTGTCGCCCCGGATCGTGACGTCGGACTGCGCCTCGGCGAGGTTGCGGGGCTCGACGTCGACCAGGGGCTCGTAGCGCAGGGCCGACACGGGCATCGCGAAGGTTCCGGCCGGCTCCTGGTTGGCGACGCTCGGCGAATACACCATGAACGGCGGGAGGCTCGTCGCCTCCTGGGCGCCCAGCCGGACCGCGACGGCGAGCAGCGCCGGCGCAAGGAGGCCGCGGGCAATCAGAGGGGGCTTCATCAGGGGCGACCGGTAACAGGCGCGTCGGAAAAAACAAGCCTCACGTTAAGCCGAAAAGGAATATTGGTTAACAATAAATCCCTTTCGCCGTCCCCGGCCCGCCCGGGCGGCCTACGGCTTGTCGCCGTCGTCCCCTATAGCCTCGACAGGGCAGCCCTCGAGCGCCTCCATGCACTGCCCGACATCCTCCTCGGTCTCGGGCTGCTTGCTGACGTAGGAGTGGCCGCCTTCGTCATTGCGAGTGAAGAAGTTGGGCGCCGTTTCGCGGCAAAGATCACAGTCGATGCACTGCTGGTCGACGTAGAACCTCCCCGTTATATTGAGGGGATATTTGTCTGCTTTGTTGGCCATACGTGCACTAGAAAGGACAGCGACAAAGTCTCGCTGTCAAGGGGGTATCTCAGTGGAAACCGCTCATGGGCCGCGGGGTGGCCCGGCCCTAAGGCTGCTTGTATTCGGCAGGGCCCAGGATACGATCGCCCGATGCTGCAGGACCGCCCTTACATGCGCGACAGCAACGAGAGACGCCGCACCAGCGTGCTCACGTGGCTGATATCGTCCATCGTCGCCGCGTACCTCATGCAGAGCGCACTCGTGCGCGTCTCCGCCGCGGGGGCGGGCCTCGTGAACGCCCTGGCTCTCTCGACGGCGGGCCTGAGGGCGGGCCACCTCTGGACGCTGCTGACCTACGGCTTCCTTCACGACACCGGCAACCTGCTCCAGGTGATCGCCTACCTTCTCGCCATCTATTTTGCGGGGCGGGAGCTCCTCCCGATGCTCGGGGCGCGACGGTTCCTCGCGTTCTACGCGTCCTCGCTCGTGGCCGGAGGGCTCTTCTGGAGCGCGCTCCATTGGGGCCGCCCGGCGGTCGCGTACGGCTCCTCGGCCGGCGCCGCCGCGCTCGTCGTCCTTTTCGCCTGTTTCTTCCCGAACCGGGAGACCACGCAGCTGCTGTTCTTCCTGCCGATAAGCTTCAAGCCGAAGCATCTGGCCTACCTGCTCCTGGCATTCGACCTGTGCGGGCTCGTATTCTACGAGATCATGGGCGCGGCCTCGCCCTTCGGCGCTTCGGCACATTCCGTCCGCCTGGGCGGGATGGCGGCCGGGTGGCTCTACTACCGCTACATCCACGATTCGAACTGGGGGTTCAGCCGCGAGCGCGCCGGGGTCGAGCTTCCCCGCTGGATGAAGCACCGGAGCCCGGCCAAGGCCATCGCGCTCCCTCCCCCGAACCCCGTCTTGAGCACAGGGCACTCCGGGCACCTGCGCGCGGAGGTCGACCGGATTCTCGACAAGATCAACAGCGATGGGTTTGGGTCGCTCTCGGCGGACGAAAAGCGGGTCCTCGACGAGGCTCGGGATCTGATCGGCCGGCGATAATGGCATGAATCGCCGCGGAGCAGGGTCCACCTCATCCATAGGCTGATAATCCTGAACGTGTTGTGAACCGGGGAAGGCTCCCCGCGACTCGGGGCGCTGTCAAGGTAGGGCGCCGACCGCTGGACGCCCAGTGCGAAGCCGCCACAAAACGCCCTCCCTTCTTGAGTTCCTCGCCGTACCATGAAACTATCTAATGGTTTGGGCCGCATTAGGCCTTCTTCGATGACATCCCACGCATGATCCTCTCCTCCGCCCCCTTGCGCCGGCTTCTGGCTTCATGGATCCTGCTCGTCGCGGCCTCCGGGCTCTCGGCGTCGGACCTGAAGTTCACGACGCCCGACTCGCTCCAGACGGAGGCCCAGACCCTCGTGACGATCCTGGAGCAGGCCCACTACAACCGCGACTCGATCCATAGCGGCGACTATGCGCAGGCCATCCCGGATTACATGACGGCCCTCGACGGCCAGCATCTCTTCTTCCTCGACTCCGACCGGGCCGACTTTGTCGGCCGCTACGGCAAGAACGTCTACTACAACGTGGACTACCTCGGAAACCTCGACTCGGCCTACGAGATTTTCTACCGCTACGACGAGCGGGTGACCGCGCGGATTGGCTGGATCTTCGGCGAGCTCAAGAAGAAGTTCGACTTCACCGGGAACGACACGTTCCGGGTCGACCGCTCGAAGTCGCCCTGGGCCTCGGACGGCGCCGAGGCGGACGAGCTCTGGAGGAGGCGCCTGAAGTTCGAGATGCTTGAGGAGCTCCTGAACAAGAAGACGCTCGACGAGGCCCGCGACACGGTGCGCAAGCGCTACGAGCGGATGCTCAAGAACGTCGGGGAGACGGAGGGGAGCGAGCTGGCGGAAACGTTCCTCTCCTCGATCGCCGGCCTCTACGACCCGCATTCCACTTATTTCTCAGCCGACACCTACGAGGACTTCGGCATCCAGATGAAGCTCGAGCTCGTTGGTATCGGCGCCATGCTCGGCCTTGAGGACGACGTCTGCGTCGTCAAGGAGATCGTCCCGGGCGGTCCCGCGGACCTGGGCCGCGTGCTCAAGCCCAACGACAAGATCATCGCCGTCGCGCAGGGAAACGCCGAGCCGGTCGAGATCATCGGGATGAAGCTCCGCAAGATCGTCGACCAGATCCGGGGCGCTAAGGGGACCGTCGTGCGCCTCATCGTCCAACCCTCCGAAGCGACGGACAGCTCCGTGCGCAAGGTGGTCTCCATCACCCGCGATGTCGTGAAGCTCGAGTCGGCGCGGGCCCGGGCCGCTGTCTTTCAGGTTCCGGGCGTCGACGGAAAGCCGGTGCCGCTTGGCGTCGTGACGCTGCCGGCCTTCTACGGCCCGTCGGAGGACGGCGACACCGACAGCGACCGGATGAGCGCGAGCGCGGACGTCGCCAAGCTGGTCGCGCAGCTCAAGCAGGCCAACATAAAGGGCCTCGTCCTCGACCTGCGCCACAACGGAGGGGGTTACCTGAGCGAGGCGATCGAGCTCGCAGGCCTCTTCATCCACAAGGGGCCCGTGGTCCAGGTGAAGGGCTACGAGGGCGACGTGCAGATCGACTCGGACAAGGCCGAGAGCCTCTGCTACGAGGGGCCCATGGCGGTGCTCGTCGACCGGTTCAGCGCGTCGGCCTCGGAGATCGTCGCCGGGGCGCTCAAGGACTACGGGCGGGCGGTCGTCATAGGCGACAGCTCGACCCACGGCAAAGGCACGGTCCAGGCGACCTTCGAGATGAAGAGGATTTCCCGCGAACTGCAGCGCTCCCCCGCGAAGACGGGCGCCGCGAAGATCACCATACAGAAGTTCTACCTTCCCGACGGCTCCTCGACCCAGCTCAAGGGCGTGTCGTCCGACATCGTGCTGCCTTCGGTTGACGAGTTCCTCCCGATCGGCGAGTCCGACCTTCCGCACGCCCTGGTCTGGGACAAGATCAAGACCAGCGACTTCAACGGCTCGCCGATAGACCCGAAATTGCTCGCCGTCCTGCAGCAGGACAGCGCCTCGCGCCAGGGCCGCCTGGACGAGTTCGCCTACGTGAGGAAGTACGTCGAGTGGTTCAAGGGGCGCCAGGCCGAGAAGCTCGTCTCGCTCAACCTGGAGGAGCGCCGCAAGCAGAAGGCCGACGACGACGCCTTCCGCAAGGAGAACAAGGCGGAGCGCGACCGGCTGGCGAAGGAGGACTACCCCTTCAAGGAGTTCAGGCTGGGCCCGCCGCTCCCGCCGAAGATCGCCGCGCCGAAGCCCGCCCCCAAGGACGCCGACGCGGCCAAGAAGGGCGCTCCGGGGGACCAAGGCGGCGATGAGGGCGACGTGGCCGACCTCGACGAGGACTCCAACGCCGACGCCTATGGGAAGGTGGATGTGTCGCTTCGCGAAACCCTGAGGGTCGTGGAGGACGCGATCGAGCTCGGCAACAACCACGAGTACTGGGCGAGCAACCACGCCCCGCTGACCGCGGTGGCGAAGGGCTGAACCCCCGGGCTCAGCGCCACGCCAGGAAGAACCGATCCCTTCCCGCGAGATCCCTGATGGACTCGGTGCGAGGGAATCCAGCCGCCCGCGCGGAGGCGGCGGCAAGACCGTGGTGGCCGACCCCGGTCTCGAGGGCAAGCAGGCCCCCGGGGGCGAGGAAACCCGGCGAGGCGGCGATGATCCTCCCGATGTCCTCGAAGCCCCCGTCCCCCGAGACCAGGGACGCCATGGGCTCATGGTCGCGGACCTCAGGGGACGCGGTCGCCACCTCGCCTGCGGACAGGTACGGGGGGTTGGACACGACGAGATCGTACGTTTCGCCGGGGGGCAGGCGCTCGAACCAGCTCGACTCGACGAAGCTCACCCGGTCGGCCAGCCCGGCCGCCTGAGCGTTCTCGGCGGCGAGCGACAGGGCGTCGGCGCTCGAGTCGACGGCCGTCACGCGCGACCCGGGGAACAGCCGGGCGAGCCCAAGCGCGATCGCCCCGCAACCCGTGCCAAGGTCGAGGACGCGCGCCGGCGGGGGCGCGCACCTTGCGCCGAGCGTCTCGACAAGGAACTCGGTCTCGGGGCGCGGGATGAGCGCCCTCCTGTCGGTCTTGAGCTTGAGTCCAGAGAACTCCGCAAAGCCGAGGACGTACTGGAGGGGCTCGCGCCGGCCGCGCCGGCGCACCAGCTCGCGGATCGCCGCCAGCTCCCCCTCGCTGACCGGGCGCTCAAAATTGATGTAGAGGCTCATCCGGGCGAGCCCAAGCGCGTGGCCGACGATCAGCTCGGCGTTCAGCCGCGGGGACTCGACCCGCTTCGAGGCGAAGAACTCGGAGGTCTTCTTGACGACCTCGATGACATTGAGCATGGATGGGCGCCTCTCCTGCGGCTTTGGGCAGCGGCGCGGGCTCGGCCGAGCTCCGCGGACGGCCTCACGAGCTCGTACGAGCGGCCCTCGAGCGCGGCCAGCCGCTCGTCGTGGTGGGCCTTCTGAAGCGCGTCGATCAGCGGCCCGATCGCACCCTCCATGACCTGGGGCAAGCCGTGGAGCGTGAATCCGATCCTGTGGTCGGTCACACGGTTCTGGGGGAAGTTGTAGGTCCTGATCCGCTCGCTGCGGTCGCCGGAACCGATCTGGCTGCGGCGCTCGGCAGCGTACTTCGCCTTCTCCTCGTCCTCCTTTAGCTTGAGCAGGCGCGACCGCAGGACGGTGAGCGCGCTCGCCTTGTTCTTGATCTGGGAGCGCTCGTCGGCGCACTGCACGATGAGGCCCGACGGCTTGTGGAGGATCTGGACGGCGGAGTCGGTGGTGTTGACCCCCTGCCCTCCTGGGCCGCTCGCGCGGCAAACCGTGATCTCGAGGTCCTGGGGGTTGATCTGAATGTCGACCTCCTCCGCCTCGGGAAGGACCGCCACCGTCACGGTGGAAGTGTGGATGCGGCCGCTCGCCTCGGTCACCGGCACCCGCTGCACCCGGTGCACGCCGCTCTCCCACTTCAGGCGCTTGTACACGTCCGTGCCGGAGATGAGGAACCCGACGTCCCTCAGCCCGCCCCGCTCGGAGTAGCTGCTGTTCATGGGCTGAACCTTCCAGCCCTGGCTGTCGGCGTACCTCTGGTAGCACCGGGCCAGCTCGGCCGCGAACAGCGCGGCCTCCTCGCCGCCCGTGCCGGCCCGGATCTCCATCACCGTGTTGCGCGAGTCGGACGCCTCCGGCGGGATCATGGCGAGGAGCACGGCCTCGCGCAGCTCGCGCGCCCGGCGCTCGAGCCAGGGGATCTCGGCGCTCGCGAGCTCGCGGAGCTCGGCCCCGCCCGACGCCTCAGCGGCCAGCGCCATGGCGTCATGGAGCTCGCGCGCCACCTGGCCGTAGGACCGGTGGTCGTCCACCATCGTGCGCAGCTTCTGCTGCTCGCGGGTCACCTCGGCGGCCCGGCGCTGGTTCGCGTAGAACGACGGCTCCGCCATCTGCGCGTCGAGCTCGTCGAGGCGGCGCTGGAAGGGCGAAATGTCAGGAAGGGCGTCCATGGCTGATATTTGCGAATTGCGCGGGCCGCGACCGGAGGCCTAGCATGCTGCCTCACGCACCGCATGGCCGCGACGCTCTTCACACAGAACATTATCGCCTGCATCTGGGATTTCGACAAGACCTTAATCCCGGAATACATGCAGTCGCCGCTCTTCCGCCGGTACGGCGTCGACGAGGCCACGTTCTGGGCAGAGACGAATGCGCTCGTGGAGAATTACCGCCGGCGCGGCTACACGCTCGCGAGCGAGATCAGCTACCTGAATCATCTCCTCACCTATGTCCTGGCAGGCCGAATGGCCGGCCTCAACAACGTCGTCCTGCAGAAGAGCGGCGCGGAGATCCGTTTCTACCCGGGCCTTCCCGGATTTTTCGAGGCGTCCAAGGCCTGGGTCGCGGACAAGCAGGAGTACCGCAAGCACGACATCCGCCTGGAGCACTACGTCGTCAGCACCGGGCTCGCGCAGATGATCCGGGGCAGCGCGATCGCGCCCTACGTGGACGGCATCTGGGGCTGCGAGTTCATCGAAAACCCGCTGCAGCCCGGTTTCCTCGAGCAAAAGGAGCTCGAGCTCTCCGCCGAGGCCGAGATCGCCCAGATCGGGATGGTCATCGACAACACGACGAAGACCCGCGCGCTCTTCGAGATCAACAAGGGCACGAACAAGAACCCCGCGATCGACGTGAACTCGAGGGTCGCGGCCGAGGACAGGCGGATCCCTTTCCAGAACATGATCTACATCGCCGACGGCCCGAGCGATGTGCCGAGCTTCTCGGTCGTGAAGGGCAACGGGGGCAACGCGTACGGGGTCTACAATCCGGCGAAGCCCGAGGAGTACGCCCAGAACGACCGCCTGCGCCAGGTCGGCAGGATCGACCACTACGGGCCCGCGGACTACACCGAGTCGAGCAGCACGACGAAGTGGCTCAGGCTCCAGATCCACGAGATCTGCGACCGGATCGTCCGGGACCGGGAGGCCGCCGTGGCGATGAAGACCGCGCGCCCGCCCCGACACCTCAACCCCACGCCCAAGGAGGAGGAGGCCCGGAACGCCCCGAGGGCGCCGGAGCAGTCCGAGTTCCTCGAATGAGCGCGGGGCGCGCTCAGCGCGCGTCCGCCAGCTCGCTTTTCTCGAGCTCCTCGGCGATGTTGGAGGCGCGCGCCGCGTAGTCGGCCGCGGCCGCGGGCGGCATCTTGTCCAGGACCGCCTTGATCCCCCCATTCCACGCGAGCGCTATCCGGTACGGCGTGGCAACGAGCCCCCGGCGCTCGATCTCGGCCTTGATCCAGTCGTAGTGCTTGACCGCAACCGCGTCCGACGAGCGCCGGTCGAGCGCGCGGCTGAAGGGCGCCTGCGTGTGCATCCTCCAAGTCTGCTCGCGGAACTGGTAGGCGCCCAGCTCCCCGAAGCTGCCGGGCTCCTCGGTGTCCCTCGGGTTCTCGAGCTGATGGATCGCCTCAAGTGTCGCCCAGCGCTCGGAGGCGCGGGCCGGGGCGGCGGCAAGCAGGAAGGAAACGACGGCGAACGGCATCACCCAGGCCAGCAGCGGCGCGCGTAGGTGGAGGCTTTGGATGGAATGGGTCGTTTTCATGGCCGCCGCTGACCCATAGGTTCGGCAGCGGGTTCGGCGTGTGCCCAAACTAAAACCCACAAAAAGGTGGAACCCGCGCCGTCGTGCTCATTGCACGGGGCCCATCTCCCGGATATGCGTGCTCACAATCGCCTATTGACCAATAGATTCCTCAATGATCCGGGCCGCCAATGCCGCCCATCAGGTCTGGTGCCTGGCCCTAGGGCCGGCTCCCGTGTCTCCGTAAGAATATTCATGGAACCACACTGGATATCGCCAATGATTGTCGTTAGCAAAACTCGGATTGGCCGCCATTGCAGGTCGCTGGCATTTGGCATCGGGCAGGAAGACCCCGATCTGGTCCCCCTGAGGAGTCACGTTCGCGGCTCGTAATCCACCCGGCTGGTCTCGCCCCCGGGCGCTCTTCCCCCGAGGCCGGGGGTCAAAGGAGCCTGCGCAGGGCCTCAACGCCGGCCGTGGTCGCAAGCACGTAGTCGAAGCGGGTGTCGGACCAGACGGCGGCGGCCCCTGCCGCCTTGGAGACGAAGGTGGGCCCCTTGGTCACCGAGTTGCCGATCGGGCCGTCACGCCGGGTCACGTAGAAGTGGTACTGCGCTCCCTCCCTTAAGAAGCAGACCTCGAGGACGTCGTGCCCCGCAAAATTGAGCGTGCGGCAACCCGTGTCCCGCAGCCTCTCGAAATCGATCTGCTCGGCGGACGGCATCTTCGCCCCCTTGACCCGCAGCTCCGCAACGAGGGCGCTCGCGGGTTCCCCGCTGCTGCCGTGCCTCTGATTGACCATGTCGCTTATTGCGAACCCGGCGAGCGTCGACGCGCCGGACTCCGGGTGCACAGGGGCCCGGATCGAGAAGACCCCGATGACGAGCGCCGCGGCCGCGGCAAGGCCCGCGATCCAGCCCCAACCGAGCCCCTTGCTCCCGCGCGGGTCGCTCACGCGCACGCCCGCCAGGATGGCCTCCCGCAGCCCCTCCGGAGGATTGATCTGCCTAAGCTTGCCTGCGACCGCTTCATCGTGCGCGCGCGACTGCGCGAACCACGCCTTCAGCATGGGATCGTCGCCCGCCATGTGGAGGGCGTCGCAGAACGTCGCGCTGCCCGCATCGCTTCCGTTCGGCCGGAAGGCGGAGAGTATGAACTTGGCCTCTTCGATCGTCATGATGCGCTAGCTCCTTTAGATTCGGGGAAGGGCAGCACCTTGGAGCCGGCGGACTCCACGCGCTCGAGCGCCATCCTCAGCTGGGACTTGCCCCGGGACAGGCGCGACATGACCGTACCTATGGGCACGTCGAGCGCCTCCGCGATCTCCTGGTAGGACATGTCCTCGATGTAGAAGAGGGTCAGCGGGGCGCGGAACGTCTCGTCGACTGTCTGGAGCGCGGTCATGACAAGCGACGCGTCGATCTTGGAGACGCGGTCGACGTCCTCCGCCGCAAGCTCCTTCTCGGCGGGCGGCAGGTCCTCGATCGAGGTCGACCGGGCGTCGCGCCGGCGCCCCCGGAGAAACTCCCGGTAGAGCGTGGTGAACAGCCACGACTTGGCCTTGGAGAGCTCCCGCAGGCCGTGGCCCTTCGTGGCCCAGATGAAAAAGGTCTGCTGCACCAGGTCCCCCGCGTCCGACGAATTCCGGGCGAGGCTGAGCGCAAAGCGGTAGAGCGGCGCGTAATGCGCGTCCACCAGCGCTGCGAAGGCCTCGTTGTTCATTCGTGTGTTATGTTTCGGAGCCGCGGCGGCGGTGTTTTATTCCAATTCGCCGGGAAGATTGAAAGCATTGCGGAGGTTTCCCGTGCCTGCACTCCTTTTGCACCTTCCCCCGAACCTTGCCATGGCGGCGTCCCGCAATGCGGTGGCGCTCCGGATCGAGGCGGATCCCGCGATCGAGCCGGACCCGGGCCTGATTCCGGTCCTGGCCCTGCTCCACGGCTGGTGCGGCACGCCGAGGCTGCCCTCGTTCATCCAGGTGACACGCCGCCAGCTGCGCGAGCTCGCCGCCGCCTCGGCGGACCTCCCCATCTTCGTGGACGGCGGCCGGAAGGTCGCCTGGAGCCACGACGCCCTGGTCGATGAGCCCCCTCCCCAGCCCTCCCCGCCCCAGGCAGGGCCTGCCGCGCCACGGCCGCCGAGGTCCCCCAGGGCAACCTCGCTGGATCCCCTGGTTGTGGACGGGTCCGAGCACTACCTGGCGGTGACGCTCCCCTCCCGCGAGGACCCCCGCTATAGCGAGGCCGTGGAGCTGCTCAAGGCGGCCGGTTTCGTCCTTGAGCCGTCGAACCGCAAGTGGTGGCTGCGCGACCGCCACAAGACGCTCACGTTCCTCGCGGCGAACGGCGAGCGCCTCCGGGGAGCCCTCGCGGCCCAGTTCACCCCCAATTTTGCGGCAAGGACGGCCCACCTTTCGTCCGCGGAGGTGGTCTGCGAGGCGGCGCCCCGCGGCGGCGGCTGGGAGGTCGCGCTAGGGCTTCGCGCGACCGGGGCCGGCGAGGCCGCGGTCCGCGATGCGGTCGCGGCCGGTCGCGCCTACATCGAGACCGAGGGCAAGGTCATCCTGATCGATCCCGCGCGCGTGCAGCGCCTCGGCCAGGCGCAGCGGGCGCTGGCCGACGGCGCCACGGCGTCGCCCTCCGCCCGGCGCGTCGAGAGGATCGGCGCCGCCCGCGCAGCGGAGGTCGAGGACCTGCTGGAGGGTATCTCCCCAGGATTCCGGCCGCCGGAGGAGTGGCGCGCAAGGACCGGCGCCCTGCGCAACCTCTCGCGCCTCGAGCCCGCGCCCGTGCCGGCGCCCTTCGACGCCCTGCTGCGGCCGTACCAGAGGATCGGCGCGGCATGGCTCTGGCACCTCCACCGCTCGGGGCTCGGGGGCGTCCTCGCCGACGAGATGGGGCTCGGCAAGACGCTTCAGGCGCTTGCGCTCCTATGCGCCGTCCAGCAGGGCGGCGGCGCGAGCCTCGTCGTCTGCCCGGCCTCGCTGGTCGAGAACTGGCGGCGCGAGGCCGCACGCTTCGCGCCGCAGCTGCGCGTGTTCGTGCACCGGGGGGACCGGAGGCTGGAATCCCCGGGCGAGTTCGCCCGCTGGGACCTTGTCGTCACCTCCTACGGGACACTCACCCGCGACCGGGAGCTCCTTTCCTCGGCCGAGTTCGCGTGCATCGTGGCGGACGAGGCCCAGCACGTGAAGAACCGCAGGTCGCAGAACGCCCAGGCCCTTCGCTCGCTCAGGGCGCGGGGGCGGTTCCTGCTCACGGGCACCCCGGTTGAGAACTCTCTCGACGACCTGCGCTCCCTTTTCGAATTCATCCTGCCGGGCTACCTGGAGCGCGTCCCGCAGGGCGCCCGCGGCGAGGAGCGGACATGGCTGGACGAGCGGCTGCGCGCCAAGACCGCGCACTACATCCTGCGCCGCACGAAGCTTGCCGTCGCCCCGGAGTTGCCCGCCCGGATCGAGCAGGTCGTCTGGTGCACGATGGGGCCCTCCCAGGCCGCCCTGTACCGGTCGTTCCAGGAGAAATCGGAGCGGGAACTCTTCGACCTAGAGGCCTCCGGGGCCGGCGACGCACGCCTGAGGCTCGCTGCGCTTACCCAGCTGCTCCGGCTGCGCCAGATCTGCTGCGACCCGAGGCTTGTCGCGAGCGGGGACGAGACCCCCGAGGGCGCCGCGTTTGACGGCTCGGCAAAGCTCGAGTCGTTCCGCGAGCTCCTTGAGGAGGCGACGGACGACGGCCACCGGCTCCTCGTGTTCTCACAGTTCACCTCCCTC
>Ga0182027_10010007_pt1 | contig 13528 bp, 13 predicted proteins | sample 712E1DmetaG_FD_121300 | JGI IMG/M metagenome (GOLD analysis project Ga0182027, IMG submission 121300) | Permafrost microbial communities from Stordalen Mire, Sweden - 712E1D metaG (Illumina Assembly) | ecosystem: Environmental > Terrestrial > Soil > Wetlands > Permafrost | place: Sweden...
ATGCCGGCCGTCGTACGAGAGGTCCCCGGGTTCTCCGTCCGGGCGGTCGGCTGTGCGTGTGCGTCACCCATCCCACCGCGGATGCCGGGAAGTTCGCGAGCGAGGACGGGGACGCCGCGTTCGTCATCGCCGGGTCCTACCTCGGGCGGCGGCCCTTCGAGGAGACGGTCGAGCGCAACGGCGTGGCCATGACGTTCAGCGGCTGGGCCTATCCGCTCGAGGCTTACTTCGAGGCCTTCGAGGCGGCCGGCCTGCTCGTGGAGACGGTGCGTGAGCCCGCGGCAGTCGACGGCAGGCTTCCGCGAACGCCGGCCGAGCGGCGCTGGTCGCGGATACCGAACTTCCTGTTCTTCCGAGCCGTGAAGCCCCCAGGCGGCTGAAGTCGGCCCGATCCTGCGGGACCGCCGACCCCGGGACGCGGGGCCCGGCCGATCGGTCGGGGCGGGCCCGGAGCAGACCAAACCCCCGCGACCGCCGGCTGCGTCCTATACGACCACCGCTTCGATGTCGAGCATCTGGGCGAGGTGGAGAAGCTGGTCCGTCCAGTGACCCTGTGCGGCCGCCATGTGGTGCGGCGCACCTGCCGCGCACCACTGGTTGCACCACTCATCCACGGGCAGGGTCGCGTGCCGGAACAGCGTCTGCGGGGCCGATATGGGCCGGGGCGGGAACGGGAGGAACTCTCCCTCCGAGATCACGAACCGCCATCGGTTCTCGCCCATCGTCACGAGGGCCAGGTTGGTGACGGGTCCGGGCTGATAGGCGAACTCGAAGCCGGCCCCGAAGCCGTGGACTCCCTCGTAGTAGATGGAGTGCTTAACTGCCACGCCGCCGGGAGTGGCCAGGGCGGGGTTGCCGTGGCCGTCGTGCGAGAACATCACGGCGTTGTTCTCGAAGTCGATGACGTAGTTCTCGACGGTGGTCGCCTGGCCTGCCATCTCCTGGAGAATCAATTGGGCGACCGCGCAGTTCACGTCGCCCTCGGGCGCGGCCGGCACGCCGATCTCGCAAAGGCGGCCGGTCCCGTAGGAGGGGATGATCCCGACCCGGGGATCGGACAGCCAGACCTGGTCGAAGGCGGTGAAGGCATCGAACCCGCCACCCCGCACGATCGACTCGAGCGCCAGCGCCAGGCGCACCGACCGCTCGAACAGGGCGGGCTCCATCGAGACGTTGTATCGAGCCCGCTCGCTCGCGACGGACGCGTCCACGTCGGATTGCAGGATCTCGCCGAAGCGGACGGCGATCTTCTCCGGCTCCACCGGCCAGACGACCGGGCCGATATCCTGGCGGAGCGAGAGCCCGTCGAACATGAGGTCGGTCATGCCCTCGAAGGGATGGCCGACCAGGGCGACCCTGGCCGTGCGCAGGCGGCGACGAACGGCTGCGGCGGCGATGACGTCACGGACCTCCTGCCGGCCCTGCGGGTCGTCGAGGCGGGACGTGACCATGGTGAAGTCGCGGCCCGTCCGGAGCAGCACCGCGGTCAGCTCGGGGATCCCGGCCATCCCGGAGTTCAGCATGACCACGTCGAAACCGTCGCTCTCGCCAAGGCGGGCGATCTTCTGCGCGTTCCAGACGAGCACGGGAGCGGTGGTGTCGATCAGCGCTCGGGCCGGCACGATCCCCTTGGTGTAGGCGAGCTCCATGGCCACGATGATGTCGACGTCCTCGGCGTTGAAGAGGCGCGCCGCGGCAGCCGCCTGGTGCTCCTCCTCCACGAGACCGGCGTGGACGACATCCCCGTACTCGCCCAGGAGGTCGGCGATCTGCCGGGCGGCGGCCGTCGCCGCCGGCCGCATGTGAGCCGTCTTGTTGTAGTCGTCCTCGAGCAGCGCCATCACCAGGAGGCCGATCTTCGCTCTTACCGCCATGGGTCCACCTTCCGCTTTCGTCTGGATCGTGTCGATTCTGGAGCAGGGGGTCGCCGGCCGCGCCCGGTCATCCGGTGGAGTGGAAAATCGGGCGCAGGGCGTCGAATAGCCGCCCGTAGCGCCCGTACGCCGCGTCGTACAGGGCCCTTGTAGCAGGGTCGGGTTCGTAGCGTCGGCCGACCACCACCATGGCCTCACACGCCGCGGCGAGACTCGGATAGGTGCCCGTCGCCGCTCCGGCCAGCATCGCATCGCCCCGAACCGCCGCGTCCTCGCCCTGAAGCGTGACGACCGGCAAACCGCAGACATCCGCCTTTATCTGGTTCCAGAGCGCGCTGCGGGCCCCGCCCCCATGCGACCGAATCTCCGAGGAGGCCGCGCCGGCCCCGGCGAGCAGCTCCAGGTTCCGTCGCAGCATGAATGCGACGGCCTCGAGAACCGCTCTCACGAAATGCGGCTTGCCGTGATGCAGCGTGAAACCGTAAAAGACGCCGCACGCCTCCGGGTCGTACTCCGGGCTGAAAGCTCCCATCAGGTGGGGCAGCATCGTCAGGCCTTCGGCGCCGGGTGGAGCCTGTGCGGCCAGCTCGGTCAGGAGGTCGTAGGCGCTCAGTCCGTCCCGGGCCGCCCGAGCCACTTCCTCGCCTCCGAACTCGTCGCGGAACCATGTCAGAGCCATCCCGCCGGTGGGGCAGACCGGACAGTAGAGGTAGCGATCCGGTGCCGAGTGGACGTAGACCGGCGTCTGGCGGGTCGCGTCCCGTCCGTGCCGATCGACCGAGGCCTGAAGAGTCAGGGCGCCACCCGTGCTCTCGGAGACGGCGCCAGCGTCGATGTTCCCGACGCCGACTGCCCCGACGCCCTGGTCCATGCCGCCCGCCACCACCAGGACGCCGGACGGCAGACCCAGGGCGTCGGCGGCGGCCGCGGAGAGGTTGCCCACGACCGATCCCGGTCGCACCAGCTCGGGCAGCCGGGCCGGCTCGACCCCGACGGCGTCGAGCATCGCGGGCCACCAGCCGTGGTCACGGATGTCGTAGAGGAGCGAGGTGCAGTGGATCCCGCCGTCGGTCACGAAGCGGCCCGAGAGACGGTGAAGGATGAAGTCTTCGACCAGCAGGAAGCGGTGAGCACGCGCGAACAGCTCGGACTCGTTGTGCCGCCACCAGAGCAGCTTGGAGGCAGTCCAGGTCGGGTTTACCGACGGAACCCCGGTGCGGTCGTAGACATCCGCGTCCGCGAAGCGCTCGCTAAGCTCCCGAGCTTCGGCCACCGCCCGGTTGTCGAGCCAGACCAGGGCGGGTCCCAGCGGCCTCCCGGCCGCGTCCACGGCGATGACCGTTTCGCCCTGGCTGCTCACGGCGATCGCGGCGAGCTCCCGCCGGTCGGCGTCAGCTTCTTCCAGGGCCTGCCGTATGGCCGCCACGGACGCCGACCAGTACGTTTCGGGGTCGAGTTCGGCTCGGTCCGGAAGCGGGTGGTGGATGCGGTATTCGCGAGCGCCGGCAGCCAGCCGGCGACCCGACGCGTCGAAGAGACCGGCTTTGACCGAAGTCGTCCCGACGTCGAGACCGAGCAGGAGGGTCATGGCCTGGCCGCCTCCCCAGCTTCAGGCGAGCTGGTGCTTCCTGGCGGCAGCGACCGGATCCGCACCGTTCTTGACGACCTCCTGGAGCGCCTCGAGGAACCGCTCCGGGCTGTGGGCCTGGATGACGTTCCGGCCGAAGACCACGCCTCGAGCGCCATCGCGTATGGCCGTCGCGGCGAGCTCGAGAGCGTCGACTTCGTGCGGCAGCTTGCGCGACCCGAGGGCCAGGATCGGCACCGGCGTGGAGCGGACGATCTCGGCGAAGCGCTCACCCGTATGGAACGTCTTCACCATGTCGGCCCCCAGCTCGGCCGCGATCCGGCAGCCGATCGAGATCTGCTCGTGCCGTTCCTCCGGGGCGATGTCCTCGTGGCCTGCCGGATAGACCTCGCCGATTATCGGGACGCCGACTTCGCGCTTCTCGGCGACACAGCGGGCGACCTGGGCGACGTTCTCGGCGTCGACGGCCTCCGAGCCGGTCTTGATCGACATTCCGACCAGGACGACGTCCGCCCCGAGGGAGACGGCCTGCGAGGCCGAGATCATCGGCACGCTGCGGCTCTCGCTGTAGCCCCACTGGGTGGCGTACTGCGTGCCCCAGTTGAGGCGGAGGATGAGCGCCGGGGCCCCGCGGTGCTCGAAGATCGACCGCACGTGCGAGACCATCCCGGGGCTCAGCAGGATCCCATCCGCTCCGCTCAACCGATCCACGATGGGGGCGAGGTCCTCGAAGCCCGGACGCGGCCCGTTGTAGAGACCATGGTCTATCGCCACGATCACGATGTTCTGCCCACCGTCGAAGAGGCGCTGAAGCCTGATCGACTCGCCCGTCGACACCCTGAACCCTCCTTCGGCATCCCACGACTACTGCCGGAGCTGAGTTGCCCGCCCCGGCGCCCTGGTCGGCCGGACGGACGGCAGCGTGCGGCCCGTCCTCCTCCCGAAGGACGCTCGGAAGATTAGCACAATCCGTCCCATGTGGCTCCATAATGTTCCGGTAAGTGCTCGTTTCATGATCGTAGACAGCTAGATGCCGCCTCGTCCAAGGCCTATGGCGGCCCTTGCAGGGCGGTCTATGTTGCGGTTATCGCATGATTGACGCTCGTACAGCGCCCGTATAAACTCCGCGAGGGTGCGAGCAATGCTTGCTTCGTGCTCGACCATGCGGGAGGACCTTGGCCCGCCCAGGTGGTGACTTCGCTGCCCGTACTCGCAACCACCCACGTCGCGGACGGGCTCACGGGAGGAAGAAGGATCCGATGCTGTATCGAAGGTTCGCCACGCTGGCATTCGCCGGCGCGATCGTCGCCGGCCTTCTTGCCGGTTGCAGCAGTTCCAGCACGACCCCTGGCGCGTCTGGCGGCGTCGGTACGGCGCCCGTAACCATCAGCCTGTGGCATAACTACGGAACGGAGTCCAACGCCACGGCGACCGTGAACCTCGTCAAGGCCTACGAGGCACTCCACCCGAACGTCACCATCCAGGTGGTCAGCCAGCCCGCCAACAACTACTTCGACCTGTTGACGGCCGCCGCCATCTCCAAGACCGGTCCGTGCCTGGCGACCCAGTGGACCGGCCTGTTCACGCTCCAGAACGCGAGCTACCTCGAGCCGCTCAACTCCTACATCCCGATGTCCACCCTCCAGCAGTTCAAGGGCATCGAGTGGGGGTCCAACGACTTCAACCCGGCCGACGGCGTCTACACGGTGCCGCTGGAGATGCAGACCTACAACGGCTTCTATAACAAGGCCCTCTTCGCCAAGGCAGGCATCACCACCCTGCCGACGGACTGGACCGAGCTGATGGCCGATGCCAAGCTGCTCAAGGACGCGGGCATCCAGCCCTTCGTCTACGGTACCGGCGCGCAGGGCCTCACGGCCGGGTTCTACCCGTTCTACGACCTCAGCTACATGATGATGTACCTGCCCGTCGCCGACTGGCAGAAGCTGTACACGGGCGCCCTGCCCTGGACCGACCCGACGATCAAGGCCCAGCTCGACAAGTGGGTTGCGCTCTTCCAGGACGGCTACACCAACCAGGACGTCCTCAACGACACCTCGTCCTGGCAGCAGTTCCTGGCCGGTGATGCGGCCATGACCATGGAAGGCACATGGGCGATATCGGCCGCCGAGCAGGCGCTCGGGTCCAACGTGGGCGTCTTCGTCCCGCCGTTCAGCGTTCAGCCGATCAAGGGCATCGTCGAGTTCCCCGGTGACGGCTTCGCCATGACGAACTACTGCCCGAACAAGGCAGTCGCGGCGGACTTCCTCAAGTACATGGCCACGCCGGCCGCCCAGAAGATCATCAACGACGCCGGTCTCATCCCCGCCATCCAGGGGACGACGGCCACCGACCCGCTTGCCCAGGATCTCCTGAGCTTTGCCGCGACCCAGGGCTACACCCGCTATCCCATGATCGACAACGTGATCCAGCCCGAGGTGCAGTCGGTCGCGGCCACGACCCTCGTCGCCGCGTTCGCGGGCACGATGTCCACGCAGGAGGCCCTGCAGAAGATGCAGGACGCGCTGATGGCATTGCCGGCCGATCGGCGCTCGACGAGCTACAAGTAGGTCACAGAATCGCCGGTCGGGCCATCGACGAAATGGCCCGACCGACATCTCACCATCGAGGCAGCTGACCAGTGACCAAGACACCGGCCCGGCGCGGACAACTGGCTCGGGCGCGCCGGCGGGCCGGCATCGTCTTCACCCTACCGGTGGCACTTCTCGTGGCGGGCTTCCTCGCCGTTCCGATCGTGCAGACGTTCTACTACAGCTTCACGTCCTGGAACGGCATCACTTCCACCTGGATCGGCACCGACAACTACCGCCAGCTCTTCGCCGATTCGACGTTCTGGCAGGTGGTTTCTAACAACGCGATCCTCCTGGCCTCCATCCCGCTGGCGATCCTGATCCCCCTGATCGTCGCTTTCCTGCTCAACGAGCACGTGTTCGGCTGGCGCTTCTTCCGTTCTGTCTACTTCCTGCCCACCGCGATCTCGTGGGTCGTCATCGGCATGGTGGCGATCCGCTTCTTCGCCTCGGAAGGGATCCTGAACAGCACCCTGAAGACGATCGGACTGGGCGGGATTCACACGGATCTTCTGTCGGGCAACTCGACCGCGATCATCGCCGTGATCATCACGTTCATCTGGTCGGTCTTCGGCACGAACACGATCATCTTCATAACCGGCATGGCCACGCTCGATCGAGAGATCTACGAGGCCGCCCGCGTCGACGGTGCCGGCGCGTGGTCCACCCTCTTCTACATCACGATCCCGATGCTGATGCGCTTCATTCAGTTCGCGTTCATCCTCACGGTGATCACCGCCTTCACCGCGCTGTTCAGCCTGATATTCATCATGACCCAGGGCGGCCCGGGCTTCTCTACCACCACGTTGGAGTTCTTCGTGTTCGAGAAGGGCTTCAACACCGGTGCGTTCGGACTGGCGGCCGCGATCGGAGTCGTCTTGTTCGTGGTCGTCTTCGGGATCTGGATAGCCCAGTTCCGAGTCTTTCGCGCCAGCAACGACTGAGGGACCGTGATGAATCAGACAAGACGGCAGATCAACCGGACGTTGATCTTCCTGATTCTCGCGCTGCTCGTCGTCGTCATGCTCTTCCCGTTCGCATTCATGGCGCTGACGTCCTTCCGGTCATATAACCAGTACCTCAGCGGCTCCGGGTTCTCGCTGGACAGCTGGAACACGCTCTTCAGCGTCCTGCCCGTCTTCCAGGAGTTGCTGAACTCGACGTTGGTCACGGCCGGAGCGGTCGCGATCATCCTCGTGGTCAGTACGATGGGTGGCTTCGCCTTTGCCAAGCTGGGCTACCCCGGGTCCACGGCGGTCTTCCTGCTGATGGTGTCCGGGATGATGGTCCCGGTTCAGTCCATCATCCTGCCCGAGTACGTGAACGTCAGCCAGCTGGGCTGGATCAACCAGTACCAGGGCGCCATCGTCGTATACGCGGCGCTCGGGGCGCCCTTCGCGACCTACCTGATGACGACGTATTTCCGGGGGGTGTCGACCGAGATCATCGAGGCCTCGTTGATCGACGGCGCGTCGTACTGGCAGATCTTCGTCCGGATAATGCTGCCGCTTGCAACCCCGGCCCTCGTCACCGTCGCCGTGCTGCAATTCATCCAGATCTGGGACGACCTCCTGATCGGACTTCTCTTCCTTCAGACGCCCGAGGTCAGGACGATCACGGTCGGCCTGGCGACGCTGCAGAGCTCGAGGATGGTCAACATCCCGGCCCTGATGGCCGGCTCGCTGGTTAGCGCGCTGCCGGCGATAGTCGTCTACCTCATTTTCCAGCGTCACCTGGTGCGCGGCCTGACCATGGGTATGGGCAAATGAGCAGTCTGGTATCGGAGACGATCCGGGCAAACACGAGCGCTCGCGAGCGGCGGGCGCGGATAGCCGACGTAGTCACGGAGCAGGAGGAGGTCGAGGTCTCGGCCCTGGCCGAACGCTTCGGCGTCAGCGAAACCTCCATCCGTCGCGACCTGGCCGTCCTCGAAGGACGGGGCCGGCTCAAGCGGATCCACGGAGCGGCGATCTCGCTCCACCCGGCCGCCCGGACGACGGTGGTCTCCGTCAAGCTCCAGGAGCACGTCGAGGAAAAGCGCCGCATCGCCGCCGCTGCCGCGAATCTCATCCAATACGGCGCGGTAGTCCTGTTCGACTCGGGGACGACGGTCGCCCAGGTGGCCGCCAGCCTGCCGGCCAACCTTCGGTCCGGGAATGCGATCACGGCGGTGACCCACTCGCTCCTGGTGATACGCGAGGTCGCCAACTGGGAAGGGCTGCACCTGCTCTGCCTGGGCGGGCTCTTCCTGCCCGACTACCAGGCGTTCGTGGGGCCCCAGACGGTATTGAGCCTCAAGGGTTTCACGGCCGACATCGCCTTCCTGGGCTGCGACGGCCTGTCGGTCGAGGCCGGGATCACGACCCCGCACGTCCTGATCGCCGAGGTCGGCGCCACGATGGCCGGCCGCGCCAGGCGGGTCGTGGCGCTGGCCGATTCCTCCAAGCTCGGCCGCTCCGGGTTCACGACGATCGTGCCGCTCTCGCAGGTCGACCTCCTGATCACCGACGTCGGCGCGCCCGCGGACCTGGTCGCGACCATCCGATCCGCTGGAGTGGAGGTCATCCTCGCGTGACGGCCCGGGTCGTCGACGGCTGGAGCGTCAATGGCATCCGGGCGCTGATCCTTGAGAACGCGGCGCTCCGAGTCGTGGTCCTGCCCGAGCTCGGCGGGCACGTCCTGGAGATGGTCGACAAGGCCGCCGACCGCAACCTCCTCTGGTCGAATCCCCGCACGCCCCCGCGACGCGCTCCGTACGGGGCCAACTTCGACGACTGGTGGTCGGGCGGCTGGGACGAGATCTTCCCGACCGGGGACCGGGCCCAGTTCTACGGCGAGCCGCTCCCGTACATGGGAGAGCTATGGTCGGTGCCCTGGACGGCGACGGCCGGGGCGGACGAGGAGCGGGCCTGGATCGAGGCGAGCGGGTTTGGGACCATCGCGCCCGCGCGCCTCCACAGGACGATGGAGCTGCGGGGCGATGAGCCGGTCCTCCGCGTGGGCTACCGGCTCACGAATCTCGACAATCGAACACTCCCGTTCCTGTGGGGTATCCACCCGTGTTTCGCCGTGACGCCGGCCCACCGGATCGACCTGCCGGCCGAGGCCATGTTCGTGGGCGTTTCCTCCGGGCCGGCCATGGGCGAGGTCGGTGCAACCTACACCTGGCCCGACCAGCCCGATCCCGCGGCCCCGGCCGGACGGCGCGACGTCCGTCGGATCCTGCCGGCATCGGCGGCCGTTTACGGCGGCCACTGGGCCACCGGCCTGCGGGAGGGCTGGCTGGCTCTTACCGACTCGTCATCCCGTCGGGGGCTGGCCCTCGTCTTCCCCCGTGAAGTCTTCCCCTGTGCCTGGCTGTGGCAGGTCTACGGGGGCTGGCGGGGCCACCACCACCTGTGTCTCGAGCCCTGGACCGGCTACCCGATGGAGCTGCAGGAGGCAGTGACGGCCGGCCGCGCCCGGACGCTCGAACCCGGCGAATCGCTCGACGCCGAGACCGCGTTCGTTCTGTACAACCGGCTCGAGCAGGTGACTTCGGTCGAGCGCGAGAACGGCCATTTCCTCGTTCGATGAGCGGCCTGCGACGTAGCGAGTAAGGGGCAGACTTGTACACAGGGATACATCTTCGGAGTCCGCTCTTCGAGATCGGGCTCAAGGGCTACCTGTACGGCGAGGCAGCCGTGCGCCTGGCCGTGGAGGCCGATCGCGCCAGCCGGGAGTGCGGCGTCGGCATCATCTTCGATCCCCAGTACGTCGACATCCCCGCGATCGCCCGGGCGACGGAACATCTGCTCGTCTTCTCGCAACACATGGACGCCGTCGAGGTGGGCCGCGGGGCCGGCATGGTCCTGCCGGAGGCGCTCAAGGAAGCCGGGGCCGTGGGGACGATGCTCAACCACTCCGAGCGGAGGATGACCCTCGCCGAGATCAGCGGGGCCATCCGGCGCGCCGACGAGGTGGGCCTGGCCACGATGGTCTGCACCGATTCGCCGGAGGAGGCGGCCGCGGTCGCCCAACTGGCTCCGAACATCGTCCTCGCGGAGCCGCCGGCCCTTATCGGAGGCGATCGTTCGGTGGCGAGCGAGATGCGCGGCTTCGTCGAGCGAACCATCGAGATGGTCGGCCGGATCAACCCCGAGATCATCGTCATGTGCAGCGCCGGGATCAAGAAGCCCGAGGACGTGGCGGAGATGGTCGCCCTGGGAGTGGGCGCGACGGGTTCCACGAGCGGCATTCTCAAGGCCGAAGACCCGGTCGCCCAGATGTGGGCCATGGTCCGGTCGATGCAGTCCGCCTGGCAGAGAGCACACCCGGGTTGATGCCAATTCGAGCGAACGGTTCGCTCGCCGGCCGATCGGGCAGGGGAGCGGTCGTCCGCCAGAGTCGTACGAGAGGAGCGATCGATTGACCGTCTACCACACCACCATCGAGGTGCGCAGCCACCTGCACAAGCCGATGTTCCACGACGTCACGGAGGCGGCCAGGGCCGCGGTCGCGCAATCGCGCATTCGGAACGGCACCATCACCGTCTACTCCGCCCACACGACCTGCAGTGTGATCATCCAGGAAGAATCCCACGACACGCTGTACGACGGCACGAAGCACCTCCTCCAGGACATGCTGGATCGACTCGAGATCGTGGCTCCGACGTGCCGCCACGAGGGCCAGTACCTCCATCCCGGCAAGGAGCACATCCGGCATGCGGTGGACGACCTGGGCGAAGAGGCGGTCTGGAGCCTGAACACGGATGCCCACATCCGGTCGGCCCTGATCGGTCGATCGGAGACGATCCCGATCGTGGATGGGACGGTGGAGCTGGGCGAGTTTGGCCAGATCTACTTCGTCGACTTCGACGGCGTGCGGGACCGCGTCAGAACGGTCCACTTCCAGGTGCTCGGCGAGTAGAGGCTCCGGCAGCGGCGCCTGCCGGGCGGATGCGGAACCTCCCGGCCCCGCTGCGAGTGATCGGAAGCCGGCACCGCGTCGCCTGGACGCGGGGCGCTCAGCGCGGCCCTGATCAGCCGGCCCCTCGGCGAGAGGAAACCTGACCGAGGTCGCGGGCTATTCCGTGTGCCCAGGCCTCGATCTCCGGCCAGTCCCTGAAGTCGCCCTCGCGCATGGCGTCCCTGGCCGCCGGCATCAAGGAAACGAACCGTTCGGCGAGTCCTATGGTCTTGCGATCTCGCGAGTAGGCGCCGAAGAAGACGTGGTGGTCGCGGGCGTTGACGGCCCCGCCGAGCTCGGCGATGTCTTTGGGCACCGCCACGACTTTCAGGTCGCGACCTTGCGCGTCGGTCGGGTCGCCGACCGGACCGCTGCTGAAGAGCCAGACGGGCTTCGCGGCCATGGCGGCCCGGTTGCGGCGCACGAGAGTGGCAGCCTCCTTGAGCCAGTGGAACATATAGGCGGCGCTCCCGATCACGAATGCGTCGTATCCCGCCAGGCTCTTGACCGACCCGGCCGGTCGAGCTTCGGCCTCGAGACCGTCGGACTTCAGGGTTTCGGCGATGCGTTCGGCGATACCCTGCGTGGCCCCGTGACGGCTCGCATAGGCGACGAGGACATGCATTGCGGGGCCTCCTTCGAAGGGGCGGCGTCGATGGCCGGCCGGGCGACCCAATCTTCACCCGGGGTGTGGGATCCCGGCCGGCGATCCTCCTGGGACTACTCCGCGGCACGCCGGCGGCGTTGGCCAGGGCGAGTTTACTGCCCGCGAAGCCGTCCGAGAGGGAGGCCGCCGGGCAGCCCGGGTCGCCGAGATCGGCGCGACCGCCGGCGAGTCCGAAGGCCGGCCGTCATGGAGCGACCGCCGGGCGATTGCCGGCGGCCGCTTCGGAATCGAGGCGCTGCGTCAGGCCCTTGCGAGCGCCTCCGCGAGGTAGCGCTCGAGCTGGCCGAAGGTCCCGTTGAAGCCCTGCCGCATCCCGGCGACCCCGGCGGCGAAGGCCTGGAGCTCCTCCTCCGTGGCGTTGATCGGGCCGCCGCGCAACGTCAACGTGGTCCTGCCGTCGCGCTCGTCCAGCGTCAGCGTGTTCAGGACTTCCAGCGGCCAGGTGGCAATCCAGGGGTTGCGGGTCAAGCCGCCCTTCTCGTCCGAGAAGCAGCTGACGAAGACGAGGCGCTCCTGCGGTTCGATCTCGCGATAGACGAACTTGCCCCACATCTCCGGGCCGTCGGGCGCCTCCATGCTGTAGTGGAAGACGCCGCCCGGCCGGAGATCCAGGGCTCTCACCCTGATCTCACTTCCGGCAGGGCCCCACCACTGGGCCAGGCGCTCGGGCTCGGTCCAGGCTTTCCAGACGAGGTCGCGAGGCGCGTCGAAGTCGCGTGTTATCGCCAGCTGCGGCCCCGACGCCCCGCCATCGGCCACGCCGCTCCCCGCCAGCTCGGCGAGCAGCTCGTCCAGGCGCTCGAAGCTCTGGGCCTGGCCCCACTCCATGCCGGAGGCGACCATCCCGTCTCGGGCTTCCCTGGAGTTGAAGAGCAGCGTCTGCGACAGGGCCGTCTTGCCGTCCTTCTCGGTCAGTGTCGTGCTGACGACCACCTCCTGATCCGGCCATGGCTCGTAGATCTGCGTGAACACGACCCGCTCGGGCGCCGCGATCTCGCGGTATGTGCCCCTGAAGGCGTGGATCGTGCCGTCGGGGGCTCGCTGGACGAAGCGGTAGGCGCCGCCCGGCCGGAGATCGATCTGGCATTCGGTCAGGGTGTAGCCGCGCGGGCCCCACCAGCGCGCCATGTGCTCGCAGCTGCTCCACGCTTCGAAGACGACCCGCCGCCGGGCGTCGAACGCGCGCGTGACGGCAACCTCCCGGTCTCCGATCAGGGTAAGGGTCATACGGTTGGCAATCTTCTCAGTCATCGATCCGTCCTTCTGTCTATCTGTCCGTCGGATGGGCGCGCCGCAGGTCGGCGGCCAGGTTGTCGAGGAGTTCGTGCGTGCCCCGCTCGCGCTCGCTCGGGAGGTCCGCGCCGTCGAGGAAGGCATCCTGCTCGGTCATGACGATGCGCGTCCCGGCGCCGCCGGGCAGCAGCTCGATCGTCGAGAGCGAGACCGAGATCCGCTTCTCGTCGAGGTGCATCTCGCAGGTGGATACGATCCGGCGGTCGGCACGATGTCCTGGTAGACCGCGTCGTAGACGTGGGTCGGGCCGCCGGGCGGACCGCCGCTGACATGCTCGCGACCGCCGACCCGGAAGTCGAGGCGGTGGTCGGAGCTCTGCCATCTGTCCGGGCCGACGAACCAGCGAGCCCTGGTCGTTGGATCGGCGAAGGCGGAGAAGACCTGCGATGGGGAGGCGTCGAAGACGCGCTCGAAGACGAACGTCGAGTGCCGCACGGTCGGTTCGGTGACGCCCGGCGGGGTCGGCCTAGGTGGCTGGTGTCTTTCGCGCCCATCGGACTCGGTGGGCGATTTCGTGATCGCCTTGTAGCCTCGCTCGTTCGCAGCTACGATCGATCCAGCCGTTCGG
>Ga0182027_10010008_pt1 | contig 13527 bp, 10 predicted proteins | sample 712E1DmetaG_FD_121300 | JGI IMG/M metagenome (GOLD analysis project Ga0182027, IMG submission 121300) | Permafrost microbial communities from Stordalen Mire, Sweden - 712E1D metaG (Illumina Assembly) | ecosystem: Environmental > Terrestrial > Soil > Wetlands > Permafrost | place: Sweden...
GCCGAGCGAGAGATCAGATCCTATGCCGGAACCCGCGGGCTCGTGCTGCTGACGCGGCCGCCCAAACAACATACCACCCTGGCTGAACGACAATCCACCTGGCGCGAAGAAGCGCGGGCCGCAGGCCTTGAATTAGGCCTTGGTCAAGAAAGGACCCGATCGGGTCCCCAATTGGGCCCGCGCAAGCCGCTGGAAGAACGATATCAAGAGCCGCTCACGCTGGCACTGGGTAAAGTCGTTGAACAGAACTCAACATTTCATGAACGAGACCTCATCCGGGAAATGGCGAGGTCCTCTTATGGCGAATTGAGCGCCGCACAAATCCGGGAGGCGACTCAATCAGCGCAGGAGAAAAATCTGGTGCTCACCCTGGACCGGGACAAAGATGGCGGGGTGTTGACCACTCGGGACATGGCAGAGCTGGAACTGAACATGCTGGCCGAGACCCGGGAGCTGGCCAAACGAAATGGGTACGGCGCGGATGCGGACCAGGCGTTAGCGGATTACCCGTTCTTGAGCGAGGAGCAGAAAGTTTCGGTACGCTCCGCCACGTATGAATCCGGCCTGGCGGTCATCCAGGGTCGTGCCGGCGCCGGGAAGACGACCATCCTGACAGCCATCCGGCAGAGTTACGAACGAGCCGGATATCATGTGCAGGGCATTGCCCTTTCGGGACAAGCCGCTCATAACCTCGAGAAAGAAGCCGGTATCCAGTCGCGGACCATCGCGTCCTGGCAGAAAGAGCCGCAAGTGGTCGAGCGCACAGTCCTGATTGTGGACGAGGCCGGGATGGTGGGATCCCGAAACATGGAAAGAGTCCTACACATCGCCCGCGCCTCCAACGCCAAAGTAATTTTAGTAGGTGATGAGCGGCAACTGCAGCCGATCGAGGCCGGCGGGGCGCTGCATGCGATCGATAGGGAACTCATCCGCGAGCGGCCGGAAGCCTCAAGCCAGATTCAAACGATTCAGCGGCAGAAAGAACCGTGGATGCGCGAAGCTGTGCACGAAGCCGCTAAAGGCAACACAGGCCAGGCGCTTCATTCTCTGGATGAGCAAGGCAAAATGAATGTGTACAGAAAAGCGGCGGGCGCGCGGACGGAGCTGGTGCGGGATTATCTGGACAAAGAAGCCCCGCACTTAGAGCGGGCCGTGATTTTGACCCATCGCAAAGGGGACGCGACCAAGATCAATAATCTCGTGCGCGAGCAGCTGCAGGAGCGCGTTCTGGTGGGGGAGAACAAGTTGCGCGTAGACAATGGTCAACGCGAGATCGACCTGGGCGTAGGTGAGCGCGTGATGATGACGAAGAACGAATATCGCGAGATCGATGTCCGGAATGGACAACGGGGCAGGATTCAAGAGATCGATGAGAAAGCCCGGACGATCAACGTGCGAATGGATAACGGGCAGGACAAAAAGATTTCACTCGATAAATACCATTCCATTGATTACGGGTATGCCTCCACCACGCACAAAGCGCAGGGCATGACGGTGGACCGCGCGTATGTGTACGGTCACACCAAAGAGCCAATGGCCAGCCGGCAGGCCACCTACGTGCAAATCAGCCGCGCCCGCGAAGAGACGAGGATTTACGCCGTGGCCGGAGAGCGCTCGATTGAGCGGCCGGAGTTAGATAGGGGCATGGAGCGGGAACTGCCGGGACAATCGTCCAGGCAATCGCCTGAACGTCTTGAAAAAAGCGAAGAACGCCATAAGGCCGTCGAAGACATGAAAAAAACCTGGGGCCGGGATGCAATGAAAGACACCACTTTGGATTACCGGCGGGCTCTTGAGGCAGTGCGGGAACAACAACGGATACAAGAGCAACAGCGCTTGATGGAACAGCAACGGAAGAAAAGCCGCGACGCAGAAACGGAAAAGGCCAAAGAGCAAAAGGCCGAGCCCAAGCTCGTTCGTTTCGCTGGACGGTTGGCTCACGACCCTAAATTTTACGTCTTACCTGATGGCAGGTCGGTTGCCCAGCTTACGGTGACGACGAAGAGTATGACCAAGGACGAGCAAGGCCAGGTGCGCGAGAAAATTACCTTGGTTCCCGTCACGGTGCGCGGCGAGCAGGCCCGTTTAGCTCGGGACAATCTAAAACAAAATGAGCCCGTTGTGATCGAAGGACATCTGCGGGAGCAAGAAAAACAGACACCCAAGGGCCCGCAAAAAAGCATTACCATCGAGGCGACAAAAGTTCAAAGTCTTTCCCTGAAGAAAGGCCGCGGGGGCGCGGACCTGGAGCGCGATTAATGAAACGCTGTCTGATCTATGCCCGTGTATCGACCAAGCAGCAGACGACGGAAAACCAACTGCCGCCTTTGCGGAAGTTCGCCAAAGACCGGGGCTGGAAAGTCGTCAAAGAGCTGATCGATCACGGTTATTCCGGAACGACCGCCACGCGGCCGCAACTGACCGAAGTGATGAGCCTGGCCAAGCGGCGAGAGTTCGACGTCCTTCTGGTCTATGCGCTGGACCGCTTTGGTCGCAGCGTCAAACACCTGGTCAATGCTCTCGATGAATTTCATTCGCTCGGGATCGATTTCTGCGCGTTCAATCAGGACATCGACACCACGACGCCGGCCGGCAAGCTGTTCTTCACCATGATTTCAGGATTCGCGGAGTTCGAAGCCGCGATCATTAAAGAGCGGGTCCTGGCCGGCCTGGTCCGCGCCCGCGCCGAAGGCAAGCAGCTCGGACGTCCGCGGACGGTGCAGGTGGATCCCCGCGAGGTCCGAGCGCTGCGCAAAGACCACTCCATCCGTCAAATAGCCTCAAATTTAGGGGCCTCCAAAAGTGCCGTCCACCGTCTTTTGATGCAACCTTCCAAATAAGCCATTGCAAAGCGTATGCTTTTGTATTACAATTGAAACATGCCGCTCCGCCTGATTGAACTCGTATGGCGCGAAGAGGACGTCGAGCACATTGCGCGGCATCATGTTGATCCACAAGAAGTTGAAGATGTTTGTTTTTCAACGTCGCATCATATTGAAACAGGCCGAGGCGGTGGAGGCGTCTATTACGTGACAGGTCAAACGGAAGCCGGCCGCTATTTGTTCGTCGTTGTTCGTTACTTGGGGCGAGGGCGGGCCAAAGTCATCACGGCTCGCGAGATGGACGATCGCGAAAGAGTCCGTTACAAAAAGAGGTAAGTTATGGCCAATATACCGAAATTCAAATCTGATAAAGACCTTGCTAAGTTCTGGGACACCCACAGTCTGGCGGACTTTGAAGAAGACCTCGTCCCAGCCAAAAAGGTTGTCTTCGTGAAACCCGATCGGCAAATCGTCTCTCTACGATTGGACCGAAAGGTCGTCAACGCCATCAAAGTTTTGGCCGCTAAGAAGGGAATTGGTTATTCATCCCTTCTGCGCATGTGGCTCATTGAAGACATTCGGCAAGAACTCACCTGATATCCTTGCCAAAGGTGCCGATCGGCGCAGCTCCTCGCCTTTTCTCTTCTCCGTCGATGATTTCTTGTTTTTGAAGGTAGCCTAACCCTTCCATGGAATTTTACCCCCCTCAAATCGAAAATGCGTGCGCCGTTTTCCATCGGAAACAACTCGGCGCGCTTTTTTCTTGTCTTTCACCAGCGGCGGCGATATCTCAAGACCCTCGCCAAGTGCGAGCGGGACGGCCTGGTTTGAGGCTGTCCCAAAATCCCCCCTCAAATCCAGCGATCGGGGCCGTCGGAGCAGCCGGCCGCGGCCGCGTGTCCCAAAAACAACCCTATATGGGACGAGGCCCAGAGTCACATGAGCGATTGGACCCAATAAAATAGAGTCTTCGCTTCACCTTGCTGTAACATAAATCCGCTAGAGTTATCGTACGCGCGCGAAACGCGCGTTCGGTAATTTATGCCAACAGTGTTTCCCCGCATCATTGCTCTTGCCTTGGTTCCCTGCCTGATGGCGGATCCAACCCTCGCAGCCGCTCTGTCCCACCAAGAGTCGATTGTGGGACATTCGTCGGCGGTTTCTATAGATAATTTCTTGGCCGAAGCATTAGAACCGGCAGCCGCGCCTTTTACCGACCTTCCACTCAGCCGTTTTATGACCCATCGCTTCTTTCACGACGCATCTGATCGCGCCCACAAAGTATTCGAACAAGAAAAGAATCACTCCCGCCGATCGTGGCGGATCGCCTGGCAATGGACCGTGTGGGTGTTGCGGAGCCCCATTTATGTAATGGCCGGATTAGTTACAGGGAATGGCGGTTTAGGCATCATGCTGCCGCCCATCCCCAACCGACGTTCGGCCAATGAAACGAACGGGGAAGAGACTCCTGAGGAAAAACAGGGCATCCTCCAAGAGCTTGGGATTGGACCGGACGAACTTACCGATTCGAGGATTGCAAAGAGGTCGGACTGGGAGCGCCGCGATCTGTACATGCGGTATAACCGTCTACCGGACGATCATCCTGTTGCGCGGTATGTCCAAAACGTTTTTAACGACGCTCTAGGTGCCGACGCGAAGGACTTTCACATTGTAGTCTTGCCTGAATGGGCCGAAATCAACGCAGGAGCTTATCCCGACGGAGTAATTATCGTGAGCGGAGGATTGCTCCAATTCGCCAAGTACGAAGATGAACTGAAAGCAATCCTCGCCCATGAAGCGCTACATGTAAAGCATCAACACTTCCGAGCAACCATTGATCTGTTGAACAGATCAAAGAACACGAATGCGAGCGGCGTCAATACAGTACTACGGGCCATGGGGCTCTCTCGTCTGCAAGAATATGAAGCCGATTTGCGATGGATGGTTGATGAATTCCAGCACCGAAACATTAACCCCCTTGGTCTTCTAAGCTTCCTAGAGCGACTCGACGAACACCAAAAGAAATACTATCGAGGATCATCTCCCGATATCGCGCATGGTTTCTTAGAAGACCGGGCGCTCAATATCGAAAGTATCTTTTACTTCCTCGACATCGCAGGATTGTCAGGCGATCTAAAACCCGTGTCTGTCGAGTTTAAAGAAGCGCTCCGGAAAGTGACGACGGTGGACCGTATCCGGCTGACCACTGAGGTTGGAAGTTATATTCAAGAGGGAAGTCCCGAATACGAACGGCTCCAAGACCGTCGTTTGGACATTACCGATGAGCTGCCGCTGGATCAGATCCCGATGGCCATGTCAGCAGTGCACGCGCTATTGTTGAAACGAGGCGAAGCGTTAAAGGGCCAGCCACAGCACGTCATCAATAAAGATGATCGTTCGGCATCTCATCGCGGAATACTGGTGAGCCTCGCTGACCGTTTAGATGCCGAAATGTTCACAGCAGTTCGTTTCCCAGATACCAAGAAGCGTAGTTTGGCGCGAGCCGCCTATTACGAACTACAAGCCGGCATTAGCCCCTATATTTTGCCGGGCCAGCATTCGCCCACGTTGGATTCGGACGAACTCGAGGAACGGCGACAAATCGATGCCTCCGCCTTTTCGACACTGGAAGACGCTTACACGCTACTGGCTATATTACGCGATCCAAATTTTGACTTCGTGAACGCGAGCAGATGGCAATTGCAGGAACTAAGTTCGCGCATTTTTGGTTTCGCTTGGGAAACTCTTGGCTTAAAGGATACTCCGGATGCTACGAAGTTGGAAGAATTTAAGAAATTCGTATCCGATTGGGCGGCAGGCTTGGCCGAGCTAACTCGACAAAAAGGCCTGGACGTCGTGCAACGTAATGATCTTGAAGCCCGAGGGAGACGATTCTGGCAGAGTCCTGACAAAAAGGCCCCTGCTATTGGCAATGGCCGAAAAGGAATTAAAGAACTAGTTGATAGCAACGCCATCGATGCAATCGTTGACCACCTCCGCGGCTATATTAATCCCACAATGCCTTTCAGTCTGTCTAACAACAAAGACCTCGATGGAATGCTCCAACGGGCGTGCGCAGGACTGGATTATGAGCATGCCATGGAGATGTTCTTTTATGTTCGTTCTAAGCTAGCTGATGAAATGGTGCAGGAAGCAAATGACTATAAGAACAGGCGCGAGGCTGAAGGTAAACCTCTTAAAGGTGGAGGAACAGACGACCAACTCGAATTCCATCTACGTCTGGCGCAGTACCAACTATTCAGGCTTTTTGAGCACGCTATGGAAACTTGGCCCATTTTCCAGTCACTTCCCGATTACGAGAAACATATTTGGCTGACGATTGGTCTCGAAGATATCACCTACGCTCAAGCCCTTGGACTTGAGGCCCTTCGTCCGGTCGTAAAGGGTAACCGGCTCGTATTGCAAGAGTTGGAGTATTCTGGCGAGAATTCAGGCGATTTCTTTGAAATGGTAGACGCCGTTGGCAGCCGGCATCAAACAATTTCTCTCGAAGATCGGGCTTATCTCGATCGCCGGTTAGCGCGGATTGATCAAGAATGGTTTGGGTCCCCACTCTCGCGCGATCAACTTACCGACGTCTATAAGCAGATCTTTCTTCGAGGTGAGGAGATCCGGCATGGCACCATTAAGGGTCCTCCAAGGGTTTCGGCTGAATTGTTCACGCATCTGTTGGCCACGCACCTCGCCGAATTTGAAGCATGGGATGACTTTTTCGCAGAAATCGATGCGCTAGAAAGAAAGGGTGTACCGGCGAAACAAATCATCACTGAGAATCGAGACATATTCGGACTGCCATTAGCACAACTTTGGAAGAACTTGCCCCCCGAACCGAACTTATCACAGCTAAAGCAATTTAGAGAGGCAATCTCGTTTATCGATGACCCTTTCCTCCGCGTTCAAGCCCTGACGTACTACTACCAGGCGCTTTGGCCCTCTCTCGACTTCAACGCTAAGCTGGACGAGCTTTTCTCCGCTGGATCCGGAGGAGTGCTCGACCTTCGAAAGCTAAACGATTTCGTGGAGAACGAATGCAAAACCAAAGAGCAACTGCATGCCGTACAGGTCCGCTTTAAGACGGAGTTTGAGACGCTCATGACCAATAGCGCCCGCGAAGCCGGCGTAGCAACCGCTCTTAGCAACATCTCCATGAGTAAAAGGTTTGCGAAGGATCTTCTTTTGGCTCTGCTGGACACCTCGGTTAATGACGCAGAACTTAAAGAAATCATATTTGCCGCGATCGATTATGGTGAGGTGTTATCTCAGACAAAGGCCGGGGGCGAAACCGATGAGGAAGACCTTGCCCGTGGATCCCGTATGGCGGACCGAGCCGATAACGTTACCAACCTGTTGCTGCGAATGGATACGGGTGCAAAATTATTGCTGTTGCGAAAGCTGCTCACTGGCGATTTCGGATTGGTGTCGCAATCAGCCAATCGAGCGGATTTTTTACGGGGTCTTCTCGACCGGACAGTGACGTCTCAAAATGGAGGTGAGTTACGCCAAACCATGCATCAAGTGGTCGAGGGGCTTGGGGATATGGAATCGTGGAAGCTCCTTTTCTTCGCGCTTCAACCAATCCTCGCAGCACGCATGGCCATTCCTCCCGAAAAATCCGCTCCGTGGCGTGGAATCGTTCCAAAATTCATTCAGTTAGAAAAACCAAGCTTATGGTCTCGCATGACGGAACTGACGCGCAGTTATTCGTATTACCAAAAGAAGGCTTCAGAGTTTCGTTCGCGGCCCTGGATATATACCGCAGAAACTTCGCGGTATGCAAAAGAGGCTTTACGCCGGCAGCTTGAGGCTCGTGGTGTTGCACAAGTCCAAAAGATTGAAGTGAAAATCGCTCCGCTTTCTTTCGTCGTAGAGGTGGCCCGGAATTTAGGTGCGTTGGGCGTTCGTTTCTTACAGCTTTTGCCCCAGTTTGTCCATTTAACCGACGAGGAACAGGATGAATTCAGTAAGGTCTATGACGCCAATGAAGGTCAATCGAAACTAACAGCCCTTGCGGTACTCGAGCGCGAATGGCCCACGATTTGGGATGAGGTTGAGACAATTGAAGAACGGGTGGGCGGGGGATCTTTGTTTACGGTTTACAAAATGAAACTGAAAGATGGCACGTACGACGTTATAAAGGTTCTTAATCCGAACCTTCAATTTATGTTGGATCGGACATTCCGCTTTCTGGAAGCCTTGATCGACATCTTGGTCAAACGCTTCGGCGAAAAATACAGTATTGGACGATCGGTGATACAGGACGTGAAGGAATGGATCGAGCGAGACATTAATTTTAAAGGATTCCTCGAAAAGGACAAGATTTTTAAAGCGCAGAACGATGGTTTTACATCACCTGGCTTCCGCTATCAAATGTCTGTCCCGGAGTCTCGCGGCCCCGAGAGCTATTATTTTATGCGCGAGAAATTCGTGCAGGGCAAGAATCTAACGCAGTGGCAAAAACTTATTGATGATGGTGAGGATATGAAGCAAGTGGTGAGCTTGATCACTAAAAACTATGTCGCTCAACTTCGTACGGGTCGCGCCCATTCTGACGTTCACATAGGGAACTTCCGAGTTACTCCCAATGGCCAGATCGCCATCTTGGATCGCGGCATGCAGCTTGAACTGACACCGGCCATGCAACAATTCGTGGAACTCTTACTGAACCCCTTCGGTCTCATGATGACTACGCCGGAGCAATTTATCGATAAAATCCTAGCTATGTCGGGTACGGAGATTTCTCTGCAAAGCCGCCAACGGCTTGCGGTCCTCTGGGGAAAGACGCGCAACGCAATCATGGCCGGAGACTGGACGCAGATTTCAAATTTCTTGGTCGGCTTGCGGCAGGAAAACGTTCGGCTACCGTTGGAGGTTCGTTTAATTTTTAAAAACCTTAACGCCTTACAACACATGGCCAAGCGAGTTGGATTTAAAAATATGATTGAAGCTTACCTGTATACTCCTCCTGCCGATACGCTAGGAGTCCGGCCGACAGTTCCTGAGCCCACTCCCATCTTGGAAGATGGAAAACAGGAAGGAAAGTCGCCGTCTCGCCCCGTGCGTCAGCGCAAACCCAAAATAAATGGCGGAACGCACGATATCATCATGTTTGTTTTGCGATTTATGCCGAAAACCGTTGGCGTCACCACCGTAATGAGCCTCTTGGCACGTGCGCTGGGTTTGCCGTATGAAGCTGGACTTGCATTGACACTGTTTGGAGCCTCCATTTCTTTTGTCTTTGAGCAGGGATGGCTGCCTCCGATTTTAAGTCGTCTTAAATCACCCCAACGATATTGGTTAATTCAACATCAGTTCGCAATGGCCGCCTGACGTAATCGTTTTCTTCAAAGAATCCCCCCCTCCAAGCTGGCCGTGCCGATCGACCGCGCGGAAGCGCCAACGACAGAAGCGACCGATAAAGCCTCGGCGCGAACAACTTCAAACAGAATTAAAGAAGCGTTGATCTTATGAATCAATGAATCATTGATTCAATGAAACTATAAATCACATATGCCTCATTGAGGCATTTACGGGAACGACCCATTGACACTAAGACACAAGTTTTATAGCGTTTCTATGCTTCAATACATTATTGAAGACGGGGGTGGATTCTGTGAAATACGCGATTGTGAACACCAAAGGCGGTGTGGGGAAAACGACGACCGCTGTTCATTTGGCAACGATGTTATGTCGAACGGGTTCTTGTCTCTTGATCGATGGAGACCCACAGGCTTCAGCTGCGAGCTGGGCCGCCTGGCGCCGCGAGGGGGGACTTTCACCATCCCCGGTGACAAACCGGCTTTTGGGGAAAGCCGTTTATGATGAAGGGCATCAGTTAGGAGCTAAGTTTGAGCACATCGTAGTGGATGCAGGGGGACGCGACTCGGCATCTTTACGATCCGCGCTGATCCTGGCTGACATGGCTGTTATCCCTGTTGGGGCTTCACAACTGGATGCCGCCGCCTTGCATGATTTGCTCGAAATCATTGCACTTGCTAAGGACTTCAACAAGAAACTCGATGTTAAAGTCCTCTTGACCCGGGTGGATCCTCGAACCAAGGACGCCGCGGAGATGTTGACCTTTCTTGCTGATCAGAAAATGAATGTGCTGAAAAGCCGCATTTGTGAAAGGGTGGCCTTTCGGAGGGTCATCGGGAGCGGGGCGACAGTCGCTGAAGCGACAACGAAGGACCAGGCCGCGATCGCCGAGATGGAATCTTTATTTAACGAAGTGGCTTTGAAGGAGGCCGTCGCATGAAACCAAAACCAGACCTGGACAAGTATCTATCGCAAACTGAAACGCCGGCACCAGCAAAACCGGCACGGCTGGCTAGCCTTAGCAAAAATACAGTAACCGTCAGGCTTACGGATGACGACTTTGCTAAGTTGCGCCAGGTCACAGCGCTTGAACAGTTGCGGACCGGGAAGAAGGTTTCCCAGCAGCTCTACTTAGAGAATCTGATCCGCGACCACTTGAAGAAAAACGCACCCGCTTTAAGCGCTCAGCTAGGCCAATTCAAGCCGGAAAGTCGGCTGGTAACAGCAGTTTAAAGTGCTGAGATTGTGCGTGTACTCCTGGACAAATACCATGTACTCCTGCACAAGGGATCATGTACTCCTGCACAAAAACCGTGTACTCCTGGACAAATACCATGTACTCCTGCACAAGGGCTATCGACGGTAAAAACAGGTTGTAGATTCCATTAGAAGTTAGAGATGTTTTTAAAGATCATTAAAGAGGCGACAATGATGCTTCGCATTAAGTCAACCACCCAAAACGGGTCAACGACGCATTAAGATGAACCTAACCGAGACCTCCCAGTTCGACGAACTAATTGAACGTATCCTTCAACTCACAAAATCACCCCAAAGCACCCCTTTTTACCGCAAGGCCATTCAAGCGTTAGGTCCTGGCCTTGTTGATTCCGAGCTAGGTGAGCTGCGCTACCGCCTTCACTCCGGGGAGGTGAAAGACCCGGCGAAATATTTCACGGCGTTATTGAAAAAACGTCTTCCTGCGGAGCAAGGCGGCCGGGGGGGTAAAAGGAACGATGAAATAGTAACACCGGCTGTCCGCGCCGAAAGCCAGGAGAGTTTTTTCAGCCCATCTGCCGGGGAGCTTTTCAACGAGTTAAAACCAATCCCTGTTCAGGAGGCCGACACGAGCGAAGAAAGGTCTTTGCAGAAAGGGTTCTCTCGCAACACAATCCCCTGGGTCACATTCATAGGGCCAGATTTCTTTACCATGTCTACAAATAAAGCCAAGAGCGACCGCGTCATGGCTAAATTCAGGACACTTGATGGGAGCTTATGTGTAATCCCCATGGTCCGCGGGAAGCACTCGCCAACGGCCAGCGAGCATGGGATATTGACCGCAGAGCATGGCCGGGTCCTTGGAGCACTCGAAAATATCTGGGTGCAACAGGGGTGCAACTACAAAGAGTTTGCCAACGGCGGGGTCATGTGCGCCTGTAAGGTATCGATCCGGGAGCTCGCCAGGCTCCTGGGGTGGAAGAGCTTTAGCGGGCCTTCTTTAAACCGTTTGCGCGACAAGGTCACAGATTTGAAACTCTTGCCCTACTACCTAGAGCTTGATGCGGTTGAAGAATTTAAGAGAATGGGACTGAAGGGCTACGGCTTCACTTTGATGGGGGATGTAACGGTCTTAGATGCCAAGCTCCAAAAAAAGCAGGAGACAATCCTTAAGGTCATGTTCTCGGACACCTACAGCCGGCAGCTCCTGGCCCGGCGCGTGGTCAGCCGGCCCAAAGAAATGCTTACCATCCGCAGCGAGCTGGCCTTCCTTCTGAGGCTGTACCTAGAGCCGATCCTGATGAAGAAACCGGAGGGGGAAGATCACGCCATTGAGCTTAATAACCTCATTGAAATTTTGAATCTCCCCCAAGCCGGATGGCACGATTATAAGAGCCAGCGGAAGAGAGAATTCACTAAAGCCATCAGAGAATTGAACGGGATGACTACGATAGACGGCCGCGTTTTTGACCTACGAGTGGAGCAGGGCCTTAACCCCGATGACTCCATGTTAGTGTCCCGATTGACCCCTTGTATAGCCCCCCGATCCCCCCAAGGGGCCTTGCAAACTACAAATTAACCTGCTAGAATTACTCACGTAAGTACACGGCTATATGTATACAGACCTTATGCATCTACTATGCGCACTTCTCCGGCAGTCCGACAGCAAAGGTCAATTGGTTCACAGCGCCGATATCCCGCCCTTTGGCGGGACCCAATCGGGTCCTCTTCTGCGGGCGGGAGCCCGGGGGCCCGCTTATAGGAGATCGAGATGTTGAACATCGCCCTGACTCTTGAGCCTGATGAACAAGACAAGCTCCGATCCAAGGCCACGAGCCTTGGGGTCTCGGTGTCGGCCTATGTCCGGCAAGTCGTCCGCGATTCTTTGAAGCGGGACCCGGAGGCACGCGAGGCCAAGCTTCTACGCGGCATGCGGGCGGTCATCCCGGTTTTAGCGGAGACTTCCGGCCGGGCCCAGCAACTTCCTCGCGAGGAAGTTGAGGCCCTGACCAAGGTCCTCCTTGAGCGCTATGACCGTGAACTCTGAGCGTACTTTTATAGGCAGGGGTCCTAACTCTTTGTCATTTTTAACAACCAATGCGTATCCTGCCAGAGAGTTTCCAACCATATCATCCAACTGGCAACCGGTTGGCAGTCACGCGCAGAGGGGTGAAAAGATCACACAGGAAGGCCCTTCCCAGCACAAACAGGGGGGTATTTTTGGCGGGACGACGCTGGACACCTCTGGGCAAAATCGCGTGCCATTTTGGAACTGGGGCCGCGCTTTATGATGTCCATCCGCGCTTTAGGGAACTTGGGAGATGGCGGGTCGGCCGCGAAGGCCGCGAGCCACTACTACAGCGAGAAGTCGGCGGACTACTACGTCAAAGACGTTAGCCCGGAGCCGGAGGGCCAATGGATCGGCAAGGGAGCGGAGCAGCTTGGTCTTTCAGGTTCGCCGGAGCGCGAGGAGTTGCAACTGGCGCTGGCCGGGTACGTAGGTGGCCGGCAGGTACAGAACGCCGGCCGGGCGGACCGGCAGATGGGATGGGATGTCACCTTTTCGGCCCCGAAGTCAGTATCCTTGGCTTGGGGTCTGGCGGATGACAAGACGCGCGTGGCCATTGAAGACGCACATAGGTGCGCCGCCCAAGAGGCCCATAAGTATTTAGCCGATCAAATTACAACCCGGCGCGGGTATGCGGGGACCAAACGGGAACGGGCGCAGTTAGTCTCCGCGCAGTTCACCCACCACACCAGCAGGGCCGGGGATCCGCAGCTGCACTCCCATATTGTGATTCCGAATTTCTGCATACGGCCGGACGGGACAGTCGGGACCATCGAAAGCAAAGCCTTCTATGACCACAAGCTAACCGCCGGGGCCCTGTACCAAGCCGAGCTCAGCTACCGGATGCGGGACATGGGTTACGGAATCGAGCCGGGTTTGCGCGGGACGTTTCGCGTGGCCGGTGTGAGCCCGAAGCTGGAAGAACTCTTTTCCAAGCGGGACAAAGAGATTGACCGCCTGACGGCCGAGCGAGAGATCAGATCCTATGCCGGAACCCGCGGGCTCGTGCTGCTGACGCGGCCGCCCAAACAACATACCACCCTGGCTGAACGACAATCCACCTGGCGCGAAGAAGCGCGGGCCGCA
>Ga0182027_10010011_pt1 | contig 13525 bp, 11 predicted proteins | sample 712E1DmetaG_FD_121300 | JGI IMG/M metagenome (GOLD analysis project Ga0182027, IMG submission 121300) | Permafrost microbial communities from Stordalen Mire, Sweden - 712E1D metaG (Illumina Assembly) | ecosystem: Environmental > Terrestrial > Soil > Wetlands > Permafrost | place: Sweden...
ATACGACGGCCACTCCCAAGCATGATAACGGGGCGATTTTCGTGCAGACCGTGGCTGATTATCCTCTTGTGGAGGCCATCTCGCAGAATGTCGTGAAGCATCCCGTCCTGCCCGACGCGCCGAGTCGTGCAAAGTTGAGCGAACGCCAGAGTGCGAAGTACACCGAGAAATATACCGACTATATCCATCTAGGTGTGATCGAATGGCGGAAGGCATACACTGAGCACGAGAAGATGGGCAAAAAGGCAATCTTGTTCGTGATGACCGACGACACGCGAAACTGCGACGATGTGGCAGAGTATCTGGAGGGGCATTACCCTGACTTGAAAGATGCCGTGCTGGTTATCCACACCAAGAACAATGGCGATATTTCCGAATCCGCCTCGGGCAAGGACAAAGACGAACTGGAGGAACTGCGCAAACAGGCCAATGAGATTGACGGGATGGACAGCCCTTACAAAGCCATAATTTCGGTGATGATGTTGAAGGAAGGGTGGGATGTACGCAATGTCACCACCATTGTTGGTCTCCGCGCCTATTCGTCCAAAAGCAATATCCTGCCAGAGCAGACGCTGGGACGGGGTTTGCGTAAGATGTATCCCGGCGATGTGGAAGAGTATGTTAGCGTAGTCGGCACCAATGCTTTCATGGAGTTCGTAGAATCCATTCAGGCCGAAGGCGTGGTGCTGGAGCGCAAGGCGATGGGAGAAGGGACGGGGCCGAAGACCCCACTGGTGGTCGAAGTTGACAAGGAGAACGAAAAGAAGGATATCGACGCGCTGGACATTGAAATCCCGGTGTTGACGCCGCGTGTTTATCGGGAATACAAAAGTCTTGGCGATCTGGACGTGGGCACGCTGGGGCATCAGCGATTGTTGTATTTGCAGTTCAGCGAAGAGCAACAGCGGGAAATCGTCTTTAAGGACATTGCCAACGGCGAGATTACGCATACAACGATTCTCGACACAGCTGGCGTTGCCGACTACCGCAGTGTCATCGGCTACTTCGCGCAGACCATCATGAAGGATCTGCGTCTGGTCAGTGGCTATGATATACTGTATGGCAAGATCAAGGCGTTTGTGCAAGAGGAATTGTTTGACCGCCCTGTGCAACTGGAAGACCCCAATACATTACGTAACCTCTCGGAACTGGCCGCCACCAAGACGCTGATTGAGACATTCAAAAAGGCTATCAACGCGCTGACGGTACGGGATAAAGGCGATGCAGAAATCCGGGACACTATTAAGTTGCGTCAGACCAGACCTTTTGTGGCCAAAGATCAAGGCTACCTTGTCCCGAAGAAAAGCGTCTTCAACCGCATCATTGGCGACAACAAACTGGAACTGCAATTCGCCAACTTCCTGGAAGGTTGCGACGATGTGATCTCTTTCGCGAAGAACTACATGGCCGTGCATTTCAAGTTGGACTACGTGAACGCCGATGGCGATATTTCCAACTACTACCCTGATTTTATGGTCAGGCTGTCGGACAAGCGGATTGTCATTGTCGAAACGAAGGGGCGGGAGGATTTGGATGTGCCGCTGAAGATGGCGCGGCTGCGGCAATGGTGCGAGGACATCAACCGGGTGCAAACAGACGTGGAGTATGACTTCGTCTACGTGGACGAAGAAAGTTTTGAAAAATACAAGCCCACTTCATTCAAACAATTGCTGGAGGGTTTCAAGGAATACAAAGGGAAAATATGACAAGCCGCTCCATTGCTGGGAGGGGGCTTGGTCGATACTCTCTTTCGATCCATAGTTCTCAATTCTGACAACTATCCACTTCTGAACAGTTTAATATCCTGCGCATTACCAATCGAAAGTTGATACATATGCACACGAACCACAAATGTTGACTCCCAATAAAATATCGTTATTCCCGCCGGGCTACTCTTTTGGGGGAGTAGCCATTTTCTTTTTGATAAAAAATTTGGATGTGGTATATCTAAAAATGAAGTTGAAAAATTGTGTAATATAAAAAGTGGTTAATATGGCAATAAATCATACAACTATTAAAGAATTTGACGGCTGGTTGACTCAAATTGAAGGAGAGAACCTTGAGTTCAAGACGGCAAAGAATTCATTTAACGAAAGCAAAGATTTGCCTGACTATTGTGCTGCTCTGGCTAATGAAGGCGGTGGTAAGCTGATCTTGGGTGTTGATCCTTCGCGCAGTGTTGTTGGCACAAAAGCATTCCATGAAACGCATAACACTCTTTCCCACAAGCTTCTTTCCTCATTAGGCATAAGAATTGATGTCGAAGAATTAAAACACCCTAAAGGTCGTGTTTTGATTTTTCATGTTCCGCCGCGGCCACCAGGCCAACCAGTAAAATCAACCGGGAAATATCGTTATCCCATGCGTGCTGGTGAATCGCTGGTAGAAATGGACGATATGACATTGAAGTCAATTCTTAATGAAACCATGCCGGATTTTTCCAGTAAAATAGTCGAAGGATTATCATTGTCTGACATGGACGAACCCGCCCTTGAAAACTTCAATGTTCGGTGGGTACAGAAAGCAGGAAGGCAGGATTATCGCGATTTCACCGCTGAAAAAATGCTGCGAAATATTGGCATAATGTCAGATGATGGAATTAATTACGCCGGGTTGATCCTGTTTGCTAAAAAAGAAAAAATTGATCGTTACTTACCGGGTAGCGAAATTATTTTTGAGTGGCGGCAAGCTGAAAGCAAGATCGCCCATGACTTTCGTATAAACTGGCGGGAACCTTTTTTTAAAATATACAATGAAATCTGGTCAACCATTAACGCCCGCAATCTTCGTATTCCCTTTCAGGAAGGTCTCTTCCAGCGGGAAATTTTCGCCTATAGTGAGAAGCCCATACGCGAAGCAGTGCTTAATGCTGTTGCTCATAGAGATTATAATATCAGCACACAGTCCATTTTCATTACAGCCTCACCGGAAAAATTTACTATAGAAAGCCCTGGCGGATTTCTTCCGGGTATAACGCCTGAAAATGTCCTATATAAAAGAGAATGGCGAAACCGGTGTATAGCGGAGACACTGGAGAAAGCGGGATTGGTCGAACGATCCGGCCAAGGCATGGATGATATCTTCGAGCAAACAATCAGGGAAGGAAAGGGTCTGCCTGATTTATCAAAAAGCGATAATTTTAGCGTTCGACTGATCATACCTGCACAGGTAAAGGATAGAAATTTCGTTTTATTTTTGGAAAAGATCACCAACGAAAAACAAATAACCCTGTCATTTGAGGAAATATATCAACTGGAGATTATCAGAGAAAAACAGCCGGTAACAAAACCGGGATACAAAGACAAGTTTCTGGAGTATGGGATTATTGAGCCAGTCGGCAAAACCAGAGGACGGCAATACATTCTTTCCCATCGTTACTATGTTCTTGAGGGAGCATTAGGGATTCACACACGCCTTACAGGATTATCACGTGATCAAAAAAAAGAGCTTATAATTAACCATCTTAAAAAAAATAAAAAGGGCCTATTCAATGAGTTCCTTGATGCATTTAGCGATCTCAAACCTAAAGATGTCGAAAATATTCTTCAGGAATTACGAAAAGCTAAAAGAATTAAGTATGTCGGTTCGAAGCGTTCTGGTTATTGGGTTTTAACTGAAATTAGTTAATAATTAGGGTAAAAACTCGCTTGTAAACGCCTTTATTGCTTGTAACAAGCGTAAATTAATGAAAATTTTTCAAGATTGAAATTAGGGATAAACAAGTTTGTTTGCATTATAAATAAATAGAGAAAAATTTAATGACTTTGAACGAACATAAAACTCAAATAGGTTCTGGTGTTATCGTGGATGATTTTTCTCCATTCTGTGATGGTGATATAGAACCTACACTTAACAAAAAAATCTACAGTCTCATTGATGCCGGAGATGATTATATTGTGTACGTTGATAGTGATTTCTATGTTCAATGGTCACTCACAGAAAAATATGGCGATGTAATACCAAGCTTTGGAAGTATTGCTAACAGATTGTGTCAGCTCGAAACTCTTTCACGAACATCATTACGTGAATCCCAGATTAAAACTTTTGCGGGATTTCTTGCCGAAAGTATGGCACGCATCATAGGCGATAAAGACGAGGTGAACGCACATGAAGTTCTGGGTATGGCCGAATCCTACCTGTTCGCAAGGTCGGCAGAGAATGCACGCACTTGGTATGTGCGTGGAGCCACAGTTACTGCCTTGCCGACTTTTTTGATTGCATGTACTTTGTGGTTGCTAAAATCACAATCCGTTCTTTTTCTTGGTAATAATGCGTTTGAAATAATCATTGGTGCTTTACTCGGCGGCATTGGTGCTTTGTTTTCCATACTTAGCAGAGCAGAAAAAATACAAATGGACCCAACTGCAGGATCTTCCATCCATTACATCGAAAGTGCTTCCCGAATATTGGTTGGAAATATAGGTGCTCTTCTTATCGCCTTAGCAGTGAAAGCAAACATCTTCCTCGGGTTTACCAAAGTGACGGATTACTCTTTTGCTTTATTGCTTGTGATATGCATCTGTGCCGGAGCTAGTGAAAGGTTTGTGTCGGGATTCATAAAGCGAATCAAAACATCAGTTAGTTCGGAGAGTAAAGAAGATAAATAATGCCTAACAAAAAGATTCAAAGGTACCGTATGCATCTGAACACCGCTACCCGTGTAGTTGCATTTGTAGATATTATCGGCTGGAAGAGTGCCTTTGATAATCCTGCCATCGGTCATGAAGGCTTAGTCAAAATCGCGACGTGGATTTCTAAGCACAGTAAACAATTCTCTCTTGAGAAAAAGAAGGAATTGAGAGAATGGGACAAAAATCACATAGGGAAGCAACTGGTCATAGGCAGAGATTATTATGACATTAGTTTTTCTTTCTTATCTGATAGTTTTATAATTTCTGCATCACCTAATCATTTGCATAGTCTATTCGGTGTAATTCAATGGGATTGCATGCAGTTACTCCAAATGCACGGACTCTTAACTCGTGGAGGTATCACCATGGGAGAGTTCACTCATGATATGTCAAATGACATCGTAATTGGAATACCGCTTAACGAAGCTGTTGCGATTGAGCGGTCAACAAAAATGCCTCGTATCGTGGTGGAGAGTGAAGTGGTGAAATTAGCCAAACAATCTTTAAACTGTGAGCAGTTCATATATTATGATGGTGAATGCAGCGTTTTGAATATTACCAATAGGTCAACCACTGAGGTTTGGCTGAGGGAATCCAAGGAACAAATTGATACTGCGCTAAACTCTGATCTCAGCGCCTACAAAAAATGCAAATGGAAATATATCTCCGAACATTTGCCTCGAATGAACACAACCGCAAAGTCTAAGCCCGTCTAATTAGCGCAAGGCATGATTTTAAATATGTCTAACTACCTTTACATCCTTAATTCTGAAAAATGCCCACCACTGAACATTGATAAGATGAAGCAATTTACCCCTCGTGCATTGACCGGGAAAGAGATTTCGGTTTACTGAAATGAAGGGGAGTGGTTCTGGTTTACCCCCTCCCCTCTACTCATTTTTTGGTCAACATTTGGTCAACACTTTCCCCAATATACCCCCCTGTTTCCCCCTATTTCGGCCCCGTATCCTTAATCAAGAATTTTGTCATTTTCCTTGAAATATCATATTGTTCTCATTATACTTGCATTTACCTGAATGTCCTTAATTATGGTTTCAGGGTCTAGTGGGTGTACGCCTGTGCTGGTTCAAATCCAGTCTTCGGCACCATTTTTTTGCCCGCGTTAACTTCCCAATAATAATAAATATGTTATATTTCAGCACAAGCTTTTTGCTTGACGCTTAAGAGTAATTTCTTTATCGTGTCAGCAAATAAAATTAAAAATGGGCAAAGAATCATGATTGAAAATATGGTCAACAATTTATCTTTATACCTGCAAGGCTCGGTGTTTTTAGCGTTATTGACCGCGTATCTAGGCGGGCTTATAATAAGTTTTACTCCCTGCACCTATCCTTTGGTTCCGGTAACTGTTGGAATTATTGGCGCACAGGGGTCATCATCCAAGCTTCGCGGATTTTTTCTTTCACTTTTTTATGTTGCCGGAATCGCAGTAACCTATTCCATTTTTGGCGGAGCAGCAGCATTATCTGGCAGGATTTTCGGGCAGATGCAAACGACTCCCTGGACATATTTCATTATGGCTAACTTATGTCTTATTATGGGATTGTCCATGTTTGATGTTTTCAATATTTCCCTGCCTGTTCCGCATAAGTTAGTAAAACGGACTGATAATAGTAATAAAAAAGGGTTTTTGGACAGCTTTTTAATTGGCGCCGTATCCGGCGTTGTTATTGGCCCCTGTACCGCCCCCGCCCTGGCAGTTTTACTGGGTTATGTGGCAGTAAAGACAAATCTTTTACTGGGCATGAGTCTGCTTTTTGTTTTCGCCCTCGGGATGGGAACATTGCTGATTATCGTCGGCACGTTTACCGGAGTTATTGCCGCTTTGCCCAAATCGGGAACATGGATGCTAAAAATAAAGTTTATTTCCGGGATGATATTAATTGGCGCGGCGGAATATTTCCTGTATATTACGGGCACATTATCAATATAAAAAATGAGGTTATGATGTATAAAAAAGTTTTTTTATTTTCGATTATCTTACTTATCTGTATTCTTATTGCCCTGTCATTTGGACAATCCGGATCCTATGATTCCTTTAAACACGAAAGGATTGCAGCGCCTGATTTTTCGTTAAAGGATTTGCAGGGAAAAACATTTAACCTGAGCAGGCAACGGGGGAATCCGGTGGTAATTTTTTTCGGCGCTACCTGGTGTCCCGCCTGTCGGGCTGAAATGCCCAACTACAGAGCTCTTTATGAAAAATACGCCCGGCGCGGACTGAAATTTATTTATATAGATATAAACGAATCAACCGAAAGAGTGGCGCGTTTTGCTAAAACAAATTCATTCCCTTATCTGGTTCTGGTGGATTCGGACGGAAGTGTCGCCAGCGATTACAATCTTATCGGAGTACCGACGTTATTTCTCATTGACAAGGAAGGAAATATCATCAGTATAGGCCACCAGGTATCAGATTTGTCGATTGATGCGCTTTCCCCCGTTAAAAGATAATATAAATTGTAAATCGGATTTGATTAAAAATCAGACTCTTTAAATCATGATGAGGAAAAAATAATGGCAGAAAACAACTGGCTGCGGAATTTGACAAAATCAGCTAATGACCGTTGGATCGGCGGTGTCTGCGGTGGCCTGGGTAAACATTCTCCGCTGCCTTCCTGGGCATGGCGCCTTTTATTCACGATACTCTTCATTTTTTATGGCACAGGATTATTAATATACATTTTACTTTGGATTTTTGTTCCGGCTGAATCAAAAACAGGAGATTAGCAGTGAGATTAAAAAACGATATTTATATTTACGAATGGACAAATGCCTTCGATAATAACTGCAACAGCTACTTTATCGGCGGCAATGTGCAGGCATTAATTGATCCGGGCATGACCGGCTATGTGCCCAATTTACTTAAAGAGATGTCCGCAGACGGCATCAAGAAAGAAGATATTCGTTATGTTATTAACACGCACTCGCATCCCGACCACTTTCAAGGATCGGAGGTGTTTGATCAGGCGACAGTCAAAATTGGCCTGCATAAAAAAGAAATCGAATTTTTAAAAGGAGATGGCGGCGAGCTATATGGCCTTTTCGGAATTAACGTACCACGGATGCAGGTAAATTTCCCGATGGACGAGGGCGACATAATTTTAGGGGACCAGACATTTAAAATAATTCTTGCTCCCGGCCATTCCCCCGGCTCGATAGGCCTTTATTGGCCCCAGCAAAAAGCTTTATTTTGCGGCGACGTAATTTTCGATCAAAGTGTCGGACGAACCGACTTTCCCGGCGGCAACGGCGCTCTTTTGAAGAAAAGCATCATTTCTTTTTCTGAACTTGATCTGGAGTGGCTTCTCCCCGGACATATGGGTATCGTATCCGGCAAGGGCAACATTCAGGACAATTTTAATATAATCATTCAAAACATATTCCCTTATATTTAACATCTGTTTTACGGAGAACAAGCATCTATGGTTAATGAAGGAAACAAAGTAATTTACTCCATGATCGGAGTAAGTAAAATTTATGAAAAAAAGCCTGTGCTCAAAGACATTTATCTGTCTTATTTTTACGGAGCTAAAATCGGCGTTATCGGTTTAAACGGTTCGGGCAAAAGTTCTCTTCTGAAGATTCTTTCCGGCGCGGATACAGATTATCTGGGCAAGACGATTTTATCGGCAGGCTACACAGTGGGCTATCTGGAGCAGGAACCGCGTCTGGACGAAGCAAAAACCGTGCGGCAAATAGTGGAGCAGGGTGTGCAAAGCACCATGGACTTGATTCATGAATATAATGAAATAAATGAGAAGTTTGCAGAACCGATGTCTGATGACGAAATGGCAAAATTGTGCGAAAGGCAGGGCGCGGTACAGGAAAAACTCGACGCCCTTGACGCCTGGGATATAGATTCCCGTCTTGAAATGGCTATGGACGCTCTGCGCTGCCCGCCCGGCGACACACAGGTGAAAGTCTTATCCGGCGGAGAGAAACGTCGCGTCGCGCTTTGCCGCCTGCTTTTGCAAAAACCGGACATACTGCTTCTGGATGAACCGACCAACCATCTTGATGCTGAATCAGTCGCATGGCTGGAACATCATCTGCAAAAATATGAAGGCACCATCATTGCCGTCACTCATGACCGTTATTTCCTGGATAATGTTGCCGGCTGGATTCTGGAACTCGATCGAGGTCAGGGAATTCCCTGGCAGGGCAATTATTCTTCCTGGCTGGAGCAAAAGCAAAATCGCCTGAAGAATGAAGAAAAATCCGAAGGGGCAAGAATTAAAACTCTGGAACGCGAACTGGAATGGATTCGTATGTCACCCAAAGGCAGGCATGCCAAATCCAAAGCGCGCATTAGCGCTTACGAGGAATTGCTGAGCAAAAATCTCGAAAGAGAATCAGGCACACGGGAAATCTTCATCGCGCCGGGACCCCGTCTGGGCGACCTGGTGATTGAAGCCAAAGACGTAAATAAAGGTTATGGCGATAAACTGCTGGTGGACAGCATGACCTTTTCGCTGCCGCCCGGCGGCATTGTTGGCGTGATCGGTCCCAATGGCGCGGGAAAAACCACGCTGTTCAGGATGATTACAGCTCAGGAAACACCGGATTCCGGGGACATTCGAATTGGCGAAACCGTGAAACTGGCCTATGTTGACCAGAGCCGCGACGCTCTTGATCCCAACAAAAATATATGGGAAATGATTTCCGACGGTCAGGATATTATTGCCATCGGCAACCGGCAGATAAATTCCCGCGCTTATGTATCACGTTTTAATTTTTCCGGCACAGATCAGCAAAAGAAAGTTGGCGCGCTTTCGGGTGGCGAACGTAACCGCGTGCATCTGGCGCGCATGCTCAAGGAAGGCGGCAATGTGCTCCTGCTCGATGAACCCACCAACGATCTGGATGTCAACACATTGCGCGCGCTGGAAGATTCACTGGAGAACTTTGCCGGTTGTGTGGTTGTTATCAGTCACGACCGCTGGTTTCTGGATAGAATTTGCACACATATTCTGGCATTTGAAGGAGAAAGCAGGGTGCTTTTCTTCGACGGCAACTATTCCGAATACGAGGAAGATCGAAATAGAAGACTAGGCGCCGCCGCCAGCCAGCCCCATCGCATCAAATACCGCCAACTGACCAGACGATAAGAATCGCGTCCACACATTACGGAAATATCGGCTAAATAGTAAAAATGGAGGCGGCAGTCGCAGAGGTATTAGAAGGGGTAGGTGATATTATAGAGTATCCTCCACAACTGCCGTTTTTAAGATTAGGCGTTATCTCTTGTATTCAAGAATGTAATTCTACTCTTTCTCAAAAAGGTCGGCGGCAGCTTTGTTTCATCAAACATCATTTCCACCTTTAGTAGTAAACTTCATTCAAATATTTTGGTTGTGTCCTTTTACTATTTTCAAATCAATCCTTTCGATATGTAAAAACCAGTCAAACAATCATAAGGATGATGTGAAATCGATATTAGCAGCGTCTTTGCTCGTTATCGTAAAATCAGAATATTCAGGATTAAAAGTATACCCTGACAGCGAAGGCGTCACTATATAGGTAGTACCGCCTATAACATTCGCAAAAGAATATGTTCCGTCAGAGCCGGTCATTACAGTTCCCTTTGCTCCACTGCTTAAAGTAAGCTTAACACCTGATTGAACAGCCCCGGTTACCGTTCCTGAAATACTGTAAGTATCTGCGCCGCCCGTGGATGTCGCTTCAAAGTTAGTATCGGGGATATTTGCCCCGTCGATGACAACTACCATACTGACCGGGTCGAATGTATAATTCGAAAGTGAGGGGGTCAGCGTATAAGTGCCATTGGCCAAGCCGCTAAAGCTGAAATCTCCGTTTGAAGCAGTCGTTGTAGAAGATGTTGACGAACCTGTCATATTAATTGTTACATTGTCAAGATCGCTTCCGGTTCCATATACAGTTACCGTCCCGGAAATAGTGTAGGTAACCGTATCATCTTTGCTGCTGCAACCACTGACTATCAGAAATATCATGATCAGAAAATATAACAAAAATTGAGTGAAATATTTCTCTTGGTTCATAATTACTTATTGCCTCCTTATCTTTTCATTACGAAAACCATACTATGTTATTTTGAGTAAACAATAGCAGACAAACATGGAAGAAATGAGGAAGAAATGAGGAAATATAAAACAACCTGTTTTATGTTTCCAATGATCGCAAGGATAGTAAGCATATAATAACAAATAAATTTTTATTAGTTTATGATCTTTCGGGACAGAATCAACTAAACCGATGATTTGCCCGGTCAACCCTTATGCGCCACAGCAAATATTCAACGGAATTAAAATATTATCTTAATTCTTTGTCTTCGTTACAACCCGTCAGGCTATTCTTTTTACCATCCTTCCGGTCTTTTATTCATGACGCAGCGCCTCGATCGGATCAAGACGCGCGGCTTTCATTGCCGGGAAATAACCGAAAATTACTCCCACCGCGGCGGAAAAAAGAAATGCAACAATCACGATACCCGCATTAAAGACGAAAGGAACACTTAGAATACTGGCCAACCAGACAGAAGCGGCAAGAGCCAGTACAATTCCGATTAAACCTCCGAAAGAAGAAAGCACCACTGCTTCAACAAGAAACTGCATGAGAACTTCGCGCTCGAAAGCACCGATGGCGAGTCGTATACCTATTTCACGAGTGCGTTCGGTTACCGATACCAGCATAATATTCATAATACCGATCCCGCCCACCAGAAGACTCACCGCAGCCACTGCGGAAAGCAACGCGGTCATCATTTGCGTGGTGCCGGTGAGCATAGAGGCGATTTCCTTCATATCCATCACATTGAAGTTATCATCATCGCTCGGAGATAGATGACGACGCACGCGCAGCAACTGTTCTATGTTTTTCTGGACTTTTTCCGTCGAGACGCCGTCCTGGACCGAAAGCTCTATCATACCGACATCCTGATTTCCGGCAATACGTCGCTGGAATGTGGAAAGAGGGATGATAACGATATCGTCCTGATCCGTTCCCATACTGCTCTGTCCTTTTCCCTTCAGGATACCGATAATCTCGCAGGAAACTTTTTCCAGGCGGATATTTTCTCCCAGGGTATCCTGTCCACCGAACAGCTTCTTAACCACCGTCTCTCCCACAATACAGACAGCCGCACCACTGCGCGCCTCACTTTCCGTGAATTGCCGGCCTGACTTGATTGACCTGTTTGTAACCGTGATGTACGAATTATCTGTTCCGGTTACCTGCGTTGACCAGTTCTGATTGCTGAATATGGCCTTAACGGATTGGGACGAGACCGGCGCCACAGCCTTAATCGAGTTGACTTCTTTGGCAATAGCTTCTGTGTCGGATTGTTTAAAAGGAATATTACCGGTGGACTGGCCAGGTCCCAAACGTTTTCCGGGAGTGACCATGAGAAGGTTGCTGCCCATGCTGGCAATCTGCTGTCCGACCTGCAAGGTAGCTCCACTGCCGATAGTCACCATGATAATAACAGCGGCAACACCGATAACTATTCCAAGGATTGTCAGAATCGAGCGCATCACATTGCGCCTGAGTTCGCGCATAGCCAGAAGAAGTGTGTTCCAGAACATTACATTTCCCTCCCGTTGTGTTTATCCGATTCAACAAGACCGTCTAAAAAGTGAACAACGCGTTTTGCGTAAGTGGCCATATCCGGTTCGTGAGTAACCATGACGATGGTAACTCCCTGGTCACGATTCAATCCGGTAAGCAGGTTCATTATTTCACGGCTGCGGGCAGTATCCAGATTTCCCGTAGGTTCATCCGCAAAAAGTACTTCTGGCCCGGTTACAATGGCGCGTGCAATGGCAACGCGCTGCTGCTGTCCTCCGGAAAGCTCGCCCGGCGTATGATCTTCCCATCCGTTCAAACCCACTGTCCCAAGCGCCTGCAGGGCCTGCTCCCGTCGCTTGCGGGCGGGAATGCCCCGATAAATCAAAGGAAGCTCCACATTTTCCAGCGCAGAAGTGCGGTTTAATAAATTGTATCCCTGAAAGACAAAGCCAAGATAGAACCGGCGCAAACTTGTACGCTGATAACGGGTCAGCTTATCGACTTCAATGTTCCTGAACATATACGTTCCCGCTGTTGACGTATCCAGACAGCCAAGAATGTTCATACAAGTTGATTTGCCTGAACCGCTTGGTCCCATTACAGCCAGGAAATCACCTTCATTAATACGCAGATCAATACCCCGCAATGCGTGCATGGCCGCCTGACCGGTGCCATAAACTTTTGTTATGCCGCGTAACTCGATTAATGGCTGGTTTTCTGTTTCGCTGCGGGCTGTCATAATTACTTCACCGCCGTGACGGTATCAACTACAACTGCTTCTCCCGGCTTAATATCCCCGGAAAGAACTTCAGTCATCCCGCCATTTGCCGACCCGATAGTGATGGAAACAGCGGAAAGTTTTTCGTTCTTTAAAATCCATACATTCTGCTGTTTCTTATTGCCATTGTCATCCTGCTTTCTGTTTCCCGATCCGGGCGGATGCGGAAGTATTGAACTAACCAGACCGCCGGAAGACTTCTTTTCTTCCTGAAGAGACGGCGTAAATCTAAGTGCCGCGCTGGATATCAAAAGGGCGTTTTCGATTTTCTTAACAACAATGTCCGCGGTAGCGGTCATACCCGGCCTTAAGAGCAAATCCGAATTATCCACTTTTAATACTGTTTCGTATGTCACAACTCCCGATGTTGTAGTTGATCCGTAATTGGCGCGAACAATCCTGGCATCGAAGGTCCTATTCGGATAAGCGGCAACGGAGAAGGTCGCGTTCTGGCCTTCCTTTATATTACTTACATCGGCTTCATCGACATTGACGTGAAGTTCCATTTTCGTCAAATCCGACGCCAGAGTAAACAATGTAGGCGCCG
>Ga0182027_10010012_pt1 | contig 13525 bp, 11 predicted proteins | sample 712E1DmetaG_FD_121300 | JGI IMG/M metagenome (GOLD analysis project Ga0182027, IMG submission 121300) | Permafrost microbial communities from Stordalen Mire, Sweden - 712E1D metaG (Illumina Assembly) | ecosystem: Environmental > Terrestrial > Soil > Wetlands > Permafrost | place: Sweden...
GTTGTGGACTATCATCGCGATTCTAATAATCCTATGGCTGTTCGGCTTTTTGGGTCCGAACGTAATTCCAAGTCTCCCGCACTTCGGCCCTTGGGTTCACGTTCTGATCGTTATCGTCGTCATCCTCGTCATATTGGACCTCCTCGATGTAATATAAACCTCTCATAGATCATTTGTTATACACAATCATCATAGTTCTGGTAATTCTGCCTTTAATTGGAATCTTGTGGTCAGGCTAGCGACTTAAATATAACAACTCTTTATTTGATTGGATTGAAAAAATATTATGAACGTTATGCGCCGCGATATTAGCACTGCCGCCACCTGGGCAACTGTATTGGTGATGCTGACTCTGGCCGCTTGCGGCCCGCTTGCGGCCACCCCTCCTGCGCCCAACGAAGCTTTGGTTTTGGCTACATCTGCAGAAATAACCGGCCAGCCAACTGCGACAGTTACCCCTGAACATAAAGCGGCGGAAACTGCCGAAATTGCGCGCGCCAACGCGCAGGCAACGTTGGATTCGGCGAACGCCACGGTGAGCGCGGCGCAGACGCAGGATCAAAACAGCGCCAATGCCATCGCCGTGCAAATAGCGGCCACCGCCGAAATTGCGCGTTCGCGTGCGCAGGCGACTCTGGTTGCGGCTGGTGCGACGCGAAGCGCCGCGGTAACTCAGGACGCGATCCGGCAGACTCAGGAAGAATACAATTTTCAGGTAACCCTGGCAGCGGGCACACAGAGCGTTGTGGCCTTGATGACCCAGCAAAACAAAAACGATACTGCTGCCGGCACGCAGACGGCGGTTGCTAATAATATCGCCACGCAAACCCAAGCGGCAGCTGCGACATCACAATGGTACGCGGACCAGAGTAAAGAACAGAGACAGATTCCTATTGCCTTCCTTTGGATTTGGTGCCTTCCGATCTTCATCGTTCTATTGGCAGTTTTGGTTCTTTGGGGGGTGTGGCGCTGGCTAAGGATTCGGCAGGCCAACGAACGTAATCCTGAAAATCCCGTTGAAAAATTGCAAGCACCAGCGGCCGAAATCATATATCATCAACAAGATGATGCGTTACCAGGTTCTGAAAGCAATGCGGCGGACAGCCGCTATCAGCTCACAAAGCCGGAAGATCCTGTGCGCCGCTGGCTTGATGAAGTAAAGCGCAAGGTGATAAATAACGATAAACGAGACGACGATGATAACACAGACAATTAATCAACAACAATTCGATCAAAATGTTCGGCGAATCAGAGCCCATGTATCGAAAATCCTGACAAAATGGGATCTGGTGCCACGATTTAAACGCTGGCGATTAACGCAAGATCCAGATACTGGAATGATAGTACTCTTTGGCATACTCAATAACAGATATATTGCCGCGCATACCTCCATCCCTTTTGGTGATTACTTTGATCCGCGCGTATTGCATGATCTCGCCAATGAGCTGCAAATGGAAGTCGTATCCTGCAACAGCGACGGCCTGCGCTATGCCTTCATCCTGGATCGCGGCCAGCTAAGCAGATTACCAACGCACATTGACTTCCCTTTCATTGATAACGGCAAGCTTTTGGTCAGAGTTGTTTATAGCGATAATCCTCAATCCCTGCCAACGCCTCCTGTTGAAAGCATAACGGTTGATGATCAAAGACTGGTGCGACAGGGCGTTGGGGCCTTCTTGAAAGTATTTGACGACATTAAGCTCAAGAACGATGTGGTCTCGAAACTTTCTGCCGAAGGCCTACCCGATATCGTCGTCATAGATGAAGCTGAATTCAAAAAGCGAGTGGCAGAGCATGAAGCCGATCGGCAGAGGATTAACCATATCAGAAAGCTATTCGATGAGACGGCTGGATAGGGTAAGAGTTCTGCCACGCCGGTTAGGAATGGATCAAACCTGCAATTCGATAATTGAAACAAAAAGGAGAAAAGTATAGGACGCAAAGGTGTAAGTAAACGCAAGGCGAAAAAGTCAAGACCATTTTCCAGCGCCGATATCGGTGGTTCTTCCAATGTTCGTACGAGCGAACAACCGGTAGTGCAGTCTCTTGTGAACAATAACAGGAACTCTTTCAATCGAGGCGGTGTAAAGTCCCCGACTGGATCGAATAACAAAGGCAGAAAAGGACAGTAAGGATCCGGGTAATGTCATGATGTTTATGGTGCCAAATGTTGCCGAGGAGAGAAAAAACAATGAGGCTAAATTGGCTCCATATCGTTATGGATTTGCTTACCCTGCTGGATTATCCGATCTTGTTTGTACATGACATACTACGCCAGTTCTTAAGATCAAGAGAAATATTGCTCTGGCAAGTTTATTAACTACTGGTTCGGTCGCAGCAGGCGGATGACCGATCAGAAAATTCGAACATGCGAAAGACAAAGGTTCTTCGCAGGATTAGATCATAAAAAGAAATGGAGATCGAAATGGGAATACTTTCCTGGATTGTCGTTGGTTTGATCGCGGGGTGGTTGGCCGGATTGATTGTAAAAGGCGGCGGATTCGGGTGCGTCGGTGACATCATTGTCGGCGTGATTGGCGGATTGTTAGGCGGCTGGCTTGCATCCTATTTCTTCCATATGGGCGATCCAATGTCAGGCATCAACCCTGTATCTATCGCAGTTGCGTTCGTCGGAGCAGTGATATTGGTTATCATATTGCGCCTATTAAGTGGAAAAAGAGCATAAATGGCTGCCTGAAGGAGTATGTATGAAGGAGAACCCGTTAAGAATCCTGCTCGTCTATCCGGAATTTCCGGACACTTTTTGGAGTTTCAAACATGCCCTTAAATTTGTCCGGAAAAAGGCTGGAGCGCCACCGCTGGGCCTTTTGACCGTTGCAGCTATGCTGCCTGCCGTGTGGGAAAAACGATTGGTTGATCTCAACGTGACCAATCTCACCGATAAAGACCTGGCATGGGCTGATTACGTTTTCGTGAGTGCCATGATCGTCCAGCGCGAATCTGCCCGCGCCGTCATCGGCCGCTGTAAATTAGCCGGTGTGAAAGTGGTGGCAGGCGGTCCGCTCTTTACGATGGAACATGAACAATTTCCGGACGTGGATTATTTTGTTTTGAACGAGGCTGAGGAGACTCTTGCACCGTTCTTGCAAGACTTGGAACGTGGTCAAGCTAGACGCGTTTACTCATCCACCGAATTCCCCGATATCCACCAAACCCCTGCACCACTTTGGCAAATGGCAAATCTCAAACATTACGATACCGTCAGCATCCAGTTCTCGCGCGGCTGTCCTTTCAATTGTGACTTTTGCAATGTGACCGCATTGTTGGGCCATCGCCCGCGCACCAAGACCGCCGCACAGATCATTGCCGAGTTGGACAGTCTCTACGCGCTAGGCTGGCGCAAGAGCATCTTCTTTGTGGATGATAATTTTATTGGCAACAAGAAACAGATCAAGTCTGAGGTGCTGCCAGCTTTAATAGAATGGCGTAAGGGTAAAATCGGTATGCCATTCAGCACAGAAGCCTCCATCAATCTAGCCGATGATTCAGAATTAATGAGGCTTATGGTGGAAGCCGGGTTCGATACGGTCTTTGTCGGCATCGAGACGCCCAATGAAGACAGCCTGATCGAATGCAGTAAGAATCAAAACAAAGGCCGCGATCTGGTGGAAAGCGTCAAGCGACTCCAGCGCGCAGGTCTTCAGGTGCAAGGTGGTTTCATCGTTGGGTTCGACAATGATTCCCCTTCGATCTTCCAACAGCAGATTGATTTTATTCAGAAGAGCGGCATTGTGACGGCCATGGTCGGGTTGCTGCAAGCGCCCCTGGGAACACGCCTGTATGAGCGCATGCAAAAAGAAGGTCGCCTGGTCAATGAGTTTTCAGGCGATAACGTGGATGGCTCAACCAACATCGTCCCCATGATGGGCATTGATCCGCTGCGAGAGGGTTATCGCAAAATCCTTGAACAAATCTATGCGCCCAAGTTTTATTACGAGCGCGTTTTGACATTCCTGCGTGAGTACAAGCCGCCCAAAATCAGAGTTCACTTCGAGTTGCAATATCTCCTGGCTCTAGGACGGTCCATTTACCAATTGGGTATACGCGGCGTCGAGCGCGTTCAATACTGGCGGCTCTTTTTCTGGACTTTGTTCCGGCGTCCGCGCCTGTTCCCGCTGGCGATCACATTCGCCATCTACGGCTTTCATTTCCGCCAGGTAGCGACCTTGCACGTCAGCTGATTATTCTGACGGCAGAAGCACCAGGAGAGATATATCGAATATGAATCGAAGCGCAATTTCCCTGGGACGCATTCTCGGAATCCCGATCGGATTGGATTATTCCTGGTTTTTGATTTTTGCATTGCTGACCTGGTCGTTAGCCACCAGCTACTATCCTGCTGAATTCACAAACTGGCCTGTAGCCCAATATTGGATTGTGGGCGCCGCAACGGTCATCTTAATGTTTGGCAGTGTGTTGCTGCATGAGCTGGGGCATTCGGTGGTGGCCTTGCACTACAAGATTCCAGTACGCAGCATCACACTTTTTATTTTTGGCGGCGTTGCTCAAATTGGAGCTGAACCACCCAGTGCGATGGCAGAATTCTGGGTTGCCATAGCCGGCCCGATTACGAGTTTTGCTTTGGCCATTCTCTTTGGCCTGTTGCAACCTCTTGTGGGCGCGCTTGGCCCACTGCTTGCAATTGCCAAGTACCTGGCTTATATAAACGGTGCCTTGGCTCTCTTTAATTTGATCCCGGGGTTCCCTTTGGACGGTGGTCGAGTCTTTCGAGCCATCATCTGGGGAACCACACATAGTCTGCGCCGGGCAACCCTTATCGCTGCAAATTTAGGTCGTTTTTTTGCGTATCTATTTATCATTGTGGGCGTGTGGCAAATGTTCAGCGGCAATTTCGGAAATGGCTTATGGATTGCCTTTATAGGTTGGTTTTTGGAAAGTGCTGCCTCTTCACAGATTCGCCAGCAAACAATCCATGACCTTTTGGATGGCCACCATGTAGCTGACGCAATGCGTCGCGACTACACCACGATTATGCCAGATACTACTCTGAACGAGTTGATCCATAAGCATATCTTGGGGAATGGCCAGCGCAGTTTAGTGGTCAAACAGGACGATCGAATGGCCGGCTTGTTGACGTTGCATAATGTCAAAGCCATCCCGTCTTCTGATTGGTTAACCACAACAGCCGCCCAAGTGATGATACCGGTTGCAAAAATGAAGTGGATAAAGCCTGACGCAGAGTTGGTGGATGCTCTCGGAGAAATGGACCGGGACGGCGTCAACCAGTTGCCGGTGATGACTGGTGATCAGATCTTGGGCATCCTGGGCCGGGACGATGTGATCAGCTTTTTGCGTACGATGAGCGAGCTCAGCCGCCACTAAAGCCATCCACTGAAGCGGTCATGAAGTTTGAATGCGATCATCACGTGAGTTATGCAGATAACATTCCAAAAAATTGAAATATCAGGAGTTGACCCAATGCTAACCAAGACAGTTAAGAAGGAACACAAACAATTATCGAGAGGGCAACGCAAGCATGTGCGCCGTATGAAACAGGAAGCTCGCAGAACCAGCATCCCTGACAATCCCATAATGACGACGGTGCGCACGCCGGTAGTAATCAAGGAGTAAGTTCAACGTGATTGTGTTTGCTGAACAGCCTTTTCATTTCATGGGCGCAGCGTGAGCGAAAGGATTTGCCATGGATGTAAACGAAAAACATCATCGTGCCATCTTACAGGGCATTGCCCATAAGGCGATGCTCGAGCGAGGCTTGCTCCCTGACTTTTCTGCCGGGGCGCTCGCTCAACTTGACATGATTCAGGCACCAGCAGGCAGGAACAATGGGTTGGTCCGTGATCAAAGGGAAATGCTATGGGCTTCCATTGATAACGATGACTCACTGGACCTGGATCAGTTGACGGTTGCCGAGACCGTGCCGGCAGACAAAGTTAAAATTATGGTTGCTGTGGCTGACGTGGACTCGCTCGTTAAAGAAGGATCTGCCATCAATGAACATGCCCGCCATAATACCACCTCGGTGTATACCGCGGCCCAGACATTTCCGATGCTTCCTGAAAAGCTTTCAACAGACTTCACTTCACTCAATCTCAATGAGGACCGCCTCGCCCTGGTAATTGAAATGGTGATGGACGCAGACAGAACTCTTGTCGCTTCAGAGATTTATAGGGCCCATGTCCGCAATCATGCCAAGCTTGCCTACAACAGTGTCGCCGCATGGTTGGATGGGAATGAAACCGTGCCTGAGGCTATCTCCTCTGTCCCTGGGTTGGACGAGAACCTGCGGTTGCAGGATAAAGTTGCCCAAAGCATGAAGAATCTTCGCCATGTTCACGGAGCGCTTAGTCTGGAAACCATTGAAGCCAAACCGGTATTCGATGGTGATCAAATCCGCTCCCTTGAAGTGGAAGAAAAGAATCGTGCCAAAGAGCTCATCGAGGATTTCATGATCGCCGCGAACGGTGTGACCGCACGATTTCTTTCAGCCAGGAATTCCCCCTCCATCCGTCGCGTGGTGCGCACGCCAAAACGATGGGAGCGGATTGTCGAAATTGCCGCGGAGCACAAGTTCCAACTCCCAGAACTCCCTGATTCGAAAGCGTTGGAGGAGTTTCTCGTCAAGCAAAAAGCCGCCGACCCCCTGCGCTTCCCCGACTTGTCCCTGACTGTGATCAAGCTTTTGGGTCCTGGCGAATATATTGCAGAACTTCCCGAGGGGAATGTTCCGGGACATTTTGGTCTTGCGGTCAAGGACTACGCTCACTCGACAGCCCCTAATCGCCGCTATCCCGACTTGCTCACCCAGCGCTTGCTAAAAGCAGCCTTGGAAGGGAAACCTGTGCCCTATCGTAAAGATGAATTGGATATCCTGGCGACACATTGCACGGAAGCGGAAGATGCGGCCAACAAAGTCGAACGACGGGTCGGCAAATCTGCCGCCGCCCTCCTGCTTGAATCAAGGATCGGAGAGCAGTTTGATTCGATTGTCACGGGCGCTTCCGAGAAGGGCACCTGGGTCCGGCTTTTCACTATTCCCGTTGAGGGCAAGCTTGTACAAGGATTTGAAGGCGTGGATGTCGGTCACCGGCTGCGCGTGCAGTTAATATCGGTGGATGTTGGGCAAGGGTATATAGATTTCAAGAAAATTAGTTCATCCAGAAGTAGATAAGGAGTATCTTATGAAAAAGGAAATTGGTTTGTGGATTGATCATCGTGAAGCGACCATCGTCACCCTCACGGATGGTGGCGAAGAAATCAAGCACATCATCTCAAACAGCGGAAAACATATCCGATATTCCGGCAGTTCGCACTCGAAAACCCCGGAAGGATTAAAAGAGGTGACCTCGGAAGACCAAAGGGACAGAAAATTTGGTAATGATCTCAACACATTTTACGATGAGATCATTGCGAGTATTCGTGATTCCGATTCCATTCAGATATTTGGTCCGGGCGAGGCAAAGGGTGAGCTTGAAAAGCGTATTGAGCAGGAAGGGCTCAAAGCACATATTCTTGCCATCGAAACCATGGACAAGATGACTGACCATCAGATTTCGGCAAAAGTTCGGGAACACTTCCTGCCTCAGGATGGATCAGGAAAGGCAAGCCACACCAATCCGAATGAGAAAGCACAGGAAATAAATGCAAAGAGTGACCATGCCAAGAAAGACCTTCATGGCTATCATGAGCAATAAGCGAGGATTCTCGACGGAAGAAGCTCGCTCCATTGGAACACAGCTCAAGGTGGATTGGTCCCAAATCGATCTGGAACAGTTTCGTCGAGGACTGGAGGTGGAGCTCGAACATGGCATGATTGATCCGGAGACCAATGTAACCGGTGATGACCCAAACCTCACGGGAAAGATTGCCTGGGCCCACCTGAAAGAGATCAAAGACTACTATACACGCCTGGATCAACTCGAGGAGCAGGCAGAAGGAAAGGTTTAGAAGGCGGATGATCTTAACAAGTACAAATGCGATGTCTTGGCAGCTCGGACCTATAGAGATGAAATATGAATATAGTGTTTAATGAAATTCTTTTAGGTGTCAAAAGGTCGATAGGCTTGCTGAGCCCAAAAGAGAAGAGAAGTCTATATATTGCAACATTTTTAATGCTTATCACCGGTATCCTGACCAATGGCCCAGCCGTTATTTTAGGAAAGCTGGTGGACCAATTGGTGGCAGGCAACGTAATTCAATTTGGTTCGGTGGTTCCTTTCATCTTGCTGCTCTGTGTTGTCATTTTGGTGCGCGAAGGGTTGACCGTAGTTCAAAAATATCTAATTCATAATATCGCCACCCAAACTGACAAGGATCAAACGGTTCATGTGATCGAACGTTTATTAAAAGTTGATATTGGAGGATATCTCTACAAGCAACAAATTGGCTCTTTGTACGGGCGTATCTTCCGATCCATCGAAGGACATGTCAATATTCTCCTGCTCGTTTTCTTGGATTTTATGCCCGTATTCTTTGCGGCGCTGGCAGCTCTTGGCATTGCCTTTTTCTACAAACCGCTGATGGCTTCCGTCATGATTCTTGTGATTCCCACGGGGTTGTATCTGATTGTTAAACAAGTCTCTTCACAGAAAGGAATCCGGGTTGCCTTATTAAGACAGAAGGAAAAGGTTGATGGCAAGGTAATTGAAATGCTGGGAGGTATTGAGACCATTCGAGTTTTGAATACCGTTCAGTTTGAAGTCGCCGAAGTCGAGAAAGGTACAGAAAAACGCCGCAAGATCGAGATCAAGCATCATATTTATATGGCCCTATATGATGGGGCCAAGTCGCTTAATGAAGGATTTTTCACGATCGTGGTGATTGTTCTGTCGATCTATTTGGCGTCATTGGGCGTTATTTCAAAAGGCGATATTTTAGTTTACGCCATCCTCTTTGGCAATATTACGGATCCGCTTCTCGAGATCCACCGCATACTGGACCAGGCCTCCGAGAGTTCTATTGAAGTCAATGATCTGCATAATATTCTCCATCAGCCGCTGGATATTTCCTTCAGGGAGCAGGATGCCACTTCGAAGATAAAAGAGAATGGCAATGAAGCCGCTGTTTCAGCCAGGAAACTGTCTTTTTCTTATCACGGTAGTGATGATGTAACGATCTTAAACAAGATCAATCTAACGATTAAAAAAGGCGAAAGCATAGGGATTGCTGGCGCTTCCGGCTGTGGCAAGACAACCTTTATTCATATTCTCTTGAAATTGATCAACGGCTATACCGGGGAGATGTCCTTATTTGGTAAAGGACTGCAAGCTATTTCCAGAGAAGAGTTGGCCGAAAAGATCGCCTACGTTCCTCAAAAACCCTTCGTTTTTTCAGGAACAATTAGAGACAATATTCTTTATGGGTGTCAGCAAAAGGTAACCGAAGCGGAGTTGCTTGAAGCGGCCAGGAATGCCTGTATATTGGATGAAATCCAGGAAAGCCTGGGCGGCTTCAAAGGTCATATCTCTGAAAACGGTAATAACTTGAGCGGCGGACAGCGGCAAAGATTAGCCTTGGCGCGCGTCATGCTGCAATCACCGCAGTTGATCATTTTTGATGAGGCCACTTCTGCACTGGATAATACGAACGAAGCGATCATCCAACAAAATATCGAGAGGATATTCAAGGAGAAAACGATCATCACCATCGCTCACCGGCTGACAACTCTCAAAAATGCAGACAGAATATTGGTCTTTGATGCCGGAAAAATCGTACAAGAGGGTGACTTCAAATCTTTGTCGGCAAAAAAAGGCCTGTTTCAAGACTTCCTACAACAAAGAAAGCAAATCACTTGAACTCAAAGAACCTGGAAAAGGCCAACAAAATCAAGGATTATCAAATTTCAGCAAAAGCTGGATGGCATTTTTCGGCTTGGATTATGTTAAAGGATTTGATTCATGAAAACCATCTGCCTCTGAACTGAGATCTTGCGGCAGATATATTATCCACAGATGAATGAATGAGCCTTCCCCATAAGCCACTGACCAAAGCAGGAGTTCTACCTGGCGCAGCCAAGCCCCAAATTTCCAATCAATTGCTGGAGAAGGCGCGCGCGGACGGCGAAGCGGTCCTCAGGGGGCTTGAGTCGCAGTTGAGCGGCTTGAGCGCGGCAGAAGCCGATTCCCGCATCAAACGCTATAGGTTGAATCAGATCGCTCGCGAAAAGCACCAATCGCCCCTCATGCGCCTCGTGGATAATGTCAAGAATCCCCTGGTCATCCTATTGACTGCTCTGGGGATACTTTCGTACCTGACAGGCGATGTACGGGCCATGATCGTCATTTTCGTGATCGTATTGGTGGGCGTGGTTCTACGGTTCTTCCAGGAAAGTCGCGCCGACAATGCCGCAGAAAAGCTCAAAGCCATGGTCAACACGAATGCCACTGTTGTGCGGGACGGCAAGGAATCCGAAGTGGCGCTCTCGCTCCTGGTGCCGGGCGATATCGTTCGTCTGACCGCCGGGGATATGGTTCCAGCCGATGTGCGGGTACTTACCGCTAAAGATCTGTTCTTAAATCAGGCGGCCCTGACCGGTGAATCCGTGCCGGTGGAGAAAAAAGCGCCTCCAGCGTCAGGAGAGATTAGTAATCCGCTCGATCTGCCGAATATTGGCTTCCTGGGCACGAGCGTGGAAAGCGGCACGGCATCGGCAGTCGTTATCTACACCGGCAAGCAAACCTACTTTGGATCGCTCGCCGCCAGCATCATCGGACCGCGCGAACTTACCAGTTTTGACAAGGGCATTAATAAATTTACATGGCTGATGATCCGTTTCATGGCCGTGATGGTGCCGGCCGTCTTCCTGATCAACGGACTCACCAAGCATAACTGGCTGGAAGCCTTCATCTTTGCCATGGCCGTGGCTGTGGGACTGACGCCCGAGATGCTGCCGATGATCGTGACCGTCAACCTGTCCAATGGTGCGCTGGCGATGTCACGCAAGAAAGTAATCGTTAAACGTCTTAACGCCATCCAGAACTTCGGCGCGGCCGATGTGCTATGCACCGATAAGACCGGCACGCTCACTCAGGGCAGGATCGTGCTGGAGAAACATCTGAATGTTCATGGCGAACCCAGCGAGCGCGTCCTGCAGTATGGATACATGAACAGCTATTTTCAGACTGGCCTGAAAAACATGATGGATGTGGCCATCCTCGATTATGGTCATCTTGAGGAGGATCTTAAGGTTAAGACTGATTATCGCAAGATAGACGAAATCCCCTTCGATTTTCAGCGGCGGCGCATGTCCGTCATTGTGGAGGACAACCGCAAGCAGCACCTCTTGATCTGCAAAGGCGCTGTGGAGGAGATCATGCATCTCTCACCCCGCGTGGAAGTGGCGGGGGAAGTGCTGGATGTAACTCCGGAGCACGACGCCCACCGCAAGCAGTTGGTACAGGATCTGAACGCACAGGGTTTCCGCGTCGTTGCCGTGGCTTATAAGATCATGCCGGGCCATAACGGAGAGCCGCACTATGAGATGCAGGATGAATCGGAAATGATCCTGCTTGGCTTTCTGGCATTCCTTGATCCACCTAAGGACACCGCGATGGACACCTTAAAGCGTCTGAAAACGCTGAACGTGGATATCAAAATCCTGACTGGCGATAATGAGATCATCACAGCTTATATTTGCAAACAGGTGGGCATGCCAGTGGATAAAATCCTGCTCGGCCCACAAATACAAACAATGAGTGCAACAGAACTTGCCGAAGCCGCCGATGGCACAAGCATTTTCGCCAGGTTGGTCCCTGCCCAGAAAGAGAAGATCGTTCACGCCTTACAGAGCCGGGATCATGTTGTCGCTTTCATGGGTGATGGCATCAACGACGCTCCGGCCTTGAAAGCAGCAGACGTGGGCATCTCCGTGGACAGTGCTGTGGATATCGCCAAGGAGTCTTCCGATATCATTTTGCTGGAGAACAGTCTGCTGGTGCTGGAGCAGGGTGTGCTGGAAGGCCGCCGTGTGTTTGGCAACATCACCAAATACATCAATATGGCAGCCAGTTCCAACTTCGGCAACATGTTCAGCGTGGTGGGTGCCAGCGCCTTCCTGCCTTTCCTGCCCATGCTCCCGATCCAGGTACTAACCAACAACTTGCTTTATGACTTCTCGCAGACCGCCATCCCCACTGACCTGGTGGATGCCGATTGGCTGACCAGGCCGCGCAAATGGACTATGGGAGCGATCACGCGCTTCATCATTTTCATTGGCCCCATCAGTTCCATCTTCGATTACGCCACATTCTGGATCATGATCCATGTTTTCCATGCCTGGAATAACCCTGCGCTTTTCCAAACCGGCTGGTTTGTGGAGTCGATCTTTACGCAGACGTTGATCATCCACGTCATCCGCACGAAAAAAATTCCGTTTATCCAGAGTCACGCCAGTTGGCCGCTGATCGCCACTTCTCTGATCATCGTTGCGGTGAGTGCCTGGCTGACAATTTCACCTCTGGCAGGCACGCTTGGATTTGTGACCCTGCCGCCCTCTTTTTGGCTGTACTTGGCGGGGCTGATGGTGGGTTACGTGATCCTCACGCAGGTGGTGAAAACCTGGTTCTATCGCAGGTATGATGAATAGAGCTCTTGCATAAGTAGTATTTGGGATCCTATTCTAAAGATTAAACACCACCCTGAAAGAACGCCGGGCATAGGATACCAACGCTTTGCGTGCTTCACGAAGTACACGAAGAAAAAAAATCCATGATTTTAGGAGCGATGCTCTGCTCCATTGGACTTTTGCAAGAGGTCGAATGAAGAATTTAGCGTTGCCAACCGCCACGTTTGACCGATGTTATTAAAAATAGTACCAAATTTTTCCACATCGTTTCCACATCGAAAGAAGAGAGTCATGCTCCGTTACTTTTTGTGCCTCCCCCAAGTGGCGGAGATATAAACTCCCCAACCGCAGGATGCGCCAGGGGAGATTCCATCATAAGATTAAACGTTTGTATCTGAATTTACACATTCGAGGCTCATTGTTGATACTTAACTCATCATGGTTTTGACTGGTGTCAAAGAATCGAAAGGATTAACCATGTTCGATCCCATTCTCGTACCCTTGGATGGTTCTCAGCTTGCCGAATGCGTTTTGCCGCACGCAATCGCTGTAGCCCAAGCTTTCAATGCAAAAATCAGGCTGTTACACGTTCTGGACAGAAAGCAGGCAGGTGTTTCGCCACAATTATTTGATATATTAAACTGGCAAATCAATAAGGCTGAAGCACAACTCTACCTTGAAAAGATTTGCGGACGACTTCAAAAATCGGGTTTGCAGGCAGAGGCAATTGTGTTGGAGGGACCCTTGGCTGAATCTATTACGGAATTTGCTCAGAGTCAGGAAATGAAATTGGTCCTCCTGAGCAGTCATGGCAGCAACGGGATCAGAAACTGGGGAATTAGCAGTGTCACGCATAAAATCATCCTCAGTGCGCCAACCTCAGTGTTTATCATCCGTGCGCCTCGGCAACAAGAGCAATCGTATGGGCGAATATTGGTACCCCTGGATGGTTCCTGGCGGGCA
>Ga0182027_10010013_pt1 | contig 13525 bp, 14 predicted proteins | sample 712E1DmetaG_FD_121300 | JGI IMG/M metagenome (GOLD analysis project Ga0182027, IMG submission 121300) | Permafrost microbial communities from Stordalen Mire, Sweden - 712E1D metaG (Illumina Assembly) | ecosystem: Environmental > Terrestrial > Soil > Wetlands > Permafrost | place: Sweden...
GACCGCTCAGGGAAAAGCCATACTTCTTTTAACGATAGGATTTGCATCCTCGCTGCTAGCAGAGATTATCTGGGATATCTTCGAGATTGGGCTTAAGATCAAGCCTACGCCTTCAATAGCTGACTTCTTTTATCTGCTTGCGTATCCATTCTATATATGGGCGATAATTTCCGCATTGAATATAGAGAGGATCGAGTGGACTAAAAAGAAGATTCTACTTACAGTCATTCCATTCATAATCCTAGCGCTCATCACATTCTATTTCGAGATCTACGGCGCTTATGAATTGTATGAACCCTTGCTAAAAAATATTGTCACATTATCCTACGGCATTGCCGATATGATAGTTCTTGCGCTGCTCCTACTTATGATCAACCTATCGCAAAGTTTCAAGGGAGGTATACTCGAAAAGTTCTGGATAATGTTCTCAATATCCTTTGTTGCGCTATGGATTGGCGACATTATCTACGCGATATATTTCGACCAATACAATGTTCCTACATGGATTTACAGGCAGATAGATTATCTATGGATAGTGCAGTATCTCATATGCGCGTATGCATTCACGCAATTGTCTGAATCTGTAGATGACATGAAAGATAAGATGTCAGGATTCTTTAAGAAGAGATGAATTTAAGGATACATTTTGTAGAGAATAATATAGATTATAGAAGTATCATTTCTTTCTAATCGTTTTATATTCTGCCAGCACCTTCTTTGCAGTCTCTTGCTGATGTGTTAATTTCAGAACGTCGTTTATCTTATCGAACTTTATCCATTTATAATCTTGAACTTCTGCAGGATCCCTTTTTATTTTCTGACCAGTAAGCATCTTCACGATGAATATGACCTGCTCCTGTCCTCTATATCTGAAGTTGTTTTTCTCTACAAATTCCTTAGGCCAATCGAACTTGTTCTTGAATGAACATCTCTTCAATATCTTTATCTTGACGCCTAATTCTTCCATCATCTCGCGTTTTATCGTATCTTCAGGCTTCTCGCCCTTATCGATTCCGCCTGAAGGAATTTTCCAGAATCTTTCCTTCCCGACATTACATACTAACAATAACTCGTCCTTATCATTGGCTATATATGCCTGTGTTCCTTGACGGTATGGTAATTTAGAAATGTTTGTTTTCATCTTTTCTCCCTCACTGAACCAATTTGCTGCTTTCTTGACAAGGTGTTCGCCTATGTTTCCCCAGTCAACATAATTTAGGCGTATCAATATAATAATATAAATTTATCTTTTCAGCTTTGTGAACTTTATAGATATAGCCATTCTTTGGCAATATTTATATATTGAGCCGATTTACGTGATATAGTGATATTATGGTCAAGAAGGTTCATCGATTGAAAAATAAGAGCATGAATAAGAGTATGAAATGGAAGATTATTGTTCCAATCAGTATATGCATAATCATCTTTGTTTTTATAATCCTCTTTGCGCTAAGAGCGCATAGCCACTATGTTGAATTGAAAAGTCATAGGGATTATTTCAAGCAGCCAAACCCTCCAATTCAGGAATGGATGACTATACACTCTGTAGTCAGATACTACAATCTTTCTGAGAGCAAAATCTATTCAGAGATGAATATTTCTCCGGACACTTTAAACATGGAACTTGGAATAGACAATTCCACAATTATCGACAGGCTTACAATCGAGACGATATGCGCAAAAAAACATCTGGACTGCAATTCTGTCGTGGATAGATTAAACAGCATTAGAGACTAAATTTTGATCAGTTATTGAAAAATTATTTGCAACAAGATGATACTATCAGCAATATTTGGGACTACAGCAATAAACTTGATCATTCTCTTTGTAGTTGTATTCTCCTGCTCATTCGGATTTCCAGGAGGATTGATATGGCTACTCGCATCAGGCGCTGCAGCAAACACACCAGCTGAACTCGAAATAATTATGATAGTCGGAGTGTCTGCCGCAATTCTTGGAGATTTTACTGCATACATGCTTGCAAAAAAGTTTTCATTCAAATTAGAGAGATGGCTTAGACGATACAGTTTCTATAGAACAAACGAGACGAAAATAAAGTCACAATTCAACCAGTCGGAATTCTTCATACTGTTCTTTAGTCGATTCCTCTTTCAGGCATTATGCGCCGCAAGTACATATATCAGCGGATTTTTGAGACTTAAGAAAAGAAGGTTTCTTGCTGCAATAATTCCTGGAGAAATAATTTATGGAGTATCATTCCCTCTGCTCGGATTTTTCTTCAAGGAGACATGGACAGACTATGCGAATGTATTCAGCGACGTGACTGCCGCTCTCCTTTTGGCAGTTGTCGCATACTTTATTATACGTTGGGCAATAAAATACTATAAGAAGAGAAGAAAATGAAGAAATGAATCGATAACGATAACCCACAAGTTATATTAAAAGTCATATTAAATGAGAAAGACGACATTCAAGACAAATTTTTATGGTGTGATGTTTCATAAGGTTTAAATAAGAAAGGGCATTGCCTGTTATTGGGGTGTATCAACATGAAAAAAAGCACATCAAATATAAAAAAGAGCATATTAATATCCGTTCTGGTTGTCGCAATGTTTTCTGCGGCTTTAATAATAACTGCATGCAGCAGTCCGAGCAATACAGGAACAGGCAATACGAACATACCAAGCACGCCGCCAGACAATACAAATGTGCCGACTACGCCAACAGATAATGGTGCTAATGCGCCGCAAGCAAATACGAGCAACATTCCAACTAATCCTGAAGCCGGAAGAACAAAACTTTCAGATTCAAGGGATGCAAACAATGCATATCTAATATCAGGCGATACACTTGACGCTGCAACCCAAAGAGCGATATCAGGATTCTCTATACAAAAGACGCCGAATGCAGACGGTACAACAACAATATCATTGACATCATCCAATCCTGAATACCAAAACCAGTCATATACGCTGCAAAGTGGAGAACAACTATATTTCATCGAGAGATCTTTAGGCGATGACTCGAACAATGAGGAAGGTGCATTAGGAGACGACAGCGCGATAATAGTCGATGCGCAGGGATATATCGTGCAATAAACTTGATTAGTTTCGAACTTTTCGAACCTGCCTAATGTCCCATGTGTCTAGTGTTTCACACATTTTTCATAAAGATTATAAATCGTCATGGTTGTGGAGTATTATGTCTGATGAATATGTGGAATGCCAGGTTACAAAGAAGCGTGTAAAGATTTCTGACGCAAAACCTTTAGCAGTGATTAGACCCGGAGTTCTGGCATTAATAAAAAAAAGTCATCCAAATATTCCGCAGCACGGATATATCTCCACGGATGTGCTCAAAAAGTTTCGCGAAGAATATATAGAATCAATATTGATAACAGAGAAAGGCGAATTATCAAAACTCGACAAGCAGGTCGTAAAGAGCATGGTGCACCATGAAACTCTTAGCAGGAATACTAATTCGCAGTTCGACAGAAAGACATCTTATGGCGAGAAAATTGCCGACAAAGTCGCAGAATTCGGCGGAAGCTGGAAATTTATAGGAATATTCGCGGCAGTAATATTTATCTGGATAATAATCAATACAATAATATTGATGAACAAGCCCTTCGATCCGTATCCATTCCTGCTCCTTAATATAATGTTATCATGCCTTGCAGCCATACAGGCTCCAGTAATAATGATGAGTCAGAACCGAAAAGAGGCAAAGGACAGGCTGCGCGCAGAGAACGATTATAAAGTGAATCTGAAAGCTGAACTCGAGATAAGAGTACTGCACGAGAAGTTGGATAATCTGACGCAACATCAATGGCAAAGGCTGCTCGAGATACAGCAGCTGCAGATGGAAATGATGGAAGAAAAATCCAAGAACACTCGAAAGCGTTCGAAATAAAACAAGATGTGTTCAAACAGTCATTCTTTGAATTTTCAATAAAATAATATAAAATATATATATATATTATGCTCGTGATGGAGTGAAGTATCATAAAAAAAAATTGTAAGGGGGCGAACATCATGAACTGGCGCAATAAATATTTGTTAAACACTATCCGAATAATTCTTGGAATATTCTTCATTTTCAGCGGAGTCTCAGGACTTCTTGTTGGCCACTCGATGCAGGGAATTCCTGCGTCAATGGTCGATATAATGAAAAGCCTCTGGAATTCAGGAATATTCCAGATGATAAAAGTCACGGAAATAATCGCAGGACTCATGCTGACATTCAATCTTCTGCCTGCGCTTGCATCAATATTTCTCGTCCCAATCGGTGTTGGGATAATAGTTTTCAATGCAGTTATCTCTCCAGAATATCTGCCCGTGTGCATACTAATAGATATATTGATAGCATACATGGGATACGCATACTGGGACAAGTATAAGGCATTGTTTGAATCCGATAAAGCAAAAACAAAAAGAGCATAGACACATAGATATAAGAACATTCTTGAACAAGGACGTGGCATATAGATAAAATAATTACACAATTCGAACAATCAAATGATTCGGTTTAACATATTTCTTGACACAAATATAACATAAATTTATAATACTGCACAAATACCTAAAAAACATGACTACACTAAACATCAAAGGACACGAAATACAATCAATACATATCAAGGACTCGTTTAACAGGCGAGCAATCCAGATAAGCAACAATATACTAGCGCTTCTGGGAACGATAGAAGTATCCATTGACGATATAGACATACCTATGGAGCAGGTTGCGATGAAGAAAGCTCCTGCATCCGTATCATGGTATTTTGACGATCATCATCTGCATTACAGCTACAGCGCAGCAAGCAAATTCGTCGAGAACCTCGCGACAGTATACAAGATACTCGAGATAGAGATAAGGGCTTTGATTGAAGGAAGAAAGACCGTCGAAGAGTTCGTACTCGAATTCCGCGAGGAGCATGATGTTTCTGAACAGAGGAAGAACGCTCGAAAAACATTAGGGCTTAACGACAACACTATAGATATGGACATAATCGACAAGACATACAAGGCTCTTGCAAAAGAGCATCATCCTGACAAGGAGAATGGCGATGTGACAAAATTCAAGGAGATAAATCACGCGCATAAGATACTCAAGAGAGAACTGCAATAACTGCAACAATTAGTTTTATAATCAGAAATCTGAAAACATCAGTAACAAAATTTCGCCGAGCGTGCGCTACCACGCCTTAAAACCATGAGAAATGCATGTACGCATTTCTTGGGCGCAAGAAATGTTTTAACATTTCTTTGCGGGCGTGGCTTTAACGCGCACGCTCCTTAAAGGCGAAATTTTGGAACATGAAAATCTTGACGGATTTTCAGTTCAAGAAATCTCGCAAGATTTCTTTGAACAAAAACTTGCGCACTTAAGTGCGGATCTTTAGACCCGAAGCGCAAGTTTTTTGTAAATATAATAACAAGTAAATAATAACGAGGTAAGTACTATGAAAGGAACAGTGAAATTTTTTAATGAAGAGAAACGATTCGGATTCATCACCGGCGAAGATGGCAAGGAATACTTTGTGCACCAGTCAGGAATAAAGGACGGAGCAAGAATAACTCAATCTGATTCTATAGAATTCGACACTGAACAGGGCGATAAGGGTCTCAAGGCAGTCAATGTCGTCAAGGAATAGGTATTCTTTCAATAATATTTTTTTATTATTTTAATTATTGTTTCTTCAATAATATCAGCAGCATCCTAGAGTATATCGACAAGCTGTATGCATCGCTTTATCACGTCAGTACATTCGTCCATCTTCTTTGAAAGCTGAGCATCGTTTGTCGCCTGCGCTATCTGCGAGACTCTATCCAGTACGGTGCGATAAAACCTTAACAGGTCGCCTTCAGGCAGCTGCGTTTTTTCTATGACGGCAAATATGTTCTCGCCGTAAAAGCATGGACGAATCAATGCAGTAAGAGTGATTAATTCATCAAAGCGCTTCTCTGATTTCAGATAATCATGCCCATTGATTTTCGATTTTAAATAAGTCGTAGACTTGTCTGGATACACTTTCTTTATCTGCGTATCTTCACGATATTCAAAACATAGGCAGCCAATGATCAATGCCAGTTGATAGCCATTAAGATCCTCGTGGAATTTTCCGAAGAATATCTCTCCCATCAAGAATTCGTCGCAGTATATCTTTGATGTGAAGAGTCCCTTGTGCGTCAGATTGCCCTCTTTCAAATCCCCTAATTGTGTAAGCTTCTTTTTTAGACTATCGAATGCATCATGGCTCTTGATGTTTCTTGTCTTGTCGAATCTTTTTCCGTATTTCTGGTAGGAATCAAAGCTCTTGCATAATATCTCGGAAATCTCCTCTGCAGAATATCTTTTGATCATGTTCAATACAGTATTCGGCGAGATCTTGAAATGGGAATTTATCGGCACAGTATCCTTCGAGATGATTCGTTTGATAGTATTATAGTCAAAATCGTTGCGATTTATCATCGGTATGACATATCCTACAGCATCAATTCCCCTGCGTCCTGCTCGTCCTGCAATCTGGAAGAATTCTTTTGACGAAAGATGTCTGAAACTGATGCCGTCATATTTTCTTAAAGTCTCAAAACACACAGTCTTTGCAGGCATGTTTATTCCCACAGCAAATGTCTCAGTAGTATACAAGACTTTAATCAGCCCGAGGCAGAATAATTCCTCGACGATATCTTTTAAGACAGGTATCAATCCTGCGTGGTGAAATCCTATGCCTCTTGACAATGTCTTCTTTAGAAGTATTGTTGATTTAAGCTCGTGTATTTCCGATGGAGAATCGCTTAATCTCTCGCTTACTATCTCGCTGATGTTCTTGTCGTATCCGAATATCCCACAATTGCACAGTTCGTCAGCCATCCTCTCGCATTTGAATCTTGAGAAGCTGAAGAATAAGCAAGGCACTTTGTCGCGTATAGCTCTTATCAGTTCAATATGCGACGGTGTTTGTATCCTCCTGTCAGTATATCTCGATCTTCGTCCAATATTATGATATATAGGTATCTCTGCAATATCTCGTATATCGCTTAGCGTCGATATTCCAAGTTCAAAATCATAGAAGTTAGTCTTTAGAGGAATAGGTCTTGCATCATGCTCTATGACTTCCACTTCATGATTCTTTATGCTGCTTATCCAGTCGGCAAATTCTTTCGCGTTGGGAATGGTTGCAGAAAGGCACAAGAATCTCGTCCTAGATTTCGAGAATATTATCGATTCCTCCCACACATATCCCCGCTCAATATCGCTTATGAAATGTATCTCGTCAAAAATCACGTAAGAAATATTTTTTATGACAGAATCATCAGACATGAGCATATTCCGATATATCTCTGTTGTCATGATAAGGATTGTCGCATCAGGATTCTTCACGGTGTCTCCAGTCAATAATCCAATATTTTCTTCGCCATAATCCTTGCAGAAATCCTTATATTTCTGGTTTGAAAGAGCCTTTATCGGAGCGGTATAGATAACCCTTATGCCTTTTTTTACGTCGCGGCTGATGATGTAATCAGCTATCAAAGTCTTCCCTGAACCCGTCGGAGCGCTGACTATCACTGAATGGTTCTTATCAATCGCATTGATGGCTTCTTCCTGAAACCTGTCAAGATTCAATCCTTTAAATATCATAATGTATTGGAAAGTTCACTAGTATTTAAATATAACACTATAATATAACACCATATGATAATTATTATAAATGAATATTAAAAAAAAATCACTGTCTAGAAAAAATCACTGTCTATAACTAGGCTTATGCCCTTGGCCAGCCTTGGGCCTAAACTGTTTATAGAACTTGCCTTGCTGTCGTGGAAGAGGCTTTGCCGCTTGTCCTGTAGCGTTCTTTGCCTTCTCTGAATGGTAAGCATGCGAAACGACATCAATCTTCTGCCGAATCAATCTTTCTATATCATGAAGATAATTTCTTTCGTCAGCTGCGCAGAAAGAATATGCAGTGCCTTCTGTTCCTGCTCTTGCAGTCCTGCCTATCCTATGCACATAACTCTCAGGTTCATTTGGAAGTTCAAAATTTATGACGTGCGATATGTCGTCTATGTCTATTCCTCGCGCAGCGATGTCCGTTGCGACTAGAACTTTGGTTTTTCCGGACTTGAAGTCTGCTAGTGCCTGCGTACGCGCATTCTGCGATTTGTTGCCATGGATTGCGTCGGCAAATATTCCGTTATTGCTCAAGAATAGTGCTATGCTGTTTGCCTTATGTTTTGTTCTCGTGAATACAAGGACGCGCGTCAGATGTTTCTGTCTTAAAAGTTCGAGCAGCAATTTTTCTTTGACAGGAGAATCTACAAAATATACGCACTGTTTTACTCGGTCAACGGTAGTCGCCTGCGCTGCAGCCTCTACATGAACAGGATTTTTAAGAAGAGAACCTGCAAGAGCATCAATCTGCCTCGACATCGTCGCAGAGAAGAAAAGTGATTGGCGCTTTGGAGGCAATCTCGATATTATCTTTTTGATATCGTGTATGAATCCCATGTCGAGCATCCTGTCAGCTTCATCAAGGACGAAGAATTCAATATCTTTCAAGCCTATCTTGCCTTGATTCATCAAGTCAAGCAATCTTCCTGGCGTTGCGACGACTATATCGACGCCATGCGATAACGCATTGACCTGAGGTGTTTGACCCACGCCGCCAAAAATTACTGTATGCTTGAACTTAAGGAATTCGCCGTATGATTGGAAACTTTCGCCTATCTGCGCAGCAAGTTCTCTCGTCGGTGCAAGCACCAATACACGCACAGTTCTAGGATATTTTTCAGTCATCCTTTGAAGTATGGGCAGAACGAATGCAGCAGTCTTTCCTGTGCCAGTCTGCGCAATACCTATAAGATCTCGTCCATTCAATAGGTCAGGAATTGCTTTTGATTGTATAGGCGTCGGCGTAGTGTATCCTTGTTTTGCGACCGCCTTTAGAAGTGGTTCTATTAAATTTAAGTCTTTAAATGACATAGTTGTAACCTTCCACGATAATAATATCATATCGCATAATAATATACTATCACCAATAACATAACAATAACATAATATTACAAATAGTATTATTTACGAATGGTATTATATTAAGTTTTAATAGACAATAATACATATTATTTATTAATGTATGCATAATGTATGCTATTATTAATTTATGCAATTAACTTGCATAATCACAGCAAAGATTATTTTGAAAGTATCTTGCTCTTTTCCGTCCTCTCGTCAAAATATACCAATGTATAACCCATCGTCTTGAATTCAGAAAGATACGTAAACAACCTGTTCTCTCTTACGCCAGGGCATTCGTCAGTTATTATTACTGTCTTGTTCTCGCCGATAAACAAGGGATATTTCTTGCATGCATCAGGTCTTGCGGGATTTGTATGGATTATACATTGACTATTCGATAGATTAGGACATCCTGCGCGCCCAAGTCCTAAACTGAATATATACCTCTTTTCGTCGATTTCTGATCGGAGTGGCATCATCTTGAGAGTTGATATATCAACATCCTTCATAAGACCTACTTCGTTTGCGCTCAATAGAAGATAACCAATCCTGCAGCAATATGCTTCGCATTCAAAGCAACAATAATCACTAAGCGATCTTCTTGCAAGAACAGCTAATTCTTCGGCGGCAGCATCGATGATAACCATTTATACGATGGAATCGATGCCTGCTTAAAAGTGTATGTATTTGAAGAAAGATTTGAAAAAATATTTGAAGAAAAATGATTCCGGTTGATTTAATAATCCCTAAAGAAAAGACTTTAATCCAAAAAAAAAGCTCAAAAGTCTCAGTGTTTCTTTCCAGTCTTCTTTGCGCTCTTAATTCCGCTCTTTATCCTTTTCTTCTTTACAGGAAACGCGAGTGATACACCGACGGATATCGCGAGTATCGAGAAGACGACTATCAATGATACCATGGTTGATATATATACATAATCCATTATGAGCATCTTTATACCAATGAATGTAAGTATTATTGCAAGACCATAATTTAGGTAATGAAACATGTCGTGGACTTTGGCGATCACAAAATACAATGACCTTAGTCCAAGTATCGCAAAGATGTTAGACGTGAATACGATGAATGGGTCTGTAGTTATACCGAAGATTGCAGGAATGGAATCGAATGCGAATACAACATCTACGAATTCTATGACTATAAGCGTGACGAATAATATTGTTACAGCGAATTTCGCATTCTGCCTAGTGAATAATTCGCCCTTCTTGTGATCTCTTGAAACAGGCACGATCTTGTGTATAGTCCTGACAATCCAGCTATCATGCGGGTCAAAGTCATCATCTTTCTTTAGCACCATCTGTATCGCTGAATATATCAACAGTATCCCAAAAATATAGAATATCCAATGGAATCTATCGATGAGCGAAGTTCCCAAAAGTATGAGCGCTCCCCTGAGTATTATTGCGCCGATTATGCCCCAGAACAATACTTCATGCTGATACTTCTTCTCAATCTTGAAACTGATGAATATCAAGAATATTATGAATATATTGTCTATACTAAGCGATTTCTCGAGCAGATATCCTCCAAAAAAATTGAGCGCAGTATCCGTTCCGAATTCATAATACAGGAATATATTGAATATCATTGAGAGACCGAACCAAACGCCAGTCCATATCAATGCCTCTTTTACAGATATCTCGTGCTTCTTCTTATTGAATATGCCCAAGTCTACGACTAGAAATATGGCGACGAGAATAAGAAAACCTATCCACATGAAAATCGGATTGACACCCGGAATAGTGACCATGAAAAGAAAGTTGCAGGAGGAATTATAAAGTTTATTATTATATGATGTTACATAAGAATTGCTACAAATGACATCAATCTAATTATCCTCATCGTGATAATCACACAAGTATCTCCGATTCTTCAGATATTATCACCCTCTCTATCGCTTCAGCTACAGTTTCTGCAGTGTCTATCTTCGGCATCGGTCTACCGCTCATAAATTCAGGATTTGCGCCGATGGAATTCTTCATGAAATTCGTGGCGGTCATCTTGGGAAGCACCATGCTTACAACTATCTTGTCCTTCGCAAGTTCCTGCCTTGCTGTCATTGAGATGGAATTCAACGCATACTTCGTCGATGAATATGCAGAAAGGCTTGGTATATGCATCTTCGTTACTTGAGAACTTATATTGAGTATCATCCCGCCGCCCTGCTTTCGCATCTGGGGAATTACCATCTGCATCGCCTCAACAACACTATACACATTAAGATCCATTATTTTCTTGTAATCATCTATACTTATATTCTCGACATCCCCTACCGCTCCCTGCCCTGCATTATTTATCAGAATATCAATTCTGCCGTACTTGTCAATAGTTTTTTGTATCATGCGGCGAATATCCTCAAGTTTTCTCATGTCAATGACGAGTGCCAAAGAATCAGGCAGCTCTTTTCCAAGCTTCTCGACGATATCTTTAGAACGCGCAGCTACAACAACCTTTGCTCCCAGTTTTGAGAGGTGTTTTGCCGCAGCAAGACCAATGCCTTGAGAGGCTCCAGTTATTATGATTACCTTGTTTTTTATCTCCATGAATCAAGCGCAGTCAAAATATTATATAAAGCTTGTGAAACAATAATACTTATTGGCACCAGAAATAAACGAGAAAGAAAATACACCAGAAAGAATTATGAAACAAGAAAAAAAGTTAAGTATATAGCAAAAAAATAATCACAATAAAAAATAATTATAAAAAAAAGCATAATGATAAAAAATCTCGAAGCAATTACCACTTCGCATATTTTATCTTGTCTTCTTCGAGTCGCAATAGCTGGTTATATTTCGCTACTCTCTCAGTTCTGCACGGCGCTCCAAGCTTTATGTGACCGCATCCAAGACCTACTGCGAGGTCTGCGATGAATGTATCTTCAGTCTCTCCACTCCTGTGGCTGACCATTACAATCCATCCTGCGCTTGTTGCATTCTTTGCAGCAGTTATCGCTTCGCTTACAGTTCCTATCTGGTTAACCTTTAGTAGTAATGCACTGCACAACTTCTTCTCTATAGCCATTTTTATTCGTTCAGGATTCGATACAAGCAGATCGTCGCCTATTATCGGAACCTTTAATTTTGCTGCCTTCTCTGTAAGCTTTGCCCAGCTGTCAAAATCATCCTGATCGAACGGATCTTCAAGAGTCGCTATAGGATAAGTCTTGAGCAGCCTGAAATAATATTCGACCATCTCATCTTTCGAATAGGACTTGTCCATGACATAGTTGCCTGTTTTCTCGTCATAGAATTCTGAAGCCGCAGCATCCACTGCAATCTTCATCTTTCCAGCATATCCTGCTTTCTTTATTGCATCGACAAGAAGATCAAGCGCCTGTTCAGGAGTAGTCAATTGCGGAGCGAATCCTCCCTCATCACCGACATTGGTTGCGCCCTTGCCATACTTCTCCTCGACGAGCTTCTTTAATGTCTGATACACTTCAGCAGTCATCCTTGCAGCATCCTTGAAATCTTTGGCATATACTGGCGTTATCATGAATTCCTGTATCTTAAGGCTAGAACCTGCGTGCTTTCCGCCATTGATCACATTAGCGAACGGCACAGGAATAGAGTAGGATTTCACAGGCGTTCCTGCAATCTCTGCAACGTATTCATACAATTGCTTCTGTTTGACCTTTGCTGCGAGTCTGCATACAGCCATGCTAACTCCAAGTATTGCATTGGCTCCAAGCTTTGACTTATTCTTTGTACCGTCGAGAGCAATCAACGCATCATCAACTGCATTCTGGTTCAAAAATTCCATTCCGACAATCTTTTTCGCGATTATCTTGTTGACATTGTCAACCGCTTTCATGACGGATTTACCCAGATATTCCTTCTTTCCATCGCGCAATTCCAATGCTTCATACTTTCCAGTGCTAGCGCCACTTGGAACTATTGCGCGCGCTTTAAGCGTATTGAAGTATGCTTCAACTTCAATCGTAGGATTCCCTCGAGAATCGAGTACCTGCCTTGCAAACAACTTTGTAACCTTCATTTTAACACCTCAAACTATTTTATCATGCATATCTTATATCTAAATATCTGTGAAGATATCTGTTTGATAAAACCATAAACTTGGAATTTAAAAAGTTATAGAATTTTAAGAATATAGAATACAAAAACTAAAAAGAATAATTAAAAGAATAAAAAAATGTTAGTCTTATTTAGGCTTTCCAGTTACTGATATTATAATCTGCTCAGTTAACTTGCTGTCAGGATTAGTATAATTCATCATAACATCACCCTTGACAACATTAGTATTAGCAAGATTACTGCATGTAATCACTATAGTAGCACCTTGGCCTGGCTGAAGAAGTTGAGCATTCGTACATGTAATACCACTAGTAGTACCTTGAGGACAAATAACAGTAGGTGTAAGCCTATTACAATCAGCACCGGCAACACCTAAAGGAACAGAATAAGACAAATTACCTCTCTCAACATTCACAGCATAACCCTGACCATTAACAATAGAGAATATTACTGCCTGACCAGCAAGACTAACAATTGGTTTACCAGGACAAGAA
>Ga0182027_10010014_pt1 | contig 13525 bp, 14 predicted proteins | sample 712E1DmetaG_FD_121300 | JGI IMG/M metagenome (GOLD analysis project Ga0182027, IMG submission 121300) | Permafrost microbial communities from Stordalen Mire, Sweden - 712E1D metaG (Illumina Assembly) | ecosystem: Environmental > Terrestrial > Soil > Wetlands > Permafrost | place: Sweden...
GAAGTGACGGCGGCAGGAACAGCAACGGCCATATAACCGGAAGTGGCGCCCGAGAAGTTCACAGCTCCTTTAACATCCAGTGTTGCTGCCGGTGTCGTCGTCCCAATACCGACTTTGCCGCCGCTAAATTTATTAAGGACCAAAGGCGATGCGTCAAGATACATCAGCTTGTATGTATTATTTGCATCGTTTCCCGCTTGCAAAGCAACGCTTGAGCTAGAATTAAAGACCGTGAATTGCGCATCGGTGGCGACTTTTACGTTAAGAGGGCCCAGAGGCGTCGACGTCCCAATGCCGACCTTGCCGGTGTTGTTGTTGTAAATATCGTTGCCCGTTGCCGTCCAGTATCCGCCGGTTTGGCAATGCGTGCCGTTGGAGAGACAAACTTGAGTGCCATTCACCTGAAGATCGGTGGCGGCGTTAAGCGTGCCGGTTACGTAGACGTTGCCGACAAAATCGCCGGCGTAGTTGGAGGTGCTAGAAGCGTAAATGCCAAACCCGGCGTTTCCTTGCGCATACACGGCCGGTCCGGCGCCGCCGGTTCCCGAGGTCATTTCGCTCACCAGTCCGTAGCCGCCAGTGCTGTCGGCCAAACACACCTTAGCGCCTTGGCAGGTGGCGTCGCCGGTTCCGCTCGCGTCAAGTCGCCCTTTTCCCGAAAGCCAAAAATTGCCGGTTTGCACCAGGGAGTTTTGCGTCCAGACCGGCGCGCTCACATTGCCCGCCGGCGGCGCGGCCGACGGTTCGGACCATGACTGCGCCATGGTGTTTTTAGCCAAAAAACCAAAAATCACGAACGCGCTCACGAGCACGGCGACCGCCGCAAGGCGGAACATTAAAAATCGTTTCGCGGACCTTTTTGATCCGGATCGCTTAATTAATGTTTTCTTGGTCATAGGGCTTTTATTAGTTGTTTATTATAGCACAAACGAGTTATCCACAAAAGGCAAAGGCGATGCACCGTCCTGTCGACTCGTCGTCCCCGAGCGCCGTCGGGCCTGCCCCACGAAGCCGAAGCGAAGCGGGGGAACCAATCCGGATTGGGAGGCGGGACGGCCGCCCAAGCGTTGATTGGATTCCCTTCTTCAAGGGAATGACGGTTTCTTTGTCATCCCCGAGCGACATCGGGGATCCAATCCGGAGGGGCGGCGTCTTCACTTAACGATATCGCTGTACAAATCCTTCCATTCAGGATTTGATCTGTTGATCAAATTAATTTTCCAAAGACGATTCCATTTTTTAAGTTGCTTTTCTCTTGTTATCGCCGCTTCGGGATTATCTGCGACCTCGTAATAAACCAGATCGTGAACCTTATGCTCTTTTGTAAAACCTTCGACCAAATCATTCTTATGTTCGTAAACGCGACGAATTAAATCGGAGGTAACCCCAATGTACAAGGTTCCGTTGGGTTTGCTTGCCATGATGTACACATAATATTGTTTCATGGATTCATTTTAACTGCTTCCATGTTTTTAAGAAATACCGCCTCCCAAGCGAGATTGGATTCCCTTCTTCAAGGGAATGACGGTGGTGATGCAGGAATGACATTTTCTTTGTCATCCCCGAGCGACGTCGGGGAGCCAATCTTTATTGGGCGGCAGGACACCGCCGCCCAAGCGAGATTGGATTCCCTTCTTCAAGGGAATGACAAAGGGGGCGGGAATACTTATCCACAAGAACGAGGCAAAAATAACTTCCGCATGGAAGTGTGTTATAATAACCAACTAAACATAACACCATTTATATGAATGGAATAAAAACCATGTGGATAGCGGTGGCTGCGGTCGCCGCTGTCGCTTTAGTTATTGTCGGTTACTCGTGGGGCGCGAGCCGAAGCGCGGGCGGGTCGGTGATCGGCGGCGGCGATTATACGAGCGGCTATGCCGCCGGCATAGCTGCGGCAAAAAAGAAGCTCGCGGCAAGCGGACTTATTCCGCCATCGCCGGTAACGGTCAATACGGTTAGCGGCACGGTCAAGTCGGTCGATACGGACAGATTCACGATTGCCGCCAATCCGGTTACTTTTAATCCTTTGGACGCGCCCGGTCCGACCGAGCGAACGGTGGTCGTGACGGATAAGACGCAGATTACCGCCCGGATCCCCATGACGCTCGAAGAGATGACCGCGGCCAACCAGGCCTTTCAAGCATCGATGAAAGCCGGAAAACTTGTTGCGCCGCCGACTCCTTTCACCGAGAAAACCGTCGGCATTGACGCCATCAAGACGAGCATGGTGGTGACGGTCACTGCCGCCGATGACATTAAGGATGCGACGACGATTAACGCCACCGCTATTTCCTTTGACGCGCTGCCGTCAACCAATCCGACAATTCCTCCCGCACCGGCGCCCATCTCGCCGGTAACGACGAAATAGGATAGGTGAGTTAAATCGAGATCAACAAAAAAAACTGCCAGCATGTAGCTGGCAGTTTTTCTATTTTGTCATCCCCGAGCGACATCGGGGATCCAATCTATATTGGGCGGACGGACGACGCCCAAGCGAGATTGGATTCCCTTCTTCAAGGGAATGACAGAAGAATGCGAAAATGACATTCATTATTTCCTCTCTTTTTTTCCTCTTATCAAGATAAGCGCCGCAATCGGCAGGACGGTCCAAATGAACGGCGCGGGCGGTTTGGCGAAAATCGTTTGGGTGATCCCGGACAGATGCCCCAAGGCGAAGCCGGACATTGATGAAAGCACGATCGAGGTTAAAAAGCCGACCTGAACCACCGAAAGCACGAGAACGTCGCCCAGCGATCCCCTGCCCTCGGAAAGATGCTGGTGAAAAGCGCTTTTTGAAAGCAGCAAGAATAACAGAACAAAAACGACCAAGAAAGCGACGAGATAAAAGACGGTATGGTTAAGCGGCGTCCGCGCCTCGATCTTGTCGAGAAACGGCGCCGAAGCAAGGAGCGCCATGGTCATGTAAGAGGAGACGATCTGCACCACCACCCGCGCGCGACCCAAAGTAAGGCCATAGAGAAAAGTGGCAATGACAAAAATAAGGATGATGGAAATATCCCACGCGGGGTTAGACGGATTGAAGTTGGAAAAGAAATTTAGCATGGTGGCCGAATGTCTAATGTCTAATGTCTAATGTCTAATCCGACGATCGAAATTCGACATTCGTCATTCGATATTAGTCATTCGTGCCGTTTGCTATGCAACATCCCTTAACTCTTCGAGCAATTGTTTTTGTTTCTTCGAAAGTTTCTTCGGCACTTCGATGTTAACGGTGACCAATTGGTCGCCGCGGCCGTCGTTACGCAAATGCGGAACGCCTCGGCCTTTTAATTTTATCACAGTTCCGGGTTGCGTGCCTGCGGGTATCTTTAATTCAACATTGCCGTCCACGGTTTCGACCGGCGCGGTCACGCCTAAAGCCGCGTCGGCGAAAGGAATATTTACCTCGCTACAGACATCGTCGCCGTGGCGATCAAATTTGGGATCGTCTTTAACCCGCACTTTTACGTACAAGTCGCCCGCGCCGGCGCCGCGCTCACCGGCTTCGCCAGAGCCCGCGACCCTGATCGTGTTGCCATCGTCAACACCCGCGGGAATGCGCACCTTAATGGCTTGGCGCTCGCGTACGGCGCCGGTGCCGTGGCAAACGGCGCAGCCCCTTTCATATTTCTTTCCAGCGCCGCGGCAATCCGGACATGTTCCGGTCGTTTGAAAAACGCCAAACATTGTGTTGCGGCTTTGGGTGACCCGGCCAGACCCGTGGCATGTTTTGCAGTCATCTTGCTTGGCGCCGGGCTCGCCGCCCGTGCCACTGCAATGCGAACAACGGTTGGCTTTCATGATCTCCGCGGAAAAATCCGTGCCAAAAACCGCGTCATGAAAATCGATCTTCGCGTCAATTTGAATATCGCGACCGGTTTGCGACCGTTCGCGCGCACTGTTTCCCGCGCCAAAAAGATCGCCGAAGCCGCCAAAGATATCCCCAAGGTCATCCATGTTGATATTAAAACCTTGCCCGCCAAAACCCTGACCGTTGAAGCCGCCCTGGCCACCAAAACCGCTCGCGCCTTCGGGTACCGAACCAAAGCGATCATACTGAGCGCGTTTTCCCGCATCCGAAAGCACTTGATACGCTTCATTAGCTTCCTTAAATTTTTCCGCGCTGCCGCCTTTGTCCGGATGATGCTCCAACGCCAAACGGCGGAAAGCGGCTTTCACCTCTTCCGCCGACGCCGATTTATCTATTCCCAGAGTTTTATAATAATCTTTTGGCATTTATTTTACTTTGTTGCTTATGCGCATTTCCGACGGAACTCCCCCCTACCCCCTCTTTTTCAAAGAGGGGCGGCGGACAGACCTTCGGAGGCCGGATACGACGCCGAACCTCACCCTACCCTCTCCTCGACTGAGGAGAGGAATGGAACGGGTACGCCCCCTCTCCTTTTTCAAGGAGAGGGTAGAGCCTGCCCCGTACCGCGATACGGGGGTGAAGTTGCCTCCGAAGGTTGGATACGTCCCCTCCCTTTGGAAAAGGGAGGGTAGGGAGAGTTCCGGCGTCGGGCGTTACTTTTTCTCATCAACGATCTCCCCTTCAACCACTCCCCCGTCGTTTCCGTCTTTTTTGGAATTTGGTTCTTGGTTGTTGGAATTTCCCGCAACCGGCGGGGTCTGTTCTTTATTCTTATAAAGTTCCGAACCGATCTTTTGCACGGAGTCGGAAAGTTCGTCGAGCGCTTTTTTAAGCGCAGCAACATCGGAACCGTCCTTCGTGCTCTTGACCGCGGCGAGCTTTTCTTCAATTTGTTTTTTAATGTCGGCCGGAACTTTATCGCCGAACTCTTTGATCGTCTTTTCGGTCTGATAAACGGTCGAGTCGGCCTGGTTCCTTAATTCGATCATCTCTTTCTTCTTGCGGTCGTCCTCGGCGTGGGCTTGCGCTTCTTTTTGCATGCGATCGATCTCTTCCTTCGAGAGCGCCGAGCTTGCCGTGATCGTAATGTCCTGGCTCTTGCCGGTGGCTTTGTCCTTGGCCGTCACCTTAAGAATGCCGTTCGCGTCAAGGTCGAAAGTAACTTCGACCTGCGGCACGCCGCGCGGAGCCGGCGGAATGCCGTCCAACATGAACTTGCCCAGCGTGCGATTGTCCGAAGCCATTGAGCGCTCGCCTTGGAGCACATGCACCTCGACCGACGGCTGATTGTCCGCGGCGGTTGAAAAAACTTGGCTCTTCGAGGTTGGAATGGTTGTATTGCGGTTGATGAGCGGCGTGGAAACACCCCCCATGGTTTCGATGCCGAGGGTGAGCGGCGTAACATCCAAAAGCAGAACGTCCTTGACATCGCCCGCGAGGATCGCGCCTTGAATGGCCGCGCCTTTGGCGACGCACTCCATCGGGTCAACGCCGCGCTCAACCTTCTTGCCCATGTATTTCTCGACAAAGTTCGAGACGATCGGCATGCGCGTGGGCCCGCCCACCATGATGACGGCATCGATCTTGTCGGGGGTCAGCTTGGCGTCCGAAATCGCCTGCTCCAACGGGTGCTGGCAACGAGCAATCGTCGGCGCGACCAATTCTTCAAGCTTGGCGCGTGTGAGTTTCATTGTGAGGTGCTTCGGTCCCGAAGCGTCGGCGGTGATGAATGGCAAATTAAGCTCGGTCTCAAGCACGGTCGAGAGTTCGATCTTGGCTTTTTCCGCCGCTTCCTTGAGACGAATGAGCGCCATCTTGTCCGACGAAAGGTCAATGCCGCTTTCTTTCTTAAACTCGGCGGTCAAATAACCGATGAGCGCGTTGTCCATATCGGTCCCGCCCAGTTTGGTGTCGCCGGAGGTGGAAATAACTTCAAAAACGCCGCCGCCGAATTTCATGATGGTAACGTCAAGCGTGCCGCCGCCCAGGTCAAAGACAAGGATGGTCTGATCCTTGCCGCTCTTGTCGAGGCCGTATGAGAGCGCGGCCGCCGTCGGTTCGTTAACAATGCGCACGACCTCCAGTCCGGCAATCGTGCCCGCATCCTTGGTCGCTTGGCGCTGAGCGTCGTTAAAGTACGCCGGCACGGTGATGACGGCTTTCGACACCGGCTCGCCCAAGAACGCTTCGGCATCGCGCTTGATCTTTTGCAAGATGAAGGCGGAAATTTGTTCCGGCGTATATTCCTTGCCCGCCATCATGATCTTTTCACTGGTGCCCATTTTGCGCTTGGCGGCATAGACCGTACCGTCGGGGTTGGCCACCGCCTGCCGGCGCGCCGGCTCGCCGACCAAAAGCTGTCCGTCCTTGGTCATGGCGACATACGACGGAAACGCTTTCCCGCCGATGGACGCGCCTTCGGCCGCCGGGATCATGATGGGCGTGTCGCCCTGCATGACGGAGGCCGCGCTGTTTGAAGTTCCGAGATCGATACCAATTATTTTAGGCATATGTATAATAATTTTTTGAATTTAGTTGTTAGTGGTTAGTTCTTACCGAAGTATTTATTCCGCCACGATCACTTTCGCCGGCCGCAGAACCTGATCATGGAGCCGGTATCCGCGCTGGGCGACCTTGATGATCGATCCGTGTTCCGCGCCTTCAACTTTTTCCATGCCGATCACTTCATGCAAAAGCGGATCATATTTCCCATCGCATTCGATCTCAGTCATGTCTTCGCCTTTCAAATACTCCTCGAACTTTTTTACCGTGTCGGCGAGCTCCGGAGCGTGATCGGCCGCGGCGTAGAGCGTGTCGAGCGCCGGCAAGAGCCGTGAGAGCGATCCGGCGGTGGCGAATTTGGCCCACCCGATCCGTTCTTTGGCCGTATCGTTCTGGAAGTTAACGAGGTCGGCCTTGGCGCGCTTCCAGCCGTTCAAGTACTCTTCGTTCTGCTCACGAAGCTTCTCAATTATTTGATCATTTTGATCGTTGTTGATTCTTTCCATAAAGCTTTTAGGTTTTAGCTTTTAGCTTTTAGTAAGACGGGCCTAAAAGCTAACAGCTAATAGCTAAAAGCTGATATCAAAACTTAATCGAATCAAGCAAGTTAAGAACTTTCTCGTAATCCATGCGCATGAGACCCAGCACGCCGACGCGGCGGCCGGCGGTGGGCGCCAAGTAGACGGTCGAGCAATTGTTGTTCAATGGATTTTCTTCGCCAATGAGGAGCCGCGCGCCGGTCCCCGACTCCAGACCGCACACCATTTCATCAAGCTGATCAAGCGCCGCGGTTAAATTGATCGCAATCTCGCGCTCAACAAGTTCCGGCTTGGAGAAAAGATTGCCGAGTCCGGTTACATAAACGTCGTCGCGGCCAAAGCTGACGAAGACGCATTCATGCGTTTTTGCGGCGAGCGCCTTGGCCGCCGTTATTGCGCCCGCGCGCGCGCCAAAGACCTCGGACAATTCGCTGTCGACAGACGACGGGGCGCCGGTTGACGGGGACAGTCCCCTTTTCCGGTTTGATAAGGGGACTGTCCCCTTTTGCGACCCGCGATGCGCCAAGTGTTCGACAAAATACCGGTACGCCAATTCGGTCGGTATGCGGCCAGCCGAGGTGTGCGGCTGGGTTAGGTAATCCATTTCTTCAAGCTCGGAAAGTTCGTTCCTGACCGTCGCCGCTGAAAGATCCAGCCCGGCATGTTCGGCCAAATGCAAAGAACCGACGGGTTCGGCGGTTTTCACATATTCGCGCACCAGCGTTTCCAAAAGCGCCTCTTTGCGGTTATCGAGCTTATTCATGGGCTAACTAATTCTAATCAATTACTAATTTACTAATAGTTCTAACCTAAAACAATATTAGCACTCTATTGTATAGAGTGCTAATTAAGTCGTCAAGTAACGGTGCTAACCAATTCTAATCAGTTACCAATTTACTAATAGTTCCCAGAAAAAACCCCATTCGTAAATTAGTAACAGATTAGCGATTAGTTAGAACATTTATTTCTGCTGCGAGATATCCGAAAGCAACACATTCTCCACGCGAATGCCGCGCGGCTGGAAGATGCTTTCGAGTTCGGTCTTGGCGTCGGCTTCGACGGCGGCGCGCTGCTGGGTGAGGATATGCTGATGTTCATACTTGGCGGCGATCATGCGCAGGCGCGAGCGCACCGTCGGTCGGACGATCTTCGCCACAAAATCCTCCCCCACCCACTGCCAGATCGACGGAATGTATTCAATGTCAAGCCGCAACAGGATCGTACCTTCAATGCCGATTTTTTTTCCATCAAGCGTAATGGCCGAAACCGGCTCGTCACCCAGCGCCTTTAAGTTGTTCAAGTCAAAATCCTTGCTGATCGAATATTCCAGCGTCTGTATATTGAAAAGTTTCGCTTTTTGCCAAAACGGGATCTTCAAGTGCAGGCCAGGGGTCAACACCTTGCGCAAAACGCCGCGGCCCATGTCATAAACGCAGGCGACATAGCCCGGCGGCACGTGAATAAAGATGCCTTTGATGACATCCTCAAGCACGAACGAATACATGATCTTGTCGAGCGATTCGGCCATATTATTGGTTTCTAACTAATACCAATACCTTACCAATTTACCAATAGTGATTAATTATGACGATCTGTCTTAATATCAGCCCTATTCGTAAATTAGTAATAGATTAGCGATTCGTTAGTATGCCGTTATTTAGCCCTCCAGAAGGTCTTGCTTAACGAGCTGATTATGAAGGAAAAGGACATCGAGGTCAAGATGAAGATCGATTTGGCGGCCGGCAGGATCCACAGCGCGGCAAAAGAGAATGCCGGAAAGGCGACGCGGTAAAATAGATCGGCTTTGGTCACCGTTTCTTTATGGCGGCGCTGTTCAACGGAAATTTCCAGGAAAAGCCAAAGGCCGACAATGCCCGCCCAAAACCAGCTGCGCGTCCCGAGGTTGGTTCCCAAAAAATCGGTGAAAACGAAGTCCGGCGCCGTAACCCCGGGGTAGAGAACATCAAAATGATTCATGCGAATGCCGCTCATGAAAACCTGGTAAAGAACGACGAGCACCAATGCTTGAATGAAGAGCGACGAGGTCCGCGCCCACGGCGAAACATGGCGCGAGCGCAAGAGCTCGCGGATGCGTTCTTTCTGCTGTTCCGCATCGTTCTTGTAGGCGCGTTCGATGTCCGCAATCTCCGCTTCAACCTGGGCGTACACGTGTTTGTTGCGCTCCGAAAGGAGCGTCAGCGGAAAAATGACAATGCGCAGCGCGACCGTGAGCATGATGATCGCCACGCCAAAATTCTGCTGGGCCGGACCGTTATATAGCCAAATAAGCGCGTTAAAAAGCGGCGCGTAAAAAAAAGTTGTCCAAAACAAGCTTAGGGCGTGTACCATACATCCATAAGGTCGCACGGCTTTGCCTTTCGAGCAAGACCGCGCTTGACAAAATTGTGTTTTTAGGCCATATTTATGGCAGACGCATTCGCCCCTTTCACATCCGAAGGAGATACCACCAATGTATGCAAAGATCGCCATGCTTGTTATCGCGTTCCTAACAATCGCTGTGCCGACCACTCTCACCCTGTTGCTCGTTCGAAAACGTCGTCCCAACGACCGTGGATCGTTCAAGCTGCCACCGCTTGACTAGGGAGAAACCCATGAAAGCATTATTGTTCGAATTGATCGGTTTAGTCGTTTCCATGCTTGCCGCCGCGGTCATTGGCTGGACCCCGTGGGCAAGCGCCAAACCGGAGATGATGGCGCTCGCCGCCCTGTTCACCGCCTTTGCCGCCGTCTTTCTGGGCGCCGCCTTTATCGCCCAAGACGCGACGCACGGATAAACGACATGATCGCTCCGCATTCTCGCACCGCTGCCGCGGTGCATTTTTTTCTACGGTTCTTACGAATCGCGAATCCTTTACGAATTTACGAATAGGCGCCGTGCCATCCCATAACAGTATGTCCCGTGACTTGATTTTATATAAAATTCATGCGATGATTGTTTTTCGACACGACGCCAACGTACCACTTGCCATAAGCTACGTGCCACGTGCCAACCCCCGGCCCCATCGTCTAGCCCGGTCTAGGACGCATCGTTCTCAGCGATGATACACCGGTTCAAATCCGGTTGGGGCTATTTCACGAATTGCCAGCAAATGTTGAAAAGCTGGCTCAATGGTCGCAAGGAATCGGATTCCATTTGTTGCCAGCCATGGCCGCGGATTTTCAGGTTTTGTCACCGCTACGGCAACCTGCTGTCAACCGCTCAGAATCGAACTGATGTCACCACCACAAAGAACACCGCCGACCTGCCATCGACGGTGTTTTGGTTCGCGGGAACGGAGACACTTTGGCTCACTACCTCGCTGGGACGATCAGTCCCATCAAGAGCGCCCCACGCCTGACCGCGTCAGGATGATCGGCGAGCAGTGTAGCCACGAGATCCAGTAGTTTCTGTCCCAAGGCGAAAAGAGCGCGAGCGCACTCGACGACCTCCCCGGCACTTAGTGCAGGTGCTGGAATGGACACAGCAGCACGGCGCTCGGCCTCGTCTATGACAAGAACCTTTCCCATCAGAGATGCGGCCGAGGGATGAATCCACTTGCTCAGCCGACCATAGTCCCTCCCAACACCATCGAAGTGCCTTTTCGCTGCGCGCACCAAGACAGCAAGGTCGACTGGGTCTTTCATCAGGGACGGAAGGGCATCGGGCTGAGCGTTGACATATGCAGCCGCGCCAACCGTTTCTATGAGACTCCGCATCGCCGCGGCAAAGAGATGACGGTTGTCTGTGTTCACAGCGACGATGCCGCCGACGAGTAGTTCATGTGTGCGACGGACGATTCCCATGAGCGCCACGAAGCCCTCACGCCCTTCTTCTCCAGCCAGTTCAGCTACCTGCGTTGCGGCTACACGAACTAGCATCAGCGTCTGAGCGAGCCGTTTGCTGTCTTCCGGTGCGCGGAGGGCGAGGTGAGCGATCCATTTCTCTTCATCCTCGGTGAGAGGAATTCTTTCGATCTCGCTCTGGCCTTCGGTGAGCGGGGGAATGATTTCGTCTGGCCTTCGCATGGTGTCTCCCTTGTTCTGAGATAGGCGGTATTGTTGCCCGTGACCAGCGTAGGAGCAGACAACAAGCGTTCACAAAAGCTGGGCGAATATTTGTCCCACAGGTAGGTATTGACGCGTATTTTTCAAATCTTCAGGCGCACCTCGCGCGAGGTTTCAGTGAGTGTCCAGCCCGACGGCGTGATTGATAGAAGCTCGGCTAGACCGTAGGGCAACACCTGATCCGTCCATGGGCGTCGCGACTGCTCCTCGGCGAACTGCCGACAGACCATCATCCCAAGTGCTAACCGCTCGCTCGCAAATGACATCAACTTGCGCTCCTCGGTGAGCGCCATCCGTCGATGGTCGAGCGGGTAGCCGCGATACTTGCCAGCATGGATGTTCTCCACCGGCCCGTTACGCCAAGCCGTATTCGTGAGGGCGTTCGCGAAGATGCGGCTTGGGTGCCCGACAACCTCCGCGCGAACCTTTTCAAGATGAAGTTCTGGCATTGCCCCAATCAAGCGAGCAGCCATTTCGGGTTCTGCGAGAGCGGCGAAGGCGGTGACTTTGGGTGTGGCAGTATTCCTTGGCATTGGCAGGTAGGCAATCGCCCGGCTGACGAGTTGCTCGTATGCCATTCTTGTCGCATCGGCGCGGAAGATGTCCTCGTAGGTTCCAGCGTCGAGAACTAGCTCTTGGCTGACGCGCATGTACAGTCTGCTCAGGGCAGAGGTTGGTGTTCCTGCTCGGCAAACCAGCGAGCCTCCGTTGGACGTCGGCATCTGGTCGTATGCAGGTTGGTCCAGCCACAGAGTGCTCGTTTGATCAGAGCAATATCCCGATCTTGTGTCAGACCAGTCTGCTCCGAAGGGATCGACCGCTTTGCCAATAGCGTCGTGGGGATCCGTCGGCTCGGTGTTGAAGTATTCAACTTGAAAATGCAGATGCGGGCCTGTTGAATTGCCGCTGGAACCTATTTCGCCGAGCTGATCCCCACACGAAACTCGTGCTCCGACCGTAATCTCGTCAGGAACACTTTGTAGGCGCATATGACCAAAAGAGAGCAGTCGCCCGAACTTGTCGATAAGGCGGACTTGGTTGCCAATACCACGAGCGTCAGGACAGAAGCATGAGCCGGTACCACAAGTATCCGGGCAGTCCTCCTTGGTGAAGAGAACGTAGCCGTCAGCGGCGGCGAGAATTGCGAAGTGGTCGTAATCGAGGCACTGATCGCGTACAGTTGTGACTTTGCCGTTCGCTAGGATCTGTTTAGTGGTCGCCTTCAGACAGGGGATACCCTCATCTAGTCCGGAATGGGTGTAGCACTTGCCATCGGCGGAGATACTGGTGTAAGTGTTCGTCCCGCAGTGCCAATCGCGGTTCTCCGTTTCACCACAGGCGGCGTGTTGGAAGTATGCGGTTATTACAGGGCCATCGTCGAGCTGACGAACATACTGGGCAGTTGCTGGCTTGCCCAGCAGCCCGAAGGCAACGGTAAAGATAATACTTCTGGAAATCGAGATTTGCGTCGTCATGGCGAGCCCTCGAATGGAACATGCAGGGATACATGGGAAAGACCTGTCGTGTATGAGACTATGCCGTTACTCCATGTGACGCCGTCATAGTCCTCAGGAATTGGGACCCATCCATCTGGTGGTCGCGTGCCCTTGGTGTTTGCTGAAATTCCCACGTTGCTAAGTTGGGTGACGGTCGATGAGGTACGGTCGTATAGATACACTGCCGTTGCTGCACCTGTCTCGGCATGCACATAGAGAAGCTGTGCCCCGTTGGGGCTTAGCATGATCGGGATGCTGGCCCGCAACGTAAGAACTAGTGTGTTGTCGCAAGCGAGAGTCAGGACTTCGACGGCGTTTTGCATGACTGCCTCAGCATTGCAGTGGCCGTTCTGCGACGAGACAGCTCGAACAGACTCACCTTCTGCTGGCAAGTAGTCAGTCGCAGCAACGGATTGATGCTGAGCTTCGGGCGGCTTGGCGCGGTCTGTGCTCTTGCAAGATGCAGCAAGCAGAATGAGCAGCAGGACGAGCATGGCGCCGAGTAGCCGGGCGACATTCCACAGCCCAGAAGTCAAGTTTTTCATGGGACAAGTGTACATCTAATGCGGCGATGCGGCAAGGTTCGTGCCTGGCGCGATCAATCTGAAATGCGCGCAGGATCACCCTGTGCTGCGGGTGATCATCCGAGCTTTCGTCGCCGTCGTGCGATCCCATCAGGAACGTGCTCGCCAATATCGACACCATGTCCTCTGGAGCGGCTGCGCCTGCCGTATTCGACGAAGGCACAGAGGCCACCTGGCATAGCAGACAACGAAGGCGCAGGAGGCCGAGACCACCGTGGACGCAGCAACGTCGGCCGTTGGAGCGGTCTGTCGCCCGCCGCGACATGCGGCGACCGCTACAATCGCGGCCGCGGCTCACGCCCCCAGTGTCGGATGTGCCTGTCAGCAGCAACGGGTGGCCGGCGCTCGTGTGGTGCGTACTCGATCGCGCAGACGGCGCTCCGGGGTCCGTGCTCGCGAAAAAGGACCTCGTCAATGGGGCTGTCATGCGCGCCGTCGTGGATCGCGTCGCCTCGCGCTGGA
>Ga0182027_10010015_pt1 | contig 13524 bp, 14 predicted proteins | sample 712E1DmetaG_FD_121300 | JGI IMG/M metagenome (GOLD analysis project Ga0182027, IMG submission 121300) | Permafrost microbial communities from Stordalen Mire, Sweden - 712E1D metaG (Illumina Assembly) | ecosystem: Environmental > Terrestrial > Soil > Wetlands > Permafrost | place: Sweden...
ACAGGACGTCCTCTCCGGGCTACAGCTCCTCTTCGAAGGAGACGTCTGGCTCCCGGGAGTGGTCCCTCGGACCTGAGCGCCTCCCGACTGTCACCTCACGAAGCTGACACCTGAACAGTTACCAGAAACGGACTGGTCATCGGAGTCGACAAGGAGTCGACCGCCCCATTGGGGTTCGCGACCCGTGCCGAGAGGAGTCCATATGCAATGGTCTGGGCGTACATGTCGGCAAAGTCGCTCGCGTCTAGATCATGAATGAGCGCCTCTCGGAAGGCGCTCAGAAGCGTCGTCAGAGGTCCAGACGCTGTCTCGACTGCAAGTGCGCCCCGAATTCGATCTCGAATGGTACGAGCGAGCTCGGCTAGGTGGATCGAGAGGTCTCGGGATGTCCTGATGACCTCACGATGGCGCAGCGTAAACGCCTCGTTCCACCGTTCTCGCCAGTTGTCCACGTCGGCCTCGTCCGCAGGCCATGCGAGATCCTGAGTCAGGCGTTCGGCAACCGCGTCCAAGTGCAGCGACGTGTCCAAGCTGTCCCAGCCCAGCACCTTGAGGGTCGGTAGACCGTCCTGTGAACGGGCCCGGGAGAAATGTGCGAAGGTGATCTGGCGCTCCGAGCCGTCACCATAGTTGGAGATGAACAGCAGGTCGTCTACCGCCCACGAAGCCCGCTCGGCTCGGTTGGCAGAGGCGCGGTTTTTGAGCGCCACCTGGCTGAGAATCCGTCGCAAGGCGACCACTGGCAGCCTCTTGGGTTCGAACTTGACGAAGAAGATTCCCCAGGGCTGGCTCACAGAAAGGGGCCTCAGGCGCTTTATCTCTTGAATCTTGGCCGCATTCTTCGCGTCGATCCCGAGTTCTTCAGGTTCGTAGTCGAATGTCAGTTCCTCGAAGTCAGCCATACCGATCGGCCAGCCCATGTCTTCGTGAAGAAACCGGACCAGCGAAGGGAAGGTACGAATCTTCTGTAGCTCAGCACGGTAATCGCGTTGCAAGGGTTTACCCTTCATTGAGTTCCAGCCAACACCTAAGGGCCGGCTTTGGCGCGTCGAGCGGGACATCAAGGCGCTTGAGATACATATTCTTAATGTGCTTTAGCACCTTGTCCCTCGCGTCCTTAAGGGCGTCCGCACCCGTGACACAACATCGAGGTGTGTCGGGCTTCGAGCGGATGCTCTCCAGGATGTCTCCCGGTGCATCAAAGATCTTGCCGGAGTCAGAATCGCATAGGAACCAGCTGGTCGGTCCTGCCTCTAGGGTGAACCTTTCAAGGTCGTGATCGAAGGCTGGCAAGGCGTAACACAGGAAGACGCCACGCCTTCCGCGGGTTGAACGCTTCCGACCTGAGAAGACCGAGCCCGGTAGGGCGTCGAGCCGGGCAACGAGAGTTTCGTCGTCGTTCAGTAGAGCCTGATACTCAAGGCGCATGTCCTCGACTGTGCTCTTGGTGCCCTCGTAACGAGCATTGAACTCCCTGAGGGCTTCGTAGTTGTCTTCAGGGGTCAGGAGCTTCCGACCCTCGATGCCAAAGGTCCTGGAGATCAGAAGCGTCTTCCGGGTGACTCGCGTATAGAGGGAGAGAATGTCTTTCAGTTCATCGGGAGGAAGGAAGTTCCAAAACGCAACGTGGCCGCGATCTTCGGCGATCTCGGGATGGTCCCTGATCAGAGCGGCCTCGATCACTGGGTCTAAGCGCCGGTCGACTCGACCGATGCGTTGCATCAGTCGCACGGGGTTCCAGTGGATGTCGTAGTTGATGAGTCGGGTGGCGTCCTGAAGGTTCAAGCCCTCAGAGAGGAGGTCCGTGGAGATGAGGACACGAATCTCACTTCTACCCTGTGCAGCGAGAACTGCAGTGCTTGACCGGTTGTAATAGGGCGAGAAACGCTTGATGACTTCGGTCCGGTCTGTCTTCGTGGCGCTATCAATCTGGCTCACACCGAGGATGCCGGCGTTGGAGAGCTGACGTTCAAGGTAGCGAGCTGTGTCAGCGAACTCTGTGAAGATAAGAACTTTTCGCTGGGCGAGATCTTTGCTCTTGAGCAGGCGGATCAGCTTCTGGACCTTGTCGTCCTGCGCAGACGTGAATTGCTGCGTGTGCTCAAGGAACTTAGTGATCTGATCGAGGTCGAGCATGGATTCCTGCAGCATCTCGCTGAGGTTGTACTCATCCGGAGGTAGGTGACGGACGTCTTCAAGCAGTTCGGGCGACACAACGTCTTCATCGGCGTCTTCCTCCTCGCCTCCCTCCGGCCAAAGGGCGAGCTGCGAATCGGGGTGATAGCCGATCACGGCGGCGTGCTGACGCTTCCAACGGTCAAGACGGCTCTTCTCCGCTTCGGTCTCACTGTGGACCTGCACGAAGGCAAGCAGCTTTCGAAGGAGAGTGTCCAGGGAGCGCTCGAAGGCATATACGGAACTCTCGAAGCGCTTTAGGAACTGGGTTCGGATCAAACCCACCACCTGCCGCTGGCGGTTTTCCTCGCGCGGATCGACGCTGTCGTCCGGGCCGATGTAGTAGGCCAACGGGTAGTACATCGGCAGCGAAAAAAGAGGGTTCTTCTTCTCGAACGCCTGCTCGAAGAGGTCAAGTACTTGACCGTAGGACTTCCTCACCGAGTAGTCCGCTACCTGGGGTGGGCGACGCTCCGGGAAAACCGTCGCTGCACCCGTTTCTTGGATCTGGCTGGCCCGAGCGTAGGCCCGGCTTCGTTGAACGACGAGACTGCGAAAGATCACGTCTCCAGCTAACACGTCGTGGGCTTCTTCTAGTAAGCCCTCCTGTTGGGCCGCGGGCTCGTCACCCAGTGAAAGCTCTAGCGTCTTCTCCATGGCGTTGAAGTGGGCGGTCAGACTGTTCACGCCGAGGGTGCGTGCAAAGTAGGTCTCTTCGCGGCGGGTGAACAGTTCGGCCATGTGGCGAAAGTCGGAGAGCTGGTTGTTGATCGGCGTAGCTGTCAACATATAGAGCGTCTTCTCGCGACCGCCGCCGAGGACGTCGTAGAGACGCCGATAGCGTGAGCGACGATCCCCGTTTGTATCCGAGTCGCCAGTTCGGCCTGGGTTCCGGAAATGATGCGCCTCGTCGATGATCACGACATCGGCAAGCTCGGTGACACGCGCAAACCGCTCTGGGAAATCGCCCTTGCGATTCAGATCTGTGTGGCTGAAGACAGCTAAGTTGCTGAAATCCGCGCCGCCTCCGATGCCACCGATGTGCGGCAACCGGTCCCGCAAGTGAGGTTCCCAGACACTCTCCTTGGCTCCCTTCGGCGCAAACAGGAGCACCCGCTTGTTCTCGTGCAGCACCAGCCTTTCTATCAGCATCAGGCCGACGAAAGTCTTGCCAAGCCCTACGCCGTCGCAAAGGAAGGCTCCGCCGAATTGTCGGGCGATCTTCATGAGCGACCCGTAGGCTTCTTTTTGGTAAAGGTCGAGCGCGGGAAACATCTTGGACTGGGTCTCGTCCCATTCCCCAGCCGTCAGCTCGTGGCCGCGGAAAAACTCGTGCAGCGCTTTCGCGTACACCTCAAATGGCGTGTGCTCCGCTGTGTGACGCGTGATGACATGGAGAAGGTCCGGGGTGACGTCCTTGGCTTCAGACCAGTGCTGATCGAACCAGGCCTGAAGCTGGGCAACCTCCCGACTGCTCTGGACTTGAATGTTTAGCTCGATGTTCTGCGTCAGCCCTGGCCGTGTGAAGTTGCTCGATCCCACGAGAGCCTGAGCACCGACCACTTCGAGACGGGCGCGTGTGATGTAGGCCTTGGCGTGGAACTTCTCTTGGTTGTATATCCGGCACTCGATTCGCCCGGTTTGCAGGGCGTGAACGATGGGGTCCACGCCCTGGAGGAAGGGATTCCCGTGCTTCTCCTCCTCCAGGCTGGCGTCAAGCCGCACCTCAGACCGCTTACGAACGGCTTCCAGGAGCGCCTGCCTCGTCGGTCGGCTGAACTCATCCCCCATGAGGATTCGAATCTTGTCAAGTTTCTGCCAGTCGCTGTCTAGTTCCAGCAGCGCCCCGATCTCGAAGAATCCTGTGGCAATGTCGAAGCTGGTTGCGATCCCGCACCACTCGCGGAGGTACCGCAAGCCGGTCCAGCCAGAGATGCTGTTGTCGACGATGAAGAGGTCTCTGCCGGTCTGTTCAGTCATCCCGTGTCACGATACGCCGCACCCAGTCAACGGGTGGGCTTTCCCATGGCAGGAGGTCCTCTGGCTTCTCCGCAGCACGAGCCAAGACCTGGCGATCCTCGTACCCGCGTACCGGCCGACCAGGTTGGCGAACCAATTGGTGACCTTAAGCAGCTCGGTCAACGGCAGGGCTGCTCGCTAGCGCCAACCAGCTCAGCCAGCGCTCTCCACGTCGAAATATGAGGCGTCCACTTCCCACGCCGCGAGTGCACGCTTGCGGGCCGCGATGGCAGCGGCACTCCTGCACGTCACAAGCCAGGCGGTCTCGTCAGGCAGTGTCCTGGTGCAGCACCCCGAGACTGGGCTCGAGCCCGAGCCTGCGAAACACCAGCGAAGTCTCGGATCGGGCGAGCGCATGGCAATGGTTCAACAGGGCATTGGTCCGATGCGTCGCCCGGCTGTTCGACACTCCCGCCCCGAGAATGCTCCGCTAGGCAGATAACGGGGAACGGGCATTGTCTACCAAGCTTCCGGTAATTGACGCGTAAGCTTCCTGATCTGGGCCGATGACTCGAAGGAGGGCACGTGGAGCTCGAAGCGATCCTCCACCAAATCGACAGTCGGGACATGGCGCTGCCTGAATTCCAGCGCGGTTACGTCTGGAACCGAGATCAGGTCCGTGGCCTCATGTCGTCGCTGTACCGCCGGTTCCCGGTGGGCAGTCTGCTTGTCTGGGTTACGGCGACAGATTCGGCGATCATTCGTGCTGGAGCTGACAAGCCTGAGACGACGTCCGTCCGCATGCTGCTAGACGGCCAGCAGCGCATCACGTCGCTCTACGGCATCATGCGGGGCACGCCCCCGCCGTTCTTCGAGGGCGCGGCAAACGCCTTCACGAACCTGTACTTCCACCTGGGAACCGAGGTCTTCGAGTTCTATGCTCCGATGAAGATGGCAAACGACCCGCTCTGGGTCGACGTCTCTCGGCTCATGCGAGAAGGCATCGCATCGTTCACGGTAGGGCTCTTGGCAAGGTCCGATCTGGAAATGAAGCCTGAAGTGTTCATCCGTCGTCTCAATCAGGTGGCAGAGATCGGCAAGATTGACCTCCACATCGAAGAGGTCGTCGGCGCGGACAAGACGCTCGACGTAGTCGTCGACATCTTTAATCGGGTGAACTCTGGGGGGACCAAGCTTTCCAAAGGCGACCTGGCACTGGCCAAGCTCTGCGCCGAGTGGCCAGAGGCCCGGCAGCGACTGCGCTCGTTGCTGGCGACGTGGCAGGCCGCTGGATACGACTTCCGTCTTGAGTGGCTGCTTCGCAACGTCACGACCGTCCGCACAGGCCAGGCCATGTTCAGCGGCCTGGAGCAGGTCACGCCTCAGGAGTTCGAACAGGGGCTCGGGGCGGCTAGCCAGGCGGTTGGCTACCTGCTCAACCTCATCTCGGCGCGCCTGGGACTTGACCACGATCGTGTCCTTGGTGGCCGGTACGCGTTCCCGGTTATGGCTCGATACCTGGTAGAGCGCGGCGGGAAGCTCATCGGAGCCGAGGAGCAAGGAAAGCTTCTCTACTGGTACGTGCACAGCTTCCTGTGGGGCCGCTACGCGGGCGCCACTGAGACAACGCTTAATCAGGACCTCGTCGCGCTCGAACGGGGCGGGCTGGACGGGCTGATTGACGCGCTGCGCCACTCACGCGCCGACCTCGTGATCCGACCCGAGGACTTCGCTGGCACAACGCGGGGGGCACGCTTCTACCCATTGCTCTACCTGCTCACTCGCACGAGCCACGCCCGAGACCTGGGGGCCGGCGGACTTGAGCTCTCCGCGCACATGCTCGGCAAGCTTGCGCGGCTGCAGGTGCACCACATCTTTCCGCAGGCGAGGCTTTACAAGTGCGGGTACGCGCGGGGCGAGGTGAACGCGATCGCCAACTTCTGCTTCCTTACCCAAGACGCCAACCTGGAGATCTTGGACCGGGCGCCCGAGGAGTACTTTGCAGAAGTCGAAGAAAGGTGGCCCCGAGCGCTTGAATCGCAGTGGATACCTACCGACCCTGAGCTACGTACGCTCGACCGCTACCGCGATTTTCTCGCCGCTCGTCGGGAACTGTTGGCGGCCGCGGCAAACACCGTCCTTGACCGCCTAGTGGCCTCCCCTGCTCCACCAGCAGCCGAGGTCGCCGCTGAACTGCCCGTTGGGCCGACGACGCGGGCGGAGGTCGAAGACGCTGACACGCAGGCTCGAGTTGAGGAGCTCGTTGCCCAGTACGGTCTGGCGACCCCCACGGTCGTCGCAGTCGTCGAAGATCCGCTGAGCGGAGCTGAACTCGGAATGGCGGACTTTCTTTGGTCTGAAGGTCTCCAGGGTGGCTATGACGAGCCAGTCGCGATCGCGATCGATCCCCAGCCCGGCGAAGCTGAGGCCATCAGTGGAGCTGGTTACCACGTCTTCCAGCACGTCGATGCCCTTGCAAAATTCCTCGCCCGGCGATCCGAAGAGCTTGCGGGCACGCCGACGACCGATTGATCAGCGCGTCTAGCTAGCTCGCACGCCACTCCTGGCGCGAACTGCGACACGTCCGCGAGACCGCGAAGCTTCTCTCGCTTGTCATCGAGACCGTCGCGAAGACCTAGCTCGAGGCAGAACCTCTGACGTGCGCGCCTTGTGCCGCTGCCCGAGGGGGCGCCGCTCTTGAGGCAACACTGCTTGAAGTGCCGTCAGCGCGGATACATGATTCGGGTTTACGAGAAACGAATCATCCGCCCACGTGGCTCCCGGAGGTGACATACCTGACTGGCACAGTTGTCCCATGCCAAGGCGACCCAGACTCGTGGGTCCTCTCTACCGAGCTGCCGGGACGTGCAACCAACACGGTGAGCTGAAGGAGCACTGAGATGCGGTACCCGGACTTTTACGTGAACCGGAAATCTGACGGGAGTTTCCACGTGGTCGGCCAGAGGCCGGCGATCGGTCTCTTCCGGGCGGTCTGCCTGGGGCTCTTCATCGTGGGCGGAAACTGAGATGCTGGAAGAGCGCGCCCGCTACGGCGAGGCGCAGGAGGTGGTCATATGACGACCAGAAAGGTTTGGCAAATCCCTCAGCCCGACGGGAGCGTCAAGGTGGTCACGAGGAGGCCGACTTGGGGGTTGCTTCGGGTCATCCTCGTCGTGCTGTTCACGATCTGTTTCTTCCAGGCCCTGTTCGCCGGGCATTTCTCGACCGCGATGTGGTTCTTCATCCTGCTGGGGCTCTCGCTCCCGAACTACGCCAAGCTGCGCAAGCTGGAGATGCAGGCGAAGGGTGAGGGCTGACCCGGCCGTTTGCGCATTCCTCAATGGAGGACCTTGGGACGGGAAGACGACGATCCTGCCTCCGAGGAGGATGATCTACGGACTGCCCCATGTGAAGGGCTACTACGAGGCCCGGATCGACGCGTCAAGCCAGCTAGTGGCGCACGACCTGGAGTACACCGAGTTCGACTGGGTCGAAGCGCCGTAAGGTGTGAGGCCCCGCGGAGGAGACTGGAGGGAGAACCTCGAGGGGCCTGGTTGGGGGGGGGGACGAGTGGTCACGAGGGCGCCCCACCTGGGGGCCGATCAGGGTGATCCTGTTCGGATGGTCGCGATCTGCTTCCTGTCGGCCCTATTTGCGACGCATTTCATGACGGCGTTCGGGTTCCTGGTGCTCTTCGGCATCTTCATGCCGAACCTCGCGAAGCAGCGCAGGGCAGCCGCGAGGGCCGCAAGTAAGCCCTAACCGTCGTCGCTCGGACGGGCACCACGCTCGGCGGTTTCTTCGAGCTTGGCGGCCTCAGTGGCGGCCTTCCTGTCCTGTTTGGCTTGCAAAACAGCCTGACCTGCCGCCGCTCCAGCCTGAGCCTGCAATCCGGCGAGAAACCCGCCGGTGCGCTTTCCAGCCTGAGCCTGACCCTGCAATCCGGCGAGAAGCCCGCCGGTGCGCTTTTCGGCTTCGCTAGCCAGCTCAGGCTTTGGTGGCCCCTGGCTTTCGAGCAGGCGATGCTTTTGCTCGTCGAACTCCTCGTCTGTGAGTATCCCCTGCTCGCGAAGCGCAGCGAGCTTAGTCAGCTCGTCGGCGAGCGACCACGGGGCGACCTGGGAAACCGGCGGAGGCGGCGAAGGTGACCACGTCATGGCCGGAACCATGCCGTCTGTTCGAGCTGGGCGTTGCAGCCTCATTTGCTGCTTTTGGAGCCTGACCTGCTTCTCCATCGCCTTGGCCGTCCGTTCTTTCTTCGAGTTTGCCTTGAAGACCATCCCGGACGCGCCGCCCGTGGCCACGAACGTCGCTTTGCGCAAGAAACTCATGTTTTCTTCGCCGCCTTTGCTTTGCACTCATAGTCTACCGTCGTCAGCGGCGCGCTCCCTGCCGAGATGTCGTCAGCTCTGGCCAGCTGAGCAGGATAAACCGACGGATCTGGTAGCACCCGCCCTATCCACGGGTGGCCGCGCTCCGTTCCTGGACGCCGTAGAGGCCTTGAAACGACCGACTGGTGCCCGAACTGCCCTGGGCCGTCGTAGGGGCCTCCGACCAGGAGATCCGCGCGATGCGGGCTGTGAGGACCCTGAAACGACAGGGCGCTACCCTGACCCGACGCAACCAACCGGAGCCGAGGCGCCAAACCGAACGCAGTCTCGAGGGTGCCCGCCCTCTCCATGAGGAGGGCGAGGAGACGCCCGACGGGGGAACTGAAGCAGTAAGTGTTGCACGAACGCGTTTGCAACCAGCCGGGCACCGATTGACCTAAGCTGGTCTTGAGGACAGGGCAGGAGATCCTTATGGCGAACGTCCATGACGTTGCGGCGGCAATTCTTGAGCGCACGGGACCACTCGACACATTCAAGCTAGAGAAACTTGTCTACTACTGTCAGGTGTGGCACCTCGTGTGGGACGACGAGACACTTTTTTCCGAGCCGATAGAGGCCTGGGCCGGTGGCCCTGTTATTCGCTCCTTGTATGACCTCCACCGTGGGCGGTACAAGGTCTCCGAATGGCCCGCTGGCGATGCGAGGAAACTGACGGAGTCAGAACGTGAGACGGTCGATGTAGTAGTCGATGCGTACGGAAAACTCTCGGGGCGGCAGCTGAGCCAACTCACACACCGTGAAACCCCTTGGCGTAAAGCGCGGGGCGATCTTGCACCTGGCGAACGAGGGTCGCGGATCATCGATCCTGGTGATATGCAGGATTACTACAGCGGACTTGACCAAAGCGATCAAGCAACGCCCGTCGATGACCTCGCGACCGTGAGGACCGACGAACCCTTCTAGGCGTGGCAAGAGCCAGCGTCGACCCAAGGTCGACAGAGGCCTTCTCGCTCCTGGGTTGCCTCCGCGTCCGAAAGCGTTAGCAGCTTTACTCACCAGCAGTGGAGAACAAGCTCGACCCGTGTTTTCGTTTGCATTGGTCGATCGTCGCTATGCCGGGGCCTGGGGCTGGCATCTACTAAGCGACTCAGACTGTCGGAGTCTCCTAGACCTTATGTGCGAGATGGGTCGACTCACATGGGAGGAAGTCAGACAACAAACAGCTGGGGGACACCGGCGACATCACCACCACCCAGTGGCAGAGTTCTGCGCGGAGGCTCGCAATCGGATAGAGGAGCTTCAGTATGACGACGTGGACGACCGTATGTTCCGTTTTCGGTTGGACGGTGCTGGTCGCCTTTGGGGCTACGAACGCGACGGGATCTTTCATGCCGTGTGGTGGGACCCCAATCACCAGGTCTATCCTACGGAGCCATAAGAGGAGAACAGGGATAAGGGATGCCACGTAAGCGAAGCCTCACGAGCAACCTCTACCGGGCCGCACGGCTCAGCAACAACGCCAGGGCTGTCTCACGTGGCCCAGGTGCCTACGCGAAGCGCGTGGTGCGACGGAAGACCTACGGCAAGAGCATGGGCGCGACGGGGCGGTTGCTGAGGATCTTCGGACTGGGCAAATAGGCGGCGCCCCTACCCCTCGCCAACGATTTCAGGGGCTTGGAAACGATCTGCGACCAAGACTTCGCTCTATCCTTATGCATGTGACAGCACAGAGATTTGAGGACATCAAGTGGAAACGATCGTTCGACGAGCCAGAAGGAATTAACCCTCACTCACCGATGCTCGCTGAGGTGGAACGGCTACTGACGATATCGACTCCGCCGTCTCCACTAAGTGGCGACCTCGATATGAGGCAGGTCTACAGCATCATGGTGCTCTGCCGTTGCCGAGAGATGCTCCGAGCTGTTGTACTTCTCACAAGACACAACATGCTCTTCGTTGCCGCGGGACTTGTTCGTTCCATCTTTGAGTCAGCTGCAACCGGCGTCTGGCTACTCGAGGACGAAGATCACGTGAATCTCTTTTGTGCGGATTTCCTTCACAATTATGGGCAGCTGGTGCAGTCTCGTCCGGAGTTCTATGGCGATGAGGGTTGGCAGACGCTTCTCGACGATGCGCCGTTCTCAGTGCACAAAATGCCGCCGTTGGACAATCGCCTGACTCCGGAACTCGAAGAGCATTACGTGTGGTATCGGGATCTCTGTAGTCGCGACCACTGTAGTGTCAGCTCGATTTGCCAAACGATGGACGTAATAGAGGGGAAACGGTACGTCAGAGACACGCCGCCAGGATGGGGCGTCGAACAAAAACACCTAGGGTACGCTGCCATGATGACGTTGCACCTTGCAACAAAAGTCGCGATTGATTGCGGCTTTGAAGGTAAGGATGAGTTGGCGACTTTGGGGCCACGAATCAACTGGCTGATGCAACAGTGGGGCCCTGCATCGGGAGCGCCACGGGACGGGATGCAACACTGATCGCGCAAAGAGGGGCACGCCAACAGCTTTAAGCGCCGCCACTACAGCAGGTCGGTACCCATGCGCCTCGCCGACGATTTCAATCTTCTACGGCGCTCTCCGATCAGGACTTTCGCGCCGTCGTAGCTCCCTCAGCGCCCGCACGAGCTGACCGAGGATCGCAAGCGCGCGTTCACGACTGAGGCCACTCGGCGCCTGCGGCGGGAGCATCGCGATCGAGCGACGCAGGACTTCGGCTTCCTCCGGAGACAGATCGGCCACACCTCCAACGGTAACGAACACGTGTTCGATGTACCAGGGCGGGAGGGCCGCACCTTCACCCTTCGCCGAGGATTACAGAGGCTTCTAGACGATCTGCGACCAGGACTTATGTCCGCCCCAGGTCGCGCTGGGGATCCTAAGAACTCTCGACGATCTTCTTCTTCAGCGCGGCAAACTCGTCGTCGCTGAGCGCACCGCTGTTGTGGAGTTCCACGAGTTTCTCCAACTCTGACATCACGCTGGTCGCAGGTCGCGTGTTCGGCGGCTTGATCAGGCCCAGCACCTTTGACATCTGAACTCTCAAGTCCTCCGGAGTTGCACCTGAGTAGAAGAAGAATGCCTCTAGGTCAGCGGCCTGGTAACGGATCACCGTCTTGATATCAGTCCTACTTGTCAACGTGTTCAGGATTGACGCGACGATCATGCCCTCGGCGGCCCCCGCTACACCAAAGCCGCCCCCGAAGAAGCGACCGCCGGTCGTCACACGACCGGGACCGGAGAACTCCAGGGCTAGGGCGTCTTCATAGGGACTGTGAAACATACGCGCGAATCGACCCGAGCTGATCACATGGACCCAAATGCCCTCCTCGGTGAAGCTCAGTCTGCATTCGGCGCCCGGGGCAAACCCATCGTCCCAACCGTATCCGCCCAGCAGCGTGCAGTCCTCTAGGACGACATAGCTTCGGTAGTGCTTTCCGTACTGCTTTTCGTACTGCACAGAGACCTCGGTCGCCAAGCGCGGATACTCGGTTAGCAAGGTCTGCCAAGCCACCGCCCATCCCTCTGCGGTCATAGGAAACTTAAGGAGAGTCCGATCCCAAAAGCCCGCGCGAAACAGATGAAAGGAACTTTCGGTCCAGCCGAACTTCATGCCATCAGCGATGGCGAACCATGCGACGTGGTCAGTCGGCGGTGGCCACAGTTCGGGAACTAAGGCCACTTCGGCGTCTGGCGTCAGCTGGTCGTTCGACTCGTGACTGAAATCTCGTGGCGTAGGAAATAGTTTACGCGACTGCCGTGATCGACAGCTTGAGCGGTCTTGAACGAGGCGCGGAATGTGACCCGGGACAAGGGCAGCGACAGATGGTTCCCCACGTCTCGTGAGGCTGAGTCCACCGCAAGGGCCGTCTGTGAGCCTTGCCCAGTGCGGCGCGACTGCCTCGCGTTCGCCCTCGCCTCACCGGACCTGGTCGGCATCTGGGCCGGGACAGACGAGAGGGAACGACGACGGATGAGACGGGCGAGCGCGTAGTCTGCTCGTGGCCCCGGTGAAGGCCGGCCTACTGACACCAGGCGGAAGGCTAAAGTGATGTTGCACCCTGACGAGAGACGCGTGACATGAGTTTGATTTCACCTGAACGATTCCAGAGGCACCCTGATTCGGAGCGTTCCACCGTCAGGTCATTTGTTCGCGGCGCCGCGCAGGGCTTCGATGGCAATCCCGCTCCGATGGTGGTGCTGCCAACGGACGAGGCACTTGCGCACGACTTAAGGATGATTTCTGAGGACGTCATGAGGGCGCTCCGGCAGGTAGCAACTGGGCGACTGCCTCGCTTTGAAGAGCAGGAACGCAACGACTGAGTCGCCCGAGCGGCATCCCGTCGTCGTTACTCAGAGCGACGCTTCCGGGCGCGCTAGCGCTGGAATGCACAATGAGCTGAATATCAACATCGGAACGATTATTTCGTACCCGGCTCAGCTTCCCGTTGCCTCAGAACTTGAAGCAATCGAGAGACTCGCACCGGGCGCCACGCGGGATCTGATAGCGATGCAACAAACAGTTGTGGGCATGGCGCAACTAGAACAAACACACCGTCACCAGATGGACCGCGAAGAGAGTGTTCGGCGGACTCGAGGCGGACTCATCGGACCAGCACTCGGAGCGGTTGCGATCGTCGGTGCTGTTTGGGCTGGCCTCATGGGGCATACGGAAGTCGCCACCGCACTTGGCGGGGGTACAGCGGTCGCCGTCGTGGCAGTGATTGTGACCGGCAAAATCCCGTCGTGGCGTCGACCCATCAAGAGGGACTCAGCCGACTGAGCACCCTGGGATGCCCGCGACTACAACGCGTCTACTACTCCCGGCGTATTTCGGATAGCGGTAGTGAGCGGTGAGAACATACCAGCAGGTCACGGCATGAATCAGGGACCATCGGTCACCCCTGAAATGGACCGGCTCACACTCGTAATGCGCAGGTCATGGGTTCGAATCCCATCTCGGGCTCCGAATAAGCCCTTGTAGACGCGTTGGAGCCTTGGCGACCACCTCTCGACTAGGCTTTGTCCCAACAGTTGTCCCAACA
>Ga0182027_10010016_pt1 | contig 13524 bp, 10 predicted proteins | sample 712E1DmetaG_FD_121300 | JGI IMG/M metagenome (GOLD analysis project Ga0182027, IMG submission 121300) | Permafrost microbial communities from Stordalen Mire, Sweden - 712E1D metaG (Illumina Assembly) | ecosystem: Environmental > Terrestrial > Soil > Wetlands > Permafrost | place: Sweden...
GCGGCCGGGCCCGTGCTCGCCCTCAAGGCGGACTGGGCGTTGCGGGAGCGCGACTGGGAAGTCCTCGCCGCGCTGCTGCGGCGCGGCGCCTGGGGGCCGGTGACGCCGACGGCGTTGCAGCTGGCCATGTCGGCCAGCTTGATCGACTCCAATGAAAACGAGAACCTGCGGGCGAAGTTGTGGCACGAGGCGGTCAAGGCGACGCATGGCGACCTGTCCGGCTTGCGCATCCTGCACCGGTTGGCGGCGGGTTGGTCGTGGCCGAACGAAGCCCTCGAAACGCTCGTGGCCATCGCCGAACAACATCCCTCCCAGACCTGGGCCCACGAGGCGCGAGTCATCTTGTGTCGACGACTTAATGATACGCGCGGGATGCTCGCCGCCCTGGATCTTTGGCGCAACGTCGATCCGCTCAGCGAGCGTTTGCGCTACAATGCGGCACTCCTGCGCGTGCTGCTGTCGGGCGCGATTTCCGGGGACTACTCGGCGGCGGTGCATGAGTTGGATGACCTGTATGCGCGGCATACGAAAAATCCCGCCTACCTGACGAGCGCGGCGTTTGCCTTGGCGAAGTCCGGTAAACCGAAGGAGGCGATGGTCGTGGCGGACCTGTTGCCCGCTCCAGAACGAGCCCTCGTCGCGCGCGCACCTTATCTGGCCTATGTCTACGCCGTGGGTCGGCGTTACGATCAGGCCGCGGTCTTCCTGGCGAAGGCGAAGGGCGGCGATTTCCTGCCGGAGGAATCCGGATTGCTGGAGTTCGCGCGGATCGCCATGGAGAACCCGGGATTCTCTCGCGAGAAATCGCCGGAGAAACCGAAACGCTGAACGAGTGAATACCGCGATGGGTCAGCCAGTCGATACGGCGCGTACCAGACGGGATTGGCTTGTGGCGGGAACGCTGACGCTGATGGGGTTGGCGGTGGGGCTGAGAGTGGTGCCCCTGTGGTCGAGCGACCCCGACCTTGGGCATGGCTGGATCGTTGGTTGCTTTCTCCTGTGGTGGTTGGCGGATCGGTGGCGGGTGCGTCCGCTGGCCGTGCCGCCCGAGGCGGTCAAATCAGCGTGGATCTGGATCGCCGCACCGGTGGCCGTGGCGGTCGCGCTGGCTCCGGTGCGTTTGCTGCTGACGCCTTACCCCAATTGGCCCGGACTGTTGTGGCTGTGGAGCGGAGCGTGGTTCGCCTTGGCGCTGGCCGGACTAACCCTGGCCGGCGGACGGGCCTGGGGCCGGCACTTCGCTTTTGGCGCTGTCCTGATCGCGACGGCGCTTCCTTGGCCGCAGGTGCTGCAACGCGCCGTCTTCGGTCCGTTGCGCGAGTTGCTCACGGTGGTCGCAGCGGAGGTGCTCAATTGGGTGGGATACCCCACCTTGGTGTACGGCACGACGCTGAAAGTAGTGGGTCGCTGGGTGGGCATGGAGGAAGCCTGCGCTGGCCTGCGCTCGTTGCAATTGGCGGTGGCCCTCGCCGTCATGGTGGGCGAAGTGGCGCACCTGCGCCGCCGGCGCCGACTGGGAACCATCGGCTTGGCGATCGGCTTGGCGATCATCGGGAATTTTGGACGGATCTTGTTTCTTTCCTGGCGGGCAGCGCGGGGGGCACCGGCCGAGGATCCGCTGCACGACGCGAGCGGTTATTTGGGGTACGGGCTCCTGGCCGCCGCCCTCGGGTTGGTCTGCTGGCGCTGGCGCGGGGCGCCGCGGATTGCGGGGCCTGTTGCCGGTCCCGGGCGAATTGGCCGGGCCGGGCTCCAGTGGTGTCTGGCGGCCGGTCTGGCCGTGGTGGCTTTGGAGGTCGGCGCTGCCTCGTGGTACGCGGGACGGAGCGGAGCGTGGCAGCCATCCTGGGGCGTGTTGTTGCCTGATACTGCGCCGTATTTTGCGGCCATCCCGCTCACGTCGGGTGTCCGGGAGGCCCTCCATCCCGATCAATTCGCGGGCGCCTCTTGGATTAACCGCGATCACCTCACCCGCGTCGTGTTCTATGCCGAATGGAGACAGGGCCAGACGGCCGCCCAAGCGCCGTTTGCGCATAATCCCGCGGTGTGTTTTCCCTACGCCGGATGCCGCGACGCACGCGAACTGCGTACCCTGGTCGTCCGCGTCGGCGACCTGGCCATCCCTTTTCACGGTTACTCTTTTACCCGGGCCGACCAGCAAATCGTGGCGTATTACACCGTGTGGGACGTGGACCGCCAACAAGAGTTGGTCGATGCGCGCCCTCCAGCCGGTTGGTGGGCGTGGTGGCGGGCGCGTTGGACCGCCGTCGTCACCCGGCGATCGCAGATCCGCGCCCAATTGCTCACGGTGGCGCTGGTGGGCGACGCCGGTCGGATCGAACTGATCGACGAGCCCTTCTTGCGGGCGCAGATCGAAGCGGTGCTCGTGGCGAATCACGGCGGCCCCGGACCAGGGTAGGGCGCGCCCGCCGCTGCTGCAACGGGGCGAGCCGTAAAGAAGCCACTCCGGGAACCGGGTCCTACGGCGATTTGGCGAGCGGGACCGGAACCCCGACCGTCGAGATGATCGGTTTGGAAAACTGCCCCTTGATGTGCGGATAGTCCAGAAGGTGGAGCGACACTTTGAACTCCCCGGCTTGGGCCCAGTCGACCGGCGTGATTGTCGCCTGCAGGGAAAGTTCTCCCGTGCCACTCGAAACGACTTCCTCCTTCACCGGCTTAAAGTGAGCGGCTTCGCTCAGATTGAAAAGTAATACCACCACCGCCTTGGACCGCGTTTGTACGGAGTATTTGATTTTGACCGTTACGCTTTGCGCTTTGCCCGGCACCAATGTCGCCGGCTCAATGGCAAGCACCTGCACGTCATCGTACGGCGTGTTAATCGGTGCTTGGACGCGCGGCGCCGGCAGGGCACGACCGACCTGATCGGCCAGGCCGAAGGCCTCGACTTTGCCGTCCAGCAGACGGATATAGTAGGGCCGCATGACCGTAAGAGAGCCGTAAGGATTTGCCTCGGTGACGCTGTAATTGAGATACTCGTAATTTCCTTGCGCTGCCACGCTCGTGGGTGTGCCCATCGCTTTGAGGGCCTCTTCCTTGGTCATGCCAATTCGGAGCGCAGCGAACCGGTTGGCATTTTCGGCCGCCGGCGTTGGGGGAGACAACCGGCGGTTGATCTGCTCCGAATAGCCGAAGGATTGCACGTGCCCGTCGAAGAGCCGCACATAGTAGGGGCGTATCATCGAGTGATAGCCGTCCGGGCTCGTCTCGGTGATGGTGTAATTCAAATATTCGTCGCGGCCATTGGCCGCCACGCTTCCGGGCTGTCCCATGGCGGCGACCGCCTCATCCCTCGTCATGCCCACGCGAAGCGCGGCCGAGTTTGGGCCGGTGGCGACGCAACCGGCGAGACAGGCGACTAACACGATTAGGATGAGGGCGAGGCGATGATTCATGGCGGGATGGTGTTGCAAGGGTTGGTGGCTGGAAAACTCATGGGCGATCGTTTTTCGGGCTCAGGGCTTCGGTGGTCCGCGTATCGCGCGCTTCGATGATGCCGAGTTGTTCTTCTTGGATTTGTTTGAGCGATGCAAGCTGTGCCGGCGACAGCACCGTCTGCATCTCGCCGATCACTTGATCGGGTACGGACCAGTAGCGCGTGCCTACTTTCGTGCCCAACGCGGCTACCAATGCTGCGTAAAGTCGCTCGGACTGCGCTGGCGTCAATGGTGTCTCGGTATAACTCACGCGGGTTTCCAGTGCATCGACTGCCATCCGTAACCGCAGGGTGCCGTCATAGGCGCCGATCTGTTGGACGATCTCCGGACCGAACTCGTCCTTCAGTCGGGTCCGCCAGTCTCGCGCCGCTGCCACCCGGTGTTTCATGACCTCGGCTTGGCCCGCATCCGTGTCCAGTCCGAGAATGTCCTGCTTCGCCAATTCTCGATCCGTGAGCAACTGCGCGAGTCTCTCGCGCCTGTCGGACGTAAGCTTCAATTCGGAGAACAGGTGACCGTAATCGATCTCCATCTGCAGTCCCTCGACGGCGGCCGCGGCTTTGGAATATGCCTCGTCGCTGAGCAGCCCGGGAAAATAGATTTTCCCCGCCTTGCTCTGTACCAGCAGTCCGGTTGCACCGGAAATAGGCGCAGCGGCCGGTTGGTTCGTGGGCGACTGAAGCAGGTGCCAGACCCGTTCGATCAGGCGCCGCTGGTCCGGCGATGGCACCCGCGCGCCCAAGTCGTCGCGCAGCCTTGTTTCCTCGCTCTCGATCGAACGCAACCGTTCACGACCCGCCTGCCATTCGGTATTCAGCGCCGTTTGCTGTTCGATCAACGAACTCCGCTCCCGGCGCAGAATATCGGCCGCTTCCTTCAGACGCAGGCCGGCGATCGACGTGGCGGCGAGCGGCAGCGCGAGGCCGAGGAGAAAAACCACGGATTTTCCTGCGCCGCCACGGATATTGAAATCGATTGCCGTCATATCCGTTTAGAGCGCGTCGAGCTCCAATCCCCACGGGGGCGGCAAATGCACCAGCCCTTTTGCCGCCGCCTCGCGGTTCGCTTCGAGAAGGGTGCGGCGGGCGAGACGAATTGCCTGCAGCCGGTTCAAGGCTGACTGTTGGTTGGAATCCAAACTGATGCGGGCCTCCTCGAGCAGCGATTCCGGCAGCGGACGCGTATAGTCGGCACCACCACGGGCGACGAAGGTCACGAGCCCGTCGATTTGATCGGCTCGCAGCGCGTCGCTCGTCGACCTCCGGGCGGCGGCGATTTCTTCAACCTGCCGGCGGATTGGCAATGTGCGAGCGTAGTCCTCGTAGCAGTTGAAGAGAGCATCGCCCAGCAGGGTATGGATTTGTCCGACGATGTCCCCGGCGGCCGCCGCTTTGCAGGCGGCGATCACGTCGAGATCGCTCGCCGCCGCGCCGTCGATCAAACCATGGGACAGCGCATGCAGCACTGGGATCTCTTGCAGGCTTTTCTGCAGAAGCAATTTCTCCAGGTGGTCCTGCTGGTTCGCACTGAGTTTTAACGAGCGGAACAGACCTGCGTAGCAGAGCGCCACCGATGTCCGGGTTCGCAACATCAACCGGCGGTCGGCGGGTGTTGGCGTCGAATCCGCTCGGGTGGAAGACCACTGCGCCACACCCGCCGCCAATTGGCGCCGCGCGGTCAGTTCCTCTGTGCGAGTTTCCAACCGTCGCCGATCGTCGCGCAGCGACAAGGCCGTCTCGCGGGTTTTGCTCCGCAACTGGCTGACCTCACTATGGAGGCGTTGGTGGGATAGCGTCAGAAACGTCAGTGCACCGGCGCAAATGGCAATGACCGCGGCCATTGTCACCGCCTGCGCTTTGGCCAGGCCCAGAAAGTGAAACAGCGGCTTCGCGGCTGAGGCCGCCTGGGCAAAAGCCGCGCGGGCGACGTCGGCCACCAGTTCAGGCGGCGCGGCGCCCACCGCTTGTTCGGTCAGAACCGTCGCCAGCACTGCTGTGCTGGAAGTCAGTCCGCGTTTGCTCAGGAGCGCATGCATCCGGTCGAGAGCCCGTTCCACTCTCATGCGTGCGGCATTTTCGGTGAGGGAGAGTTTTTCACCGATCTCGGCGAACGGTCGTCCTTCGAAATAGCGGAGCAAGATCGAATCGCGATCGCGGTCGCTGAGTTCGCGCATCGCTTCGTCGAGCACCGGGCGGAGCCGGCTCCAGGTGTCAGGCGTGTCCCCGGACGATATTTGCATCATAATCTGAGCCTCCTGTTCGCGCGCCCTGCGGCGATTTTCCGCCCGGAAGGTCTCGACCACGGCCAGGTGCGTACTGGTATAGAGCCATCCGGTCAGCACCTTGCGGTGGCGCAAGCTGCCCGCTTTGCGCGCCAGATCGGTGAAGACGCTCTGGACCACGTCCCGCGCGAGGTGGGTGTTGCCGCCCACTTGGCGCAACGCCGCCGAGTAGACTAGCTTGGTGTAGCGATCGACCAGGGTGGTGAACGCCGGCTCAGAGCCGTTTTCCACGTAGGCGCGCAGTAATTCGGGGTCATCCATGGCGTTCGTTTACCCACATAACTGCCACCGATTGAAAAATCACACGAAATTGCAAAAAAATCCGCTCGGCTTAACCCGGGTACATCCCCTCCCGAGAGGGCAGAGGTTTCACGGTGTACGGAGAACCGCTCTGCGAGTGGCGCGGAGCTTCGCCCGCGCCCCGAAGAAAACCGCGCGGGCCGAAGCACCGCGCCACCACGGACAACCGGCGGAGTGCAATGGAGGCAGGTTAACTGGCCTTGTCCCGAGTCTGGTGCAGTTACGCCGCTCGTACCCACCGAATCGAAGTACCGAAACGGTATACGTGCGGTCGTGGTTTTAGTGTTTCTGCCCTGCTCGCGTCAGGGCACTTCGTAGACTTCGATCAGGGCGACACCGGTGGTATTGCCGACGCCGCTCACCTGGGCGGTATAAAGGCCCGGCGGTAGTGTGATCAGCATCGCCGCATCTTTGGAATTGGCTGGGAGGGGGAATTCCTGGGTCACCGTAAACGCGTCGCGGAGCGGCGCGGTGCCGCCCCAGTCGTCGTTTTCTCCGATCTTCTGCGAACCGCCGTAGAGTTCGAGCTTGGGGTCGGCCAGCACGCCGCTCACACCGAACGAGGCCAAGGTCGGACCGACGGCCCGAATCAACACCTGCAAAGGCACATTGCCGCCCACTACGAAACCCGCGACCAGGATGTTTTCCCCCGTGCCCACTTGGTTGCGGGCGGAGAGGCCCACGAAACGCGCGCTCGGCACGCCGGGGTCAGTCTCGTAGGCCTCGATCAAAGCCACGCCCGTTGCAGTGCTGGTCGCGCCCGTGACCTGCGCGGTGTAGCTGCTCGTCGGCAGCAAAATCGACAATGCGGCATCCTTCGAAGCCGGCGGCAGCGCGAAGGCGCTGACTTGCGTAAACAGATTGCTGAGCGTGGTGCCACCGCCCCAGTCGTTGTTTTGATAGACTTGCGCCCCGCTGGCGTTGAAAAGTTTGAGCGACGGGTCGGCCAGCACGCCGGCCACGTTGTATTGGCTGAGGGTGGGGCCGATGCCGCGCAGCAGCACCTGTTTGGTGCCGCTCCCCGCGATCTCCAAGCCGACGATCAGCGTTTGATCGCCCGTACCGGCGATCGCGCGGATCGAGAGGCTGCTGAGCCGCGCATAGGTGACGGTCAGCGTGACGACACCGCTGGTCGCCGTGCCGGCGCTGTTCGTGACCATGCAGCGAAATTGATCGCCATTCATCGCCTGCGTGGTGCTGCCAACCGTCAAGGTGGCGGTGGTCACGCCGGCATAACTGGCATTGTTACCCAGGTTGCTCCAGGTCGTGGCGCCGGCTGGCAGGCGTTGCCATAGATAGGTCGGCACCGGAGTTCCGCTCGCCGCCACCGTAAACACCGCGATCGAGCCCACCGCGGCCGTCGCGTTTTGGGGCTGGGTTGCGATCAGAGGCGAGGTTGGAACCGTGACGACGGTCAATTTGGCCGCGCGCGACGTGATGCTGCCACTGGCATTGGTGATGACGACATCGTACGTGGCGGTGTCGGTCGTTTGCAGCGGCCCCAGCGTAAGCGTGGCGGCCGTCGCCCCGGGAACGACGGTGGTATTTTTCCGCCATTGATAACTGAGCGGTGTGGTGCCCGTGACGACGACGGTCAGGGTCGCGATACTGCCGGCCGAAGCCGTCGTGTCGGCGGGTTGGGTGGTGATGGCCGGAGCCACCGGTGGTAGCGTGAGGGTGACTGTGGCGGGCAACGCGGTCGTGTGGCCGCTGGCATCGGTGATCACCGCCGAAGCTTGGAAGGTCTGGGGCTCGGTCATCTTGGCGGGGTATTTGAGTCCGAAGGTAAAACTGGCCGGGCTCGGCGGTATGTTGAAATACAAAAATCCGAAGCCTTCGCCCAGATTGCCAATGTCCCCGGCGCTCGGTACGATCTGCGGTACCGCCGAGCCAGCGGCGCCCGCGAAGGTCCACCCCTCGTTGGGCGCGACGACCGTCAGGCTCAGAGCGCTGGCGGTCGCTCCGTAGTTCAAGGCCACGGCGAACGTGATCGTGCCGCCCGCCGCCGAATAGACCGCCGGCGTGGCCGTGAACGTGAAGGATTCCCCGGCCGCAACGGTGAGGCAGGTCAGCAGCCACGGGCCGAAAATCCTCAGGAACAATCGTGGCATGCGTTGGCTGATCGCCAGGAAAGGTTTGGCGGGGCGTTACGGAGTTTTGGGCTCACGGGCCGGGAGCATAGCGATCGGTTCCCGGCGCGGTTTCGTCAACTTGCCAGTGATATTCTCCAGTGCGCGTCGTCCCCGCGCGATAATTATAGAGCTCGAGCACTTGCATGAGCTCACCCAGATCGATGACCCCGTCGCGATTGGCGTCCGCGCTGTGGACGTGCAACGGATCGATCGAGATGGGATCGGTTGCCGCCCGCGTGGGGTCGGATACGTAGCCGCTGTTTGCGCCGTTCGAAATATATTTGTAGGCTCCGGTGCGCATCCGGTTATTGGTGGTGTTGAAAAGCACAATCGTCCGCGCCAGCTCGTCCACTCCGATTTTCCAGTCGCCATTGAGATCAGTGCTATGCGGGACACCGGCAGGCTCCAGTGGCAGGGGATCGGGGGTGGCAATGATCGGCAGCGTATCGCCATTCAGGCGGATGTAAGAAAAGGCGTCGATGGTCTGGGACCCTGCGACGGTTCCCGCGACGTTCAGTGTATAGGTGAACGTCAACGGAGATTTCACGTCGCCGGCCGCCCAGACCCAATCCAACTGACCGGCCGTTCCGATGACGGGCCGCGATTGGGCGCCGGCGGTGTCGCTCGCATAACTGAAACCGGCGGGCAGTTGCGGCACCGACCAGCCCAGCACCGCGGTGGTGGCCGGAAACGCGAGCGTGTTGGTGATCGTGACGGTGCTGCCGGCGGTGTAGCCGCGGCCGGGGGTGGCCGCGACCTGGTGGGTGGCGCTCGCGCCGGCCGGTGTCACCTGTGCGAACACGCTGTCGCTGGAGACGCCGACGGGATCGACGGTATTGGTTACTTGGACACGGTAGGAGCCGGTGCTGGCCCCGGAGACATTCGACAGGGTGTAGGAGGCCTGCGTGGCTCCGGCGATGGGGCTGCCGTTGAAATACCACTGGTAGGACGGCGGGGTCGAACTGAAGGCTTGCACACTCAAGGTCGTGCTCGCGCCCGGGGCGATGATCGCGTCCGTGGGTTGCGTACCGATCACCGCCGCTTCGCCGACGAGCAGCAGCACAGCGCTGGAGCTGGTGACCGAGTTGATGGCGTTCGCGACCGTTACCGTGTAATTGGCCGAATCGCCCGATACCGGAGAAGCGATCACATAGGACGAGTTGGTTGCGCCGGCAATCGCCTGGCCGTTTTTGCTCCACTGATAGGTCAGCGGGCTGGTGCCGGCGGCAACGACGCTAAACGTAGTCGGGGTGCCGGCCGGGACCGTGGCGCTGGCCGGTTGGGTCAAGATCGCCGGAGCCGTGGGCTGTGGCAGCAGATCGGGCACTGCCGTTGATGGATTCACGGTGGCCGCTGCGCCGGTGTCCGGCAGATAAAGCGCATTAAAGACAACCGTTTTGTCGCCAACCTGGTTGGCAGGATAGGTGAACGTTATCCTGAACGAGGCCGGGGAAGCCGGCGCGGTGAAGTAGAACCAACCAAACCCTTCCCCGGCAGACGCGGGATTCTGCTTGGCGCCGACCGCATCCAGGCAATTGGGCGGGTTCGTGCCGGTGGTGGACTTGTAGGTCCAATCGGAGGGAGTGATCACTCGCAGGCCGATGGCACCCGGTGTGCCCGGGTAGGTAAGGGCGACGTCGTAAAAAATCGTCGAGCCTTTCGCAGAGTAGTTGGTCGCTCCGGGAGTAACCTGCAAGGTTTGGGCGCAGGCGATGGCAGACCACCAAAGCGCGCAGCAACCGCCGGTGCGAACCAGGTGGCGCAACATTGATCGAGTGAAAAGGAAATTCATGGGCGAGCCTCGGTGAAGGTGTTACAAGGTGTTACGGTCCGGGCGAGAAGCCATCGGCTCCCTGACTGTCGGCATGATATTCGCCGGTGCGACCGGCCGGGGTGGCATACATGCAGAGATCCACCAGTCGCATGAGCTCCATCAAACTGATGGCCCCGTCTCGGTCGATGTCGGCACGATGCGGCTGGGCGGGAGCGACAGGAGCGACGTTCGGCGCCGGATTGTAACTCGCGTCGTATGCGCCCGTACGCTGGTTGCCATTTCGCGTGTTGTAGATCTGTACGACTTTCAACAGTTCATCCAAACTGATGCGTGCATCACTGTTCGCATCGGCAGTGTGGATAACGGCTTCGGTAATGGTGGCGACCGTCTTGATGTCCGCCCCGTTCGCGTCCTTGGCGTTTTGGCTGCCCAGTAGCGCATACGCCGTGAAGGACTGACCGATGTAATTGGCATCGAGGGGATCGGCCAAGCCCGCCGCGTAATTGAGCGTCACTGTGAAGGTCGCGGGGCTGGTGGGGTTGGTGAGATAGGAGAATTCCCACGGTTGAGTGTTGCCTGCGGTTGGTTGAGCCGTCGGCCCACTCGCACTCTGGAAAGTCCATTGATCGGAAGGGGCCACCAACCGCACGCCGAGCCGGCTGACCGTCCCGGTATAGGTCACCTTCACGGTTAAAGTAATCGTGCCGGGGCGATCGGCGAGGAATTGATGCACCGACGACGTGAGGGTGATGCCCGTCACCTTGTTCGTGCTAGTTTGGGCTGTGCTCGATGGGGCCAACACTCCCACCAGCAGCGCCACCAATACCGAGAATCTCTTGGGCCAAGCCGTCTTTTTCATTTTTGGAAATGGGTGAAGTAACAGGCGAATTCGTTTACCTTTCTTGAACGTGAGGACGGTTTTGGGGAGGCACGGTGGCGGGCCGAAGAACGATCGGCGGGGCCGCGATCGTCTTGGCCTGACCGTCGGATCGTAGGATCAAATTGGCCGTGATCGTCTGGGATGCCTCCAGCCCGGCCGGATAAAACAGAGTAAATTCAAACTGCACCGGCGAATCCGGGACCATGATATAAGCCCACTCGATGGTGTTGATGGTACCCGTGAGCGGCTTGATTTCAGGAAGGTGCGAACCGCCGGTTTGCACGAGGGACCAGCCCTCCGGTAGCCTCACCGACCAGCCCAGCACGTTGGGTGTCTGCTCGTAGGTCGCGCTGGCGGTGAACGTCAGATAGCCTCCCTGCGACGAGAGCCGAGCATCTTCGACCGTCAACGCGGCCTGTTGCCCATATCCCCAGGAGGCGAGAAGTCCGAATAACAGACCGATAAAATAGTGAAGCGTAGCTGGGCGGGGTGAGTGCATGGTCTCGAAGATTTGCAGTTATGCCCACGCGCCCTCAGTTCGAGAGCAGGCGCGAACGAATGGAGTAATCCCCCCTGAACCGCCGGATAGCGGGGAGCGGGGCAGAAATTGCCTATGCATGTGGTGCGTAATAGCCTCACACATGCCAATAGCCTGGACCATACACGCTAAGCATTGACCCGCTGTTGGTTAACAATTGCGTAACCGGGAAGGCGGTTCGCCAATGTCACGCAACGGCAAAATCTTCCGCGTCAGGAATGGTTCCCACGACTGCCGGGCGAGGGCCCTGGACCATTCTATCCGCCCATGCCTTTACGAAAAATCCAAGGCGCTTGCCTTCGAGAAATACCTGAAATTCGAATCTGGTGGTGAGTTTGCGAGGCGCCATTTCTAACTGGATGCCTTCGCCTGGATTCAGCGGTTCAACGGTGCCGGCCTCGGCGTCGTTCAATTCCGGACCAGCTCGCCGTCGGCGTGTTCGCGTTGGAAGAGGGGAATGCCTACCCGCGCGATGTGGGCGGCGACGTCAGGATCGGTGTTCAGATCGAAGAGGATCAGGCTGAAGCGATACGGAAGCAGCAGGTCATCCAAGGTATCGTAAATTTTGCCGACGGTTCGCCAATCAAGCGCTTCGCCAGCGAGAGACAGGTCGATGTCCGAGCCTGGCTTGTGGGTGCCCTTCGCGCGGGAGCCAAAGAGCACGGCCTTCTGTACCTCGGGAAAGTGCGCCAGCACGCCGACGATTTGCTCCACCGTCTTTGTTGGTAAGCCGTGCGGCGGGTTCATGGTTCGAGGGCGGCCAGTTCATGCGTGAACTCGAAGGCTTGGATGAGCCCTTGTTGCTCCAGCTCGGACAACTTCCTCTGCTTCGCCAAATCCGCCGCTGCGGACAACTGGGTGAAGGCCTTGCCAAAGCTCTGGAAGCGTTGCCGCCAGCGAACGTCGGGAATCTTGGGCATGGAGAGAAGAGAATAGGAAGGGTCAGTGTTGGCAGCAACTATTTCCGCCGCGAGGACAGGGAATCAGAGCTGGCCGGGACGATCCGACCGCAGTCGGCGCCTGATATCTTGAAAAAACCATCGGGAGTGGCCTACCGTTTGGCGGCGTCGCCGGCCGGCAGAGAACCGTCGGCCTGCATTTCCTTCACGATACTCGAGAGGTAGGGGATGAGCTGCTTCTTCCGGCTCACCACGCCGGGCAGATCGAAAATCTCGTCCTTTTCCACATGCGGGTAGGAGATGCGGCCAATGACACCGGCGTCGCCTTTGACGAGGAGGAGCGAGTTTTGCGTGTTGATGTCGGTGATGAGCAGACAGGCGAAGGTGAGGGCCTCCTCCTGACGCAGCCGATCGAGGGCGCTGCCGAGCTCCTTCGCGTGTTTCCAGAAGTTGCCGAAGCCGAGTTCTTCCACTTGCGAGACGGCGAAGCGCACGGGTTCTTCGCGGTAGGTTTTGAAGTCGGAATGGATGACCTTTTCGGGCGGGTTGGCGAGGATGACGGAGCCGGAGGTGAAAATCGCGTCGGCGAGTTCGCGCGGGTTGACGCCGGCGATTTCGGCCAGCCACTGCAGCAACACACCGTCTTTTTCCGTCGAGGTCGGGCTGTTGAGGTTGAGCGTGTCGGCGATGATGCCGCCCATCATGAGCCCGGCAATTTCCGGCGACGGCTTGAGGCCGTCGCGCCGGAACAGGTCGGCGACGATCGTGCAGGTGGAGCCCACCGGCTCGTTGATGAACAGGATGGGCTGCTGGGTGTTCAGCGCGCCGAGCCGATGATGGTCGATGATCTCGGCGATGGTGACCTGCTCGGCACCGGGCACGGCCTGGGTCATTTCGTTGTGATCGACCAGCACGAGGCTCGTCGTCGCGGGCTTGAGCACGTCGCGTTTGCCGAGCACGCCCTCGAGTTTGCCTTCATCGTCGATGACCATCAGGGCCGGCGCGTTGGTGGAATTGAATTTCTTGCGCGCATCGGCGATGCGCACGTCGGCGCTGAGCGAGGCGAACTGGCGGTCGATCAAACGGTCGATCGTCGAGGCGGTCCGGATGACCCAGGCGGTGGTGGCCGAATCGTACTGGCTGATGATGAGGCTGACACCATGTTTTTGGGCCAGCTCGATGACCTCGGGATCGGGCTCGAGATTGCCCGTGATGACGAGGAGGCGCACGCCGATCTGGATGGAGCGTTGCTGGATGTCCCA
>Ga0182027_10010017_pt1 | contig 13524 bp, 11 predicted proteins | sample 712E1DmetaG_FD_121300 | JGI IMG/M metagenome (GOLD analysis project Ga0182027, IMG submission 121300) | Permafrost microbial communities from Stordalen Mire, Sweden - 712E1D metaG (Illumina Assembly) | ecosystem: Environmental > Terrestrial > Soil > Wetlands > Permafrost | place: Sweden...
CGGGCCGCGATGCCTGATGGCCCGCGAGTCCCGCCGCCTCGGGTTCAATACTTGGTCGACGGCCACGCCGCGCGATGCTGCGACCGCGGCGAATGTGTCTCGCGTCTCCGCAAGCATCGCCGTCTCACCGGTCAAGTTCATGACTCGGCGCAGAATCACGTCACAATATGCGGGACTGATTTCACAACCGTAGCCAGCGCGCTCCAACGATGCCGCCGCGGCCAGCGTAGTGCCGGATCCCATGAACGGGTCGAACACCACGTCGCCGGCGTCGCTGAAAGCCAGCAGGAAGAACTCGACCAGAGCGCGCGGGAACGGAGCGGAGTGCGAGCCCTGGCTGCTCTCGGACTTTACTTCAACCACGTTGCTCGGCCGGGCGATGCCGGTGAATCTGCCGTCCTCGTTCGCGGCTCCCTGCTGGCCCGCCCCCGATCCGCGCGCCCCGGTGCCGAGTAGCCCGCTCCCCGAAGTCGACTTCGGGTTATTCGGCGAGTAATCGAAGCAATCTTCCGAGACGTGGCCGACCGCCGTGGGCCGGAATTTGATCTGCTGCTGTCGGCAAAAGTGGAACACCGGCTCCCAGGCGTTCTTGAAGCGATTGCCCCATCCGCCCGGCACGCCATTGTCGGTCTTGCGCCAGCAGAACTCGTCGACGAAGCGCCAGCCCCACTGCCGCCGGTGCGCGAGGACGAGGTCTTTCACGTAGAGGTCGCGCTCCCCGTCGTCGGCATGTTCCTTGATGTTGAGGAAGTAAGAGCCATCGTCCGCAAGGATCGCCGCGATGTTCGCCGCCACGTCCCGATACCACTCGACATATTCCTCCGGCGGGATCGGTTTGAAGCCGCTTGCGGGATCGTATTCGCGCTGCGTTGCGTACGGCGGTGACGTGATCACGACGTTCGCGCGCGCACCATCGAGCAGTCGCGCCACCGTCCCGGAATCACGGCAATCCCCGCAGATAATCCGATGCGGGCCGATCGTCCAGATGTCGCCGGTGCGTGAAACCGGGTTGGCCGGCGCTTCCGGCGTCTCGTCTTCGCCCAGCGCTTCCGCGTCCGCCCCGGCGTCGCCAGCATTCCCGGCCAGCAGGATGCGGATCTCTTCGTCGCTGAAACCCACCACATCCAGGTCGAACCCGTCCTCCTGGAGGGATTCAATCTCGGTGCGCAACGTCTCCTCATCCCAACCCGCGTTCAGCGCCAGCTTATTGTCGGCGATGACCAAGGCCCGCTTCTGCACCGGCGTCAGGTGCGCCAGCACGATGACCGGGACTTCGTCCATGCCCAACATCCGGGCAGCGAGCAGACGGGCATGGCCGGCGATGACCACCCCTTCGCCGTCCACCAGGATGGGATTCGTCCACCCGAATTCCCGGATGCTGCCCGCCACCTGGGCCACCTGCGCGTCCGAATGCGTCCGGGAGTTCCGGGCATGCGGCAACAGAGCGCGTATGGACCGCAGTTCGATTTGTGTGGGAAGGTTCATCGGACCAGACGGGTGACAACCCGAACTGACAACCTACGTAAACCCATGTAACTAGGCAAACTGCGCAGCATTCCAAACCGCGGCCGCCGGTCGGAAGTCAGGTCCCGGAAATCGCCACGGCGCGGTGGCCTGGGCTCACGCACTGCCACGCACACGGCCTACACTGCCGGCACGAGGCAATCCAACAGGACCCGGATGAAGATCGGCCTCAACTCCTCCGGCGCCAGGTCCGTGTCGCTCCTGCCGCCTTGCAACGGGCGAAGCTTCCAGGGACGGTGACCGTCCTTGAGAGGCTGCTGGAACGAATACTGCTTGCCCTGGTAATCGCGTAGCGCGGTCGTGCGCGGGTCATCCTTGCCGCGGAGTAGGATCACTCGATTGACGTGCCCCTTCTTGTGGCGCACAATCCGCGCGCAGCCGCTGTTTTCAAGGCGGGCCGCGCGTTTGACGGTGATGTGATCGAGATACGAACCGTCGTAGGAGTAGAACGGGATGAGTCCAGACATCGATTGCCTTTGGAATTATCTGAGGGAACACTTCTCCTCACCAGAAGCGGAAAGGAGTTTTTATCTCGTGGTGTCCCGGCACCACGTATTCGACTTGGCTGATGATGGCAAAAATACATATTCGGAGTCAAATGTTTTATTTCGATTGCTTTCAGTGAGAAAGGCTATGCTCAACGGAGCCGCGATTCGTTTTTGCGGCGAAATCTCGCGTCACACTCGCCTGCCACTCCGGCCAAGCAGATCCGTGTGGCGCGTCGCCGTCGTTGGATGGGATTGTGAGGATGGAAGCGTTCTATATAGGGAATTGGAATCCTTCGTCCTGGACGAGAAGCGGATGAAAGACGGTCCCATGTATCCCACACTCCCAAGACAATGCGATCACATGATTTGCGCTGGCAGGATGTGTTTGCCATCATTCCCAGAGTCGCGCGAGCGTTCACGTCGGACCGGAACGGGGGCGTCTATATAGGGAATCGGAATTCTTCGTCCTGGACAAAGAACGGATCAAAGACCGTCCCATGTATCCCACGATCCCAAGCCAATGTGATCACGTGACTTGGGCTGGCAGGATGTGGGATCTATTCATCCCACCGTCGAAATGAGAGATCACACGATGTGTGGACTCGACGGTTCTCACACTGGGCTGCGTTTGGTTATTCACGTGCTTTTACGCGCACGCGCGATCGCATGGCATTTAAGTTTCTTCGTCCAAGACGAAGAATTTGGTTTTCCTATATAGAAGAACCCCATCCAGCCGGCAGGCGGGACTGTGAAAGCACGTGCAGGACCAGCTGGCGGCGTGAGATCGCCGGCTGGTAGTTACGATTCATCTCCGATCTCAAGCTCCAGCCGTGCGACCAGCCGCCAGGCGATTATCGACGCGCGAAAGATATCCCCGAGCCCCTCGTGTCTGTGCTTATCGGCGATCTTTGCGAGCGCTGTCCGATGGCCCGGCGACGGCGACTCGACGCCACGCTCCCACCTGCTCACCGTCGCATGGTCGGTCGTTCTCACGCCGTGTTTGTCGATGGCGTGAGCAAGCTCCAACTGTGACCATTCCAGCCGTCTACGGAGTTCGCAGACGGCGCTGCTGAGTCCCGCGTGCATTGCTTCCGTTGTTTTTCGCACCCAGAATCGTTTCCTGTCTGTAGTCGTCAATCAACGCAACGGCTTGAGACACGATCTGCGCATCTTTCAAGTGCGTTGCCATGAATCAAAGCGTCGATGTGCTTTCTAAATCGGTTTTCGCTTTCGAAGGTGGCGTGCCAACCCCGCTACGAGTTCTTCCGGCGAGATTTCAAAAGCCTCGCAGACGCGCAGCAACGTGAACACGGTGGTGGGGCGGCCTGCCTCAATCATCTGCCAGTGGCGGAGGCTAAACCCATGGGAGATCATGTCCTCCTGGGTGAGTTTGCGTTCCGTTCGCTGCGATCGGATGCGGTGGCCCAAGGCACGAAAGAACCGCGCATAATTAGCCGGTAGGTCTCTGCTGGCGCCCACACTCTAGACTGTGATCGTGGCGAGCAAAAGCACCACGAGCAAAAATGCGTTTTGGCCAATTGCTGGATCCGGCGATGACCAACTACGTGGAGCCCGTTGACCAGTCCGGCCTGGCTATAGGCTCACGTTCAGCTCGCTCAAGCCGAATGGACCCAAGCTGGATCTCGCATAGCGGCTCGCTCATGACGTCCTTGCCGGGGAGGATCGTCACATCAAAAGCGTAATAGAACAGCGACGCCGTGCTCGCACCCTGATGCTGAAGGGAACTGAATGACGGCCGACCCGATTCGTCCAGGGCGACGATCTCACCGTCGATGGCGGTTTCATCTGGCATCGCAGCCAGAGCCTGAGCGATGGTCGAAAACCGAGGGGCAAAATCCTTGTCGTTCCGCGACCGCAAGTGCACACGGCCGCCCGTTTTGATCGCCACGGCGCGGAACCCGTCGAGCTTCAATTCGTAGGCCCATAAGCCGCCCTCCGGCAGCCTCTCGAGGCCCAGCAGGAGCATGGGATCGATGAACCGAGCCACGATCTTCGAGGTTGGCATCCAGAAACCAGCTTCCTCATTCGCCATTGCCAGATATTTCTGAGATTATGTGATCTGCGGACGTGGTGTATTCGTATGGCACATATTTCGGACCACGACCTCGATCGGTACTGCTTGGGAATGATTACCGAGGAGTGCGAACTAGCTCCTTTGGAAGAACACATCTTGGCTTGTCCTGAGTGCGCCGTACGGGCTGAGGCGACGCAGGCCTACGTTGACGCGGTCAGAGCCGCGGCAATCAAAGGCGGGCACGACATTACCCAGGGTTAAGAGCACGCGGCTTCTTGGCTGTCTTCGCCGCCAGCTCCTCCGATGGCCAGGCTGGCGGTTCCCGGCAGTTCGGGCCGCAGATCTACCCGCAGCGAGCCCCGAATCTCAATGCCGACGCTCCGCCGGTTACGGTGCAGGATCTCTTGCACACTCGCCCAAGTTTCGGCCGCGACGATGGCTTCGTGCTCGCCATCGTAGACCTGGCCATTGAACTCGACGTTGCCGGTGTAGATCGGGTTTGTCAATAACCGGTATAGCCGGCCCTTGGTGAACGGCTTGCCGCCCTGGATTGCGCCTCTCTTTGTAGTCCATTGCTTGGTATGCCAGCCGCGGCGGTCGATTTCGCGCACCACAGGTAGCATGGCCTTGTAGTTGAGATACAGCCTGAAGATGTTCCGCACTTGCTCGGCTTCGTCGGCGTTGAGAATCAGGCGCCCGCCACGCGGGTCGATGTCGTAGCCGAGCATCGGGTGGCCCCCTGTCCATTTGCCCTTACGCCGCGCCGCCGACATCTTGTCGCGCGTCCGCTCAGCGATGATCTCCCGCTCAAACTGCGCGAACGACAGGAGAACGTTAAGGGTAAGGCGACCGAGCGAGTTTGTGGTGTTGAACTGCTGTGTCACGGACACGAAGCTGATCCTCCGCTGCTCGAAGACTTCGATGATCCGGGCAAAGTCGAGCAGGGACCTGCTCAAACGGTCCACCTTGTAAACCACGACACAATCGACCTCGTTGGCGCGGATGTCCGCGAGGAGCCGTTGCAACGCTGGACGCTCCAGATTGCCGCCCGGAAAGCCACCGTCGTCATAGCGCTCCGGCAAGGCGACCCATCCTTCGCGCCGCTGGCTTTGTATGAAGGCCTCCGCCGCTTCCCGCTGCGCATCGAGCGAGTTGAAGTCTTGGTCCAGTCCTTCTTCGGTGGATTTACGCGTGTAGATGGCGCAACGGACCATCCGGACGGGAGTCGGCGCCAGCGTGTTGGCCACCGCCTGTCTGTATCTATCGTTGCGCAACTCCAGCCTCCTTGGGTGGGACGAGACCAAGCCGAAGGAGACAAAGCTACTCCACTTCGTGCCTCACTTCGTCGTAAGCGTAACGCTTCCGGTCGCGGGGCAGTTGGATGTGTGAACACTCGCGGCCATAGGCACAGGCAGTGACGAGTGCTATGCTGGCCCCGTTGACGTTCGAACTCTACCGCTTCCGCTTCCATTTCCGCTCTGCGGGCACACTCTTTTTCCCCATGTATAAATCCGGCAACATCGTACGCGGGGCGTTCGGTGGCATCTTTCGCAAACTGGTCTGCATCCCAACCTGCCACGACGCGAAGACGTGCGACATTCGCGCGGACTGCCCATATGCGCGCGTGTTCGAACCGCAGGCGGCGCGCGGCGAGGGTCCGAGCGGGTTGGCGGACTGGCCGCGGCCGTTCGTGCTCCGCGCCGCTCACCTGGACGGGCGCGCGATCTCGCAGGGAGAGGCTTTTCACTTCGACGTCCATATTTTCGACGTGCGCGACCCGGCGCTCCCGTATTTCGTGCTGGCGTTCGCCCAACTGGCAAGAGAGGGCCTCGGCCCTGGGCGCGGCCGTGCGGAACTGACTTCCGTGGACCAACTGGATCTTAACGAAACGAGAGTGGCGCAAGTCTCTGACGGCGAGCAGTTCCTGATGCGCGAACTGGCCGCGCCCAACGTCGTGGACCTGAGCGAGACGTCGGAGCGTGTGGGCCGAGTGCGGGTTCGATTCGTAACTCCCACGGAGCTGAAGGCAGGACATCAGGTTGCGGACCGGCCGGAGTTCGGCATACTGTTCGGGAGACTGCGCGACCGCATCAGCACGTTACGCGCGCTTTACGGTGCCGGCCCGCTGGAGATCGATTTCCGCGCGATGGGCGAGCGCGCCGCCGCCGTGCGGATGACGCGGTGCGAATTGCAGCGGACCGAGGTGGACCGGCTTTCGTCAAGGACAGGCCAGCGGCATCCTCTGGGCGGGTTCGTTGGAGAGGCCGAGTATGAAGGCGAGTTGGCGGAGTTCTTGCCCTACTTGCGGTTGGGTACGTGGGTGGGAGTCGGGCGGCAGACGGTTTGGGGTAAGGGGGAGTTGGAGGCGCGGGCGGTTTCACAGCCGTCGTGACAGAAGCGGGTTTACGACTCCGAAAGTACTATAATGGCCAATAGCTTTCCAAATGAAGGCAGTGCCCCTCTCTACAGGGGCGAAGGTCCGGACGCCTCTTATGGAGTTGACCGGTAATCCTTTTGTTGACGGTGGCCTTGCTGTAGTGGCCCACCTCGCGGGCAGGTCCGGCATAGGCGAACTGAGCCCAAGCGATATCTCCACAACCCTCTCGGACGGAACCGAACTCTGCAAGGCGAACCTTAGATTGAAATCATTCACGATGGTCTTCGGTACCAATGGCCCACTAACCCAGCCTGCGTACAAGAAGTCGGGCGCGAATGAAATCGTCTACAAGGCTGTTTTGCGGCGGTTGGCGACAGCGATGCTCGAAGAGGGGCAAGGTGGCGAACCGTGCGAGCTGACCGGAATCCGCACGCTGTTCGACTTTCACCGGACCTGTGTCGAGGCCCTGCGGGAGGGCGGGCAGAAACTCCCAGAGAGAAAGTGGGTAGGCCGCGATTGGGTTCCGCTCGCAGGCAGCCTCGGAAACGACGCTCAGGCGCTGCCTGCGGCGTCGCGACCCCTGCACGTGAGTGCCCTGGCGCTTCTAGCCCTCCAGTTCCTTCCCCAAGGATTGTTCCTTTTCCAGGGCCGCCTGGCATGCTATCAATCCACCTACTCCCCGTTGGTGCAGCAATTGACGGCTGGTGAAGTTGACGACTACGAGAATCAGCTTGCCGCGGGGAACTACGAGATTCACGGGAAGGGTGAAGGCTCGGCGTCTGCGTTGACTCGGCTGCTGAGAGTATTTGGCGCGCTCCAGCAGGCCCGCTCAGAAGCGCGGCTCCCGGCGCACACCGATCTGTACCTGTGGCTGTTTTCTAATTCGGGCGCTGGTGCGGATTGTCGCATCGTGCCGATTCCCGATCGGGTGCTCCGCTTCCTTTGGGAGTGCGTCGAAGCGGATTTTTCCGGCGAAGTCGATGCACTGGTCCGGAATGAGCCAAAGGACCCCCGATTTCAACTGCTGACCGCAATTCGCGAGGAGAGGGACTTCCGGGGCTTGTACCCGTTCAAGAAGTGGACCGGAGCTTCGCAGCGATTCTATGAGCTCTATCAGCAAAGGGTCTGTGGATGCAAGGGTAAGCCCCTGGAAGTCGCGCGCCGCCTCGCCAGTCTCGCTGTCCTAAGCGTTGACGAGAAAAAGCTCCGGGAACTAGGTAAGATCGAGAACCGAAACGCGATCCGCAAGCTGATGCCAGACGCGTTGACGCTGGAAGAATACGACTGGCTGTTTCCGAGCAGCCGCCACCCCGTGCGTTCCGACCCTCGCGGCTGGGATTTGCTTCGTTATTACGCGTCGCGGGAGAAGATTGAAAACACTGCCTTGCCGGAGGAGATACCCGTGAGAACCACACATCCCAAAGTACTCGCTATCGCCGATGAGTATTTCCGCACCAGGTCGAGAAAACGCATCAAGAGCGTTCTGGAGCGAATGGCCCGTCGCGATATAGGCTCGCGGTGGCTACAGGACATCTTCTGCGACATGGCGGAAAAACATCCGGAATTTGAGTTGGGTGAGTGGGACGAGTTCGTTTGCGACGGAGAAGGCCGCCCGGCACCATACGAGTTACTGTTTCAGATCAGGTTGAGATTGGCAAATCTTTACCGGGTTTCCAGTTGTGAGACCCAGGAGGCGAAATAATGGCTGCGCTAACACATGTAGCGGGCACGTTCGTGATTCACGCCGACGCGAGTTTCTTGAATGGCGCCGGGCTGGGTGAGGGAGAGGACCGCAATGTCACGATTCCGAAGACCCTGCGCGACGGCAAGTATTCGGTTCCGTATGTATCATCGCAAGCCTGGAAGCGCTGGCTACGTTCCACGCTCATAGCCGAAACGGGCTGGAAGCCTAGCGAGTTACGCTCGATACAGGAAAGCGAAAAGGGCTCGACCGCGAAGATAGCAGGAGAACTGGATCCGGTGGAATACGCGGAAGACGACCTTTTCGGGTACATGCGCGCCCAGGAGGGACAGGGAAAGAAGAAGAAGCCTGCGGAAGACGAAGACGAAGGCGAAGCGCCCGTCGGCCGGACCAAGGCGGTGATGCGATCTTCACCGTTCAGCGCTTCTCTCCTCGTTTCCACTCGCAAGACTGGATGGCTGGGCCGCGACGAAGGGTTCGTGCATCTGAAGGAGGGGACTCCGTTGCCTTACACGACGGAATTCTACACCACGCACCTGCAGGGCGTCTTCTGCCTTGCGCATTACCGCGTGGGCCTCTATTCAAATGCCGGCGACCGAATCGAATTGCGCGAGGAGCTAGTGAAGAAGTATCTTGCCGAAAGCCGCATTCACGGAGCCGATGGCACCTACGAAATAGCAAACGCGGCGGAGAATCGGAGCAAGCGTTGTGGCGAACTCCTAAAGGCATTGGCGGTCCTGCGGGGTGGCGCGAAGCAGGCCGCATTCGGAACCGATGTGTCGCCGAAGTTCCTGATTGCGGCCGGCTTGAAGTGTGGAAATCCGATTTTCAATCACCTGTTCGACGACGATCCGGAGAAGGGGCTGCGGTTCCGGGTCGATGCCTTTCTGGAGGTGCTCTCGGATTTTGCCGACCGGATCGCAACTCCGGTGGCGATCGGGCTGCGGAGATCTTATCTGGCTAACGAGAGCGAGGTTCGGGCGCTAGCGGGGCCACACGAGCTGAAGCGGGGCCGTGTGGAAGTCGCGGTCGGGACGCCGCGCGAGGCCGCCGAGCTCATCGCTGAGAGGCTGTAACATGAAAGGGCTGCACGTCCGGCTGGAGGCGTTCAGCGCCTCCTACCCGTATCCGTTTCTGAAAAGCGGCACGCAGTTGACGATGCCAGCGCCGCCGCTTTCCAGCATTCTCGGGAACCTCAGCGCTTGCGCTGGCCGCCCTGTCCTGCCGGGAGAAACACGGATTGGATTCGAGTTCCACTCCCAGGGCAGGTCGATTGACCTTGAGAGGACCAAGCGGCTCAAGATGGACAGCAAGACGGGCAAGCTCGCAGCCAATCCGGAACAGGGGCTGGGGAACCGTGAATTCCACGTACGGCCAGCGTTGGACCTTTATCTGTCGAACATCTCTTTCGAGCGGTTCTTTGTTCTTCCGGCCGCAGCGCCGTGCCTCGGGAGGTCCCAGGACCTTGCATGGGTCCGCTTCGCGCGCGCGATTGAACTCGAACCAACGGAATCCGGGCGGATTCGCCGGACCTTGGTACCTTTTCCAAACTTGCAGATTGGCGGACAGGTCCTGCCGCCGGTTGCGGACTACTTCGTCAACGACCGCCTGGGTTTTACCCGCCGGATAGGGCGCTTGGCGCGGTATCAGCACGTCCCAGACATCGAGGAAGGGATCGTTGTGAAGGCATTGGACACGTTCCCGCTCTACCATCCGGACGACGGCGAGCTACCCGATCACGCGGTCTTTTTGCACGATCTACGGCTATGACGTTGCTGGCCAAAAGCGCGGATGACCGGGGCGTCGAAGAAACCCTGTTCAATCACAGCGTCAGGGCAGTTGAGACCACAAGGCAGTTGTGCGATAGGCTGCCGTTTCCCAAGGAAGAGAGGGAGCGCCTCAAGAAGGAACTGGATCTGGCCGCGGCGCTTCACGATGTTGGGAAGGGAGCTTCGGGGTTTCAGCGCTGCCTGCGCAACGAGCAGGCGAACTGGAATGGCTGGAGGCACGAGGTACTGTCGGCCGCTTTCGCTTCAAACTTCGCAGCCGTCCCCGAAGAAGTCGTTTTCGCTGTGCTCACCCATCACAAGCAAATACCCGGCCCTGAGGAGCACGGGACGTTGCGATGGTTCGCCAGCTACGGCTTCGACGGCTTGCGCAGCATGTGCCGGGAGTTCTCCGAGAACAGTGTTGAGATTGTTCGCGTTTGGGAGCAGATTTGCGATTACATCGGCCGGCCTGAGTTGAAAATGGATGCGGCCCGCCCTCCGTCCGGTGTGGGCCTACGCCCAGAGTGGCTGGACGCGGAGCGCCAGCGTCGCGACCTGGACTTCGCGAAAAGGAGTGAGGCCTCGCTGATCCGCGGTCTACTCGTGAGCGGAGACCATCTGGCTTCCGGGCACGCTGAACCACCGCCGATGATCCGGTTGAAGGACTTCCCAGTTGGAATCGATCCTCGGCCATTTCAAGAGTTCGCAGGGCGAACGCTGGGGCATGCGATCCTGTGCGCGCCCACCGGCAGCGGAAAGACCGAGGCCGCCCTGCTATGGGCTACGGCGAATCAAGCGGAGAATGGCCGGCTCTTCTACGTGCTTCCGTACACGGCGGCGATCAATGCCATGCATGCCCGCCTACAACGCTTCCTGAAGGACAGGGCGGATTCAGTGGGTTTGTTGCACGGGCGAGCCGCGCATCATCTGTACGCGTGCCTTGAGAAGGACTACCCGGCGGGTGCGCTGGCGGCGCAGAGCGAGGCCGTGGCGCGAGCCAGACTCGCCAGGGAGATGTACCACCCGGTCAGGGTCTGCACTCCCCAACAACTCCTGCGTTACACATTGCATGGCAAGGGTTGGGAGCAGATGCTCGCGGAGATCCCGGGCGCGTGCCTTGTATTCGACGAAGTCCACAGCTACGACCCCGAGCTAGCGGGCTTGACTCTGGGTACGGCTCGCCTGTTTGCGAGGATGGGCGCCAAGACGCTGTTTGCCTCAGCGACGCTGCCGCGTTTCCTGCGAAAGGAAATCGAGGGGATTTTGCAGACGACGCCGATCGCGCCTAACCCGGAGAAGGAGCGCGACCGCCACATCATGAACCGGAAACGCCACATTGTTGAGATCCGCCCCGGAACGGTCTTGGACGCAGCGCCAGAAATCTTAGAGAAAGCCAGATCCGGGCGGTCTGTGCTGGTCGTGTGTAACCATGTCCGCTCGGCTCAATGCGTATATCGCGCACTGGCGGAACAGCTAGAGGAGACGGACGTGTTGCTTTTTCACGGGCGATTCCACATGCGGGATCGCCGCGACAAAGAACGCGCGCTCATGGCCAGAGAATCGTCCCTACCGCGGGTTCTGGTGGCAACTCAGGTGGTGGAGGTCAGTCTGGATATTAACTACGATCTCGGCTATTTCGAGCCGGCTCCGATTGACGCTCTGGCCCAGCGGATGGGGCGTGTGAATCGTAAGGGGGACACACCGGTGCGAATAGTGGTTGTGGAAAAGACGATTAACAGCCACCCCCTGTATTCGGCTCATCTTATTCTCGACACGCTGCAGAGGCTCGCCAAAATCGAGGGAGCGCTTGGCGAACGGGATTTGGGCGAAATATGTGACGAGGTATACGGGAACGGGTACGAGGGTGAACAGCGCCAGGCGTTCGAGGAACGATTGAACCATCCGTTTTTCGTGGACTTCGAACGCACGCTTGTTGCAGGGCGGCACGAGCGCTGGACTGAGTCGGTGATCGACAAGGCTGACGGAAGAGCCGACGTGCTTCCACAATGCCTTCGGCGCGAGTACGACAACCTTCGCGCAGAGAAACGATGGCTGGACGCGGATGCTCTCCTGGTGAACGCGCCAGTGCGGCGATACTGGCGGCTCGTCGAAAAACGCACGGACCCCTGGGAAATCAATTTGCCTTACGACAGTAGACTCGGGCTCTTGGAGCCCGGAGAGGCCCGGCTTATATGACCAACCTCGCCTTCAATCGCGCGTTTGAAGAAGATGTTCTTCGCAAGCCTCCCGCTTCCGAGGCCCAGTACAACTGGATCACGGGCGGTGTCGATGTCGCGCCGGAACAGCTCGAATTGCCGCTTCCACCGGTAGATGACGCGGTGCTTCCCGATGACGGCTCGGTCATTCTGCTCGCAACCGAGAATGGCTCGCAGTTGTTTGTCTCCGGCTTCGGATTGTTCATCGGCAAGAAGAGCGAGCGAGTCGTGGTCAGGCAGGGCAAATCGGTCTGCGCGCAGGTTCCGCTGATGCGGCTGCAGGAGATCATCGTGGCGTCGCGCGGCGTCAGTTTTTCATCGGACCTTGTCGAGGAACTGTGCGAGCGGGGAATCCGGATCGCCTGCCTGAACTCCAACGGAAAACCGTTCGCGCTGATCACGTCGCCGATGCTCACGGCGACAGTGGAGACGCGCCGCGCGCAGTTCGCCGCCTACCAGAATGAACGCGGCGCCGAGCTCTGCCGCTGGATCGTCGCCGGCAAGCTCCACAATCAGGAGAAACTGCTGCGTTACTTCGCCAAGAGCCGCGAGGGCGGGAGGAAGGATGCGTTGGAGAAGGGCGCGGCCGCGCTGCGACGGCTGCGAAGAGCAGTCTTGGTGGCGGAAGGGAAGACGCCCGACGAAGTCCGCGGGGAGGTTATGGGGCTGGAGGGCACGGGCGGGCGCCTTTACTGGCAACAGATCGGCCACATGCTGCCGGACGAGCTCGGGTTCGAGGGGCGCAGCCACCAGGGCGCGACCGACGGCGTAAACGCGGCGCTGAACTACGGATACGGAATCCTGACGGCGCACGTGTGGGGAGCCGTGATGAACGCCGGCCTCGAGCCTTTCGCCGGCTTCCTCCACGTGGACCGAAGCGGTAAGCCATCGCTGGTGCTGGACCTGATGGAGGAGTTCCGCCAGCCGGTGGTGGACCGTGCGATCTTTTCCTGGCTCAACAAAGGCGGCGTTCTGACGTTACAGAAAGGAATGCTTGACGCGGCGTCAAAGGAGAACGTGGCATCGCGCGTACTTATGCGGCTGGTGGCGGCGGAAGAGCACCGGGGCAAGGAGCACCAGGTGCGTTCCATTGTGCAGATGCAGGCCCGCCTGGCGGCCAGCGCAGTGCGGGGACTGCGGCCGTACCGGTCATTCTCCTTCAAGTGGTGAGGCATGGCGCATAAGAACCGCTATACCGGCGTGCTGAAGCCCCTGCCCCTCGGCAAGGGGAGTCCGGAAGTGTCGCTTGTGTTGATCTACGACATTGAGAATGACCGGTTGCGCACGCGGGTCGCCGATGTTTGCCTAGACTACGGTCTGGAGCGGATACAGTTCAGCGCATTCTTCGGAAAGCTGAACCGAAACCGGCGGCAGGAGCTGGCGCTGCACGTGCAAAACGAGCTTGGCACCGAG
>Ga0182027_10010018_pt1 | contig 13524 bp, 43 predicted proteins | sample 712E1DmetaG_FD_121300 | JGI IMG/M metagenome (GOLD analysis project Ga0182027, IMG submission 121300) | Permafrost microbial communities from Stordalen Mire, Sweden - 712E1D metaG (Illumina Assembly) | ecosystem: Environmental > Terrestrial > Soil > Wetlands > Permafrost | place: Sweden...
GTTTGCATTTTTGCATTTATTTTTCTTATTCAAACTAAGTCCACCGTCTCCAAGCATACTACCTAAGAATACTTGCATAAATTCTGTATCTTCTTCTGGATTCATTTTTTCTTGTCCTCATATTTACTAATAATCTTCCTAGCTCCTCTTTCAGTTATACATTTCAGTTCAGATATTTTCTTTACCTTTTCACTTCTCTTGATATTCATATTTATAATCCTCCACATTTCATCTGTGACAGTGAAGTATTCAATCAAACTTAAATCTCCAAGTAAAGCTTTGCTAAAGGAAGCAATTATCTTTAATTTCCAAATATCTCTTACAGACTTTGGTTCTCCACTTTCTATAATTTGATATAGTCTTTCTTTTTCTGGTTCCGAAAGTTCCGTTTTGTCCTTGAGAACTCTTTCTTTAATTTCTGCCCATATCTTTATATTTGGCTTATAATTTTTGCTACTTAATATCTTTTCCTTAATTTGGTCCGAATTAAGTTCAATCCTATTAGTAAATATTCTATCAGTCAAGGCTTTCATTATTGGACTATTTGATAAGTCATTGGTATTAAATAATATCATTCCTTTAAAATAATGAGAGTATTCTTCCCTATTATTTTTCCATTCAACTTTGCCATTCCAAAGAGCATTTAACAGTAAATTTTGAATTATACTATCTGATAATATTGTAGCCCCTTCATCAACAACTATCACTCCATCTTTCTTCAATATATCAAAGAATGCTCTTGGGGTAATGTGTCCTGCGACTAAGCTGTGAGGCATTTTCAATAGGTTTAGCAATTCTTCAGTATTCCTGGATTTACCTATACCTGCATTACCCAAATTGCATACATTTATCTTTTGATTTAAAGCCATCAAAGTAGATAAAGTTAATATTTCAGAGTTGGGACTATATGCCTTTATTTCATTTAATATTTCTTCTTTTGTTAATTCTTTTTTCATTGTTTCTCCTTTTGTATCATTATTCTTTTATTCATTTTAAGTAATCTTCTTAGAACATCCTCATAACTCTCTCTCGGAACTAATTTTTTCTCGTTCAGCTTTCCTGCAACTTCCTTGCTTACTTGAATATATGTTATGCTTCCCTTACCTATTATTACCATAGTATTATTAAAGTATTACTACTATTTAAGTCTTTCTATTTCCTTTGTATTTTCTACTAAATATTTAATTCCAATTGCAATAGCTTTTTGAAAGTATAAATTTGAAGAATTATTTATATCTCCCCTTTCTATGCAATTATCCATTTCTTTTAACGTTTCTTTTTTATTCATTTTTCCTCCTTTTATACTACTAATTTAAATAATTTAAACTATTTAAATCTTTCTGTTTTTAAACCCCTTACCATACCGGAATGGACCTTGCTCCGCTTGACCCAACTGCATCTTACTACACTATAACGCACCGGATAAATATAAATTAACTTTTACTGATATTAAAGTGTTTCTGAAATATCTGAGCTTTTGAATACTCCTCACATTCAGTTATTATAGTATTCATAATTTCTAAAGGAGTTTTACCACTTTTAACTTCTTTTAAAAAATAGTCCAAATTATATGTTTTATACTTTATTTCGTGAAAACTACCTTTTTTTATATTCTCACTTTGAATATAGAACATACAGCAAACATTCTTTAAATTATTAGTTTGTTCTTCATTCAATCCATTTAAATTTGCTAACTTTTCTAAATCATCCATTATTCTTCTTCATCATCAGGCAGAATATCCTCATCATCCTCTGCTTCATACTCGTCTTTATACTCTTTATCGTCTTCCTCATCCTCTAAGTCTTTTTTCTTTTTCTTTCAAAAAAGGAAACAGCTGCTTTATGTAAAACATAAACAATTTCGAATATTACAAGACATATTATAATAGTAATAAGTACTACGTTATCTGTCATCTTTTTATTCTCCTTCTTATTGTTTTTCTTCTTTTGTTTTTAAAACTATGAGATACTCTTATTTTTGGTTCTTCATCAACTAAAATAAGTTTAACTTTTCTTCCTGCTAGAATATTGGAAACCCCAATCATAGAAGATATTTGAGTATCTCTATGAAGATAAGTTTTAATAGGATATACTTTATTTAATGCTTTTTCTAAGGTATAAATTGGTTTACCAATTGAACAAGCACTCTGCATTATTCTGCTGGAGTCTGTTTTATGCATACAATTATGACACAAATATTTATTATTATATTTAGCCATATGTCTCACTCTAACTAATTTCTTACAACCATCACAAATAGCTTGGGAACTATTTATTCTTCTTACTTGAATCTTGCTGTGTGGCATCATCTTTATATATTTCATACTCCGTTTTAATTATCTTAAGCCCTTTTGTAGGTTCTCTTACTGAAAATAGTGCATCACTATTCTTTGTTTTAACTTGAACTATCTCAGTAACATCTTCTCCATATACATCACGGATTGTGCGATTATCTCCCATTTATTTTTCTATCCCGAATTCAATTCTTAAACTTCTTTTATAATCATATGGATTATCGTAAACTTCTTCATAAACTTCGTCAAGTATCTTTTCTATTTCTTCTTTTGTGTATACTTTATCTTTCATTTTTTCTTTAATTCCTTTATTGCTTTATTTTTGGCTTTATCCCAATTGTATTCAATCCAAAGATATAATAAATATCCAATTAAACTCAAAACCAAAAGAGCAAATATTCCAGCAATCCAACTATTTCCTTTTGTGCTGATATCCACATTATTAAAAATTAAGCCTACAAATTTACCAATCCAATAGGGTATAAAAATTCCCACAGCAGCAATTAACAAAGTTAATCCTACCTCCTTTAGCTTCTGTCTCCAGAAATATTTCCAAGTTAATTTTTTAAGTTTTTCGTTCATTTTCCTCTCTCTTTATTTTCCTCAACAAATTCGTTTGATACTTTTCCAAATTTATCTTTATAACACATAAAACATAAATCTTCTTTAGTTACTTTCCCTTTTCTTCCACACTTAATACATTTTGGGTGTAACCACTGCCCGTGCTTATTATGTCTTTGACTCATTTTTTCTTAACCATCTCCTTAAGTTTGTCTGTTAATTCGGATAATCTATGATATTTAATCCAAAGATATCCATTGTTACGAATATCAAAACTTTCATACATTATTATTTGTAGTAATTCTTTAAGAATTTTTTTTGTTGCTTTCTTCTCTCCTGACTTAACCCCTTGATTATAAACACTCTTATAATTCATCTTATTAATTGCTTCTAATGTTTCTTTGTCTGTTATCATTTTTTCATCTCCTTTGGTTTTTTTGAATATAAAGAACTACGACCGCATTTTATACAGAAACTATGACCAATATATCTGTCATATTTATAAGTAGTCACTTCTTTACAGATATCACAATATCTCTTAGTCTTGGGTGGAATTCTCCCTGTCATCAATTCCTCCTTGAAATAATGGTTCATTAAATCTTTCTAAGAACATATCTTCTGTTAGCTTTTCAAACTCAAAGAAGTTTTCTATAAACTCCTGACACAACTCTCTTGAACAATCAAGACAAGCATCATCAGCGTCCATTAAGATAACTATTACTTTTTCCGCTTCCTCTTTATTCATTTTAACCTCCTGTTTTTCATACTAATTTAAATTATTTAAACTATTTAAATGTTTCTATTTGTCACAATCTCTTGCTTAACAAAACCCCTAAGACTAAGCAATCAAATGCCATAAGTATAAAATATAAAGATATGCTATTAAGAGAACTTATATAATAACTAGTAAGAGGTCTAGTAACATAATCACCACCTGTGTCTAAAATATTTGAAAAGTCCATAGTAACTCTACTCCCGTTTGCATCATATAATTCTGCATTATTTATTGCATTATTTATTCTCAAAACATTATATGAGAGGTCCAAATTATGCCATGCTATAAAAAAGTAATAACTGAAGAAGATTAATAATAAGATACAAGTTAATATTGCCACATTTTCTATTTGTTTACCCCAATTAGTCTTCACTTTTTGAGGAGTTAACACGGGTACTGACAAATCTATTTTGTCCGCTTCTTCTTCATTCTTTTTTATATTTTTAAAAAGTTTTATTGTTTCTTCTTTATTTAAGTTTACCATTTTAACATCCGGTTAATTCTTTTAATTTATCAATTGTTTGTGCTCCTGCATACTGCTGTCCTTTTATAATCCAAGTTGGAGTTCCAGTTATATTGGCACATTTTTGAGGTTCATAAAAACAATCTATAATATTAAGATTAATATACTCCTTTCCAAATACATTCTCCTGAGTTTTACAATGAGAACATCCTAACTGAACATATAAAATTGAATTAGATGCAATACACTTTGTTGTCAGTTCATCCACTTGAGATGGTTTACGCAATACTAAAAGTATAACACTTACAAGTATTAAAACTATAAATATTGTAATTATAGTTGATAAAACCTTACTATTCTTCTTATTCCTTTCTTCTTCATTCATTTTAGCTGCAATTTAAATTGTTTACTTGAGCTGTCAAATTAGACAACTGGGTGAATATATATGAAAGATTCTCAGGTGTCGGACAAGTTAAATTTCCACAGTTACATGCCCCACACTGAACACTCCCATTCTGAAATGTAGTATTCCCGCAATCTACAGGAGAACTAACACAATTTAAATTTGGAAGTAATGTGCCGTCTTTCAAGATTGTGTAGGCAAATATTATTGTGGCAATTGAAACTGTAACAAGTGTAAAAATTTTAATATCTCTTAACCATATATCTTTAGTATTTACTGCTTTTATCCCATTTGCCTTATTTATAGGTTTCTCATTCCAGTTGCTTATCAAACTCTTCTTTTCTTCTTTAGTAAACTTATTTGCATCTAAGCTAAGGCCAGCATTTAGATTACTTTTATCATTTAGTGAAATATCTTCTGCCATTTTATTTTTTTTTCTCTTGCTTTAATTTATTTCTAGCTAAACATTCTTCTAAAATTAGCTGTGCTCTTTCAGGGTCACATCCACAAACATCATATAAAAGATGCCCTACTCTTTGAACAAACTTTTCATTTGTTTCTTGATATTTTCTTTCTTTATAATCCGTCATTTTATTTCCATATACCAAATACTTTTAGAGAAAGAGTCATTAATCCCGTAACTAAGAAAATTATCCAAAATAACAACCAATTTCCCTTAAATTTAAATTCTTCGTCATCTTCCGTTTTAGAATATAATTCTAGCCATTCTTCTTTAGTCATTTCTTTTATTTTAGTCATTTTGACTATGCCTCTTGAATATTTCATCTATTTTCTTTTGACTTTCTTTTAATGCTTTACCAAAATCCCATATTTCTAACCCCACAATGTTATCGTTTTTATCAAAATCTGCAATCACATGAATGTCTAATTCTCTTGAATGTACAGTCTTATTTCCCCAATAAAAATTTAATATATCAATTTTATTATCCCAAGTCTCTCTCATTGTTACTTTTTTACTTTTATTCCAAGATTTATTATTTTTAGTCATTTTAGCTTCCCTTTTTATTTGGCATTATAATCCACAAAAGAATATACAAAAATAATCCAAATCCCCCTAAAAGTATACAAGCAAGGAAAATTAACCTTACTACATTTGCATCAATATTATAAGTCTCTCCTATTCCAGCACAAACTCCTCCTACCCACCCTTCATTGGATAATCTTACAAGTTTTTTATTATTCTTTTTTATCATTTTATTTCTTCATTTTTTTGTTACAATTTACACATATTGTATTGCTTGGATTGTTTAAAGTTTTACATTCTTTGCATACTACTGGATTATCTCCTAAATAAAACATACATATTGCAAAGTCATCACATTGATTATTGAGGTTATCTTCCATACTTTTTATTTTTAAAATACTTAATATATGTAACTTCCCTCGCTTTTTCGATATCTGGGGAGCAATAATCTATCTCATGTTTCTCACACCAATCTCTATCATAAAGATTATTCATTAAAAGTTTTTCTAAAGTAATTGCCTCTTCTGGAGTTAACGAAGCAAGTATCTCTTCAATTGAAACTTCATTCATTTTTTATCCTCAACTTTACAAACTGGAGATACAGCAGGTAAAAATGATACTCTTATTTGAAAAACCCAAAAATGATTGGAATTTGTAAAAGAGTAAGTTTTACTTTTATAAGTAACATCACTCTCGTTGAAAGTAGGTTTTTTCTTTATTACTGTATTAATAGTCTTATAATCTGGGCTATCTTTTATGGGATATACTCCTTTTGAATCCATTAAGTTGGGTATATACCCACAAATTAAATTATTATATGCAATATCATTTTCTCCTTCAACATATGAATCAAAACTAACATTAACCAATTCATTCCATACCTTACTACTTGAACCTGCCAAACCTTTACAGATAGAGGTAGCATAAGCTTTAACATCAAGAGTTTCATTTAAAATGCGATACCCATTAATTGGTTGTTCTAAATTATAGAATGGTAAACTGGTTAAATTATCAATCGGTTCTAAAATAATTGTTTCTGGGTCTTTAATTGAAGTTACATTATGGCAAGTAATATTTATTTGATTTGAGTTTGAGTCTATTGAAACATTTAACATAATCTGCAAAAATATTATAAAAGTTACAATAACAAAAAATATTGGAATTAAAATATAAAAAATTCTATTATCCTTCTCTCTTTTTTTCATTTTTTCTTTCCTCTATTTTTAATCTTTTTAAGACCTTTAACATGAATCTTAGTTTTTATTCCATAATTATTGCTTAATTCTTTTTTCTTTAAGTTTAAAAAAAGCTTCATCTTTATCTTAACATTAACCCCAATTTTATCAGCAGCGGAGAATATTTCTTCAATCTTTTTATTTCTACCTTGTTTATAGCTATTATCAAATGTAAAATAGAAACATTTTTCCAAATTATTATACTGATAATATCCCATCACTTTCTTTTTATCATAAACCTTAAGTAAGAGGTCCGCCTTTACTTTCATTTTAAATCTGAGTATTCTTTAAATTTATTTAAGTCCGCATCTTCTTTATTCTTTTCCCTCTCAATTCCAGTTATAAGAAACCAGAATATTAAATATACTAAGAATATTAAAATTAACTTAATAGTAATAGTTATATTCTTAAATATGATTTTATCTAAGATAATTGCTAATAAAAATACACTTCCTGCTATAAGCAGTCCTGTAAAACCATTTTCTTTGTTAAATGTCATTTTGGTGCTACCTCAACTTCTCCAATAGTTATCTTTTTAGCTTGACAATTATTTCCCCAGAAATTACAACCATAAGTTTTAATGAAATGCAAGTTGTCTTGATAATCTTGACAAAAATCTTGAGTATTATATGTATATTTATCAAAACCTAAATTCTTACAAGATAAATCTAAGGAATGCTGTATATTTGAATTGCTAATTACCCACCATGTAAAGAAACTTAACATTAAAACTATAGTTGCTACACAAATTATCCACTCCGAATTCTTCATTTTTCATCTCCATAATAATATCTTAAATATTTTCTAACTGTAACATCATAATCTCTTCTTGCTCCCCTATTTCCATTCCTTAAGTTTTCTACAATAAACTTCTCAAATATCTCTTTAACTTCCTCTTTAGGAATTTTATTGTCAATTGCCTGTAATAATTCTATTTCTAATTTTTTCATTTTTTCTGATATTTCAGACTATTTAATTTAATATATAAATAGATTATTCCGATAACTATAGCTAAACCGATTAATCCTGCCCCTATATACCCAACCCATTTAAATATAATCTCCCTATTTTCAACCAATCTTAATTTATTTATCGATAATCTTAAAAGATTAAACAAGCCTAAAACAGCTGTTGCCTCTAATAATGCTTCTCCTTTCTTTAAACAAGTAAACCAAAACTTACTTTGTTTTTTATTTGGCTTGCCTTTATCAAACCAAAAGAATATTTCTAATAAAAATATTCCTATTATGAAGAATAACCATAAAGGTAAAAATGTTGGATAATGCATAATTAAACTAACTAATCCAAACCAAGATAGACTTGTTAATAAAAATCCAAATATAATTAGAATTATTTCCTTGAATTTTCCTTCAAGTATACTAATTATTATGATAAAGGGTATGAGTATTACATAAAAATAGAATGCTACTCTTAATAAGGTATATTGAAATACTAATAAAGAGAGTGCTCCTAATTTTGCTCCAAAACAACTTCCAATATTAAAACAATTTTTATTTTTATTACATACGCTTCTTATTTTTTCTATTATCATTTTTTTCTCTCTGAAAGTTTCCTTTTCTTTGCATTTATTATCTTCTTACAATTCTTACAAACTTTATATCCTCTTGATTTTCTCCCATGAGTATAAACTATCTTAAACTTGGCATTCTCTCCACATCTACAAAATTCTGTCATTTTTCTTCCTCTTTAAAATTTCTTTAAGGTATTTTAATTCTAATATTCTCCCTTGAACTTGCCTAATTGCAATCTCCCTTCTTTTCTCTGGACATCGTTTAGGTATATCTTTTCTATTTTGTATTAATTCTTCTATTCTTGCATTTATATATTTATTATTTATTTCCATATTAATTTAAATTATTTAAACTATTTAAATGTTTCTATTTTCTTTTATTTCTTCTTCTAAGTCATCCAAAAGTTTACTTTTATTTTTATTGCTCATTCTTTCTAAAATCTGAATAGCCGCAGCTATAAAAAATAAAATCAAGATAATGAAAGCTATGACATACGCCTTAAATTCTGTATGATTAAGTATATTATTTACTTTATTTACAAGTGTAATATTTGTTTTATTGTAATTAAGATAATATGAATAATAAGCTAATGGCGAGCTATTATTACCAAAACTTAAATGTTTAAAGTAATCCCAACTATTGGGCCAAACAAATGCACAGATATAATCATTAGTTACATATTGATGAAGGTCGTCGTAGTGGCTAACTTCATGCATAGCTGTGCTAATAAAAACACTTCCAATGAAGGCTAAAAGCAAAATTATATAAAAGGCTATTTTCTCAAATATTTTTTTCATTTGTATTTAATAATTCTGGATGTAACTCCTTATATTCATTATATACCTTATAATACTGATATGAAGTAATTAATAAGAGAATTATAATAATAGCTTCAATTCCAATAAATATCCAAGCCCATAAGGGTATTTTATTTGTTTCTATAGGAACTTCTTTTGTGATTGTTATATTCTCTGGGTTGGTTGTATTTGTAAGATAAAATGGAATATCTTTAATTTTTATGATTGTATTATTTACTACTTTAGTTATTGTATGTGAACCCCCTCCACCTGAACTTACACGAATTGTATTTACAATAGTATTTGTTGCATTATCTATAAATATTAAAGTAAAGTTGTCTGGCTTCATATTCACTTGTGTTTCAAGAGTTATATGAGTTCCATTAAAAGTAACATTTAATCCTTCTAAATTAGAAGAGTTATCAATTGCAGTAAATACTGGATTTGTAAGATTAACAGCAAAACTATAATTGTTTCCACCATAAAGAGTTATGGCACTTGCCATGCTAATAAAGACAATTCCTAACATAAGTAATATTGCTCTTTTCATTTTTCTACTCCGTAACTTTTCATATCTTCATCTCTCATTTTATTTACTTTTTTTAATAAATCTATATCATATATTGAAATAAATACACGATTAAACTTGTCAACCATTAAGGTATTATAATATTCCCAATAAGCTTGTTCTCTCTCAAATGGAGATTTCTTTTCTTCAACTGCTTTGAAATAAACTTCTGCTAATTGTTCTTCTAGTTTCATTTTGTTTTTCCTCTGCTTCCTCCACTCGATTTGGAACGAGTTTATAGCATTAAAAACAAAAAATTAAATTAATAATTTAAAAATTGTTTTAATAAGGTACATTAGTTGGGGACATTGCTAAAGCTGTAAACCTGTATGTATCTGGTTGTGCATTCAAATTAAATTTCAATTTTAACTTACCGTATATTGTTTCACCTGCTCCGATTGTAGTTGGACTTGCCTTATTTCCACCAAATTGATAGATATAACTTCCAGTACTATCTACTCCTGAAGTAAATTGTGCATTTATGGCATTCCAATAACAATATGTACTTCCCACTCCTTCATTAGTAATAACTGCACCTGGTCCTATTGCATCACAAGTTGATTGAACACTTCCATCTGGAACTAATCTTCCAACTTGATAAACCGCAAATTCTTGACCAATATGTGCTATATCAAAGGAACTAGCATCAGGTTTAATTGTTATCACTGCAATACCTTGAATCGGCGAATTTGCAATATTCTTTAAACTAAATGTAACCCAATTTTCATTGAATGACTCAGACGCTGGAATACTAAACATATTAAATGTTCCAAGATTAAGGTTTCCACCATTTTGTGTAGTACTATATGCTAAACTTACACCTGAATTAGAATTTAAAAATTTTAATTCTAATGGACTCTTAACTTCAACTTTTCCAGTTACGGTATTAGATAAATAACTTACTACTGCAGCACTAACTAAAACTAAAGCTAAAATCCCAACAATTACAAAACCCAAAACTTTCTTATTTATTTTTCTCTTATGTTTAATTGCTTCTGTCTTTATTTCTTCCATTCTTTCCATTTTAACCTCCTTTCACTTCTTTTTGTTTTTCCTCTGCTTCCTCCACTCGATTTGGAACGAGTTAATAGCATTAAAAACAAAAAATATAAATTATAAATTTTGCTTAATTAAGCACAAATTGTACCGCTTGAAGGTAAGGTGTTTACATCACAAGCTTTAATTGTATAAAGTCCAGGTGCGATTCCTGAGTTTGTAGTAATCACAATCTGACTTGTATGCGTAACTCCATTTCCAAAGCTAAACATATCTAAATTTGCTCCATCACTTGCAAACATTAAATTTGCAGTATATGTTCCATTACTATTTGCATATTGTCCATCTGTACCAATACTTGTAAATTGGTGAAACTCTCCATTACTTTTAATATACATTAATGCTCCAAGAACATTACCTTTATCTCCGCCATTATCTATCAAATTAATACTATCAAATTCATTTCCTGTAAAAGGTTTTGGAGATGTAACTTCTAACAAAACATTATAAACCTGAACTGGATTATTCCCAACATTTGTTTCATGAATTGTAAAAGGTATTGAACTTCCTGCACTTACACTTGGTAAATGCAATGCTTCTCCAACAGCTAATCCATTCAATGAAACCTGCATAGCTTGAGTAATACTAATATCTACTGTTGCTGTATTTGAAAGGTATGTAACAACTGCAGCAGTTACCAAAACTAATGCTAAAACACCAACAACCACAAAACTCAAAACCTTCTTACTTATCTTTTTCTTTGGTTTAATTTCTTCTTTCTTTATTTCTTCCATTATTTAAACCTCCTTTCAATTCTATAATTTCTCTTTGAGTATATTTTCATTCTTAGCATATTTTTTGTGGCACCAACACCTACAAACATTAGGACAATCAGACTTCATGCCCGGATAATGTAACACAAGCTTTCTATTTATAATTTTGTATTTACAATCTTCACTATGCTTCATTTTTTCTCTTCCCTAAACCATTTATAATAAGAAAATTGTTCTGGGCCGTGATGAATAATTAAAAGAGGTAAACCTAAATTTATTCTTTGTAAATTCATAAGTATTCTTCCAGTTCTTCCGTTTCCATCTGCAAAGGGATGTATCTTCTCAAACCATACATGCCACTCTTTTACTAACTTTTCCATATACTCTGGCTTCCCGTGCTCTTTAATATCAACATTCCAATCATCAACTAATAAGTCAAGTTCTTCTTCAATTTCTTCTTTAGTCTGGTCTCTTACATCTCCACCAATATAAATAGAAAATTCCCTTATTCTTCCAGCAATTTTTTTGTTGAGTCTTTGCATTAATAAACTATGTATCTTTAGAATATCCCCTACTGAAATATTAAACTTAATGTTAGGCATAATACTTTTTGCATATTCCCAAGCAATTATAGCATCTTCTAAGGCTATTTTTGATGGTTCCCCCTCTATGAGATTTGATTCAAATAAAAACTCTTTTTCTTCTTCAGTTATCATCTTATCCTCTTTTTATTCCAATAAGGCGATTTACATTTAGGACAATATTTAGGGTCTTTTTTCCTTCTGGTTGCCCAATCATGACCGCACCTATTGCACTTGACTATTCTTATCTTATTCATCTTAATATATTACTCACAGGTATATATAAACCTTTTGTCACTGCTTATATCTTTAACAATCCTTTTATTAATACTATTATCTTATCCCAAAAATATCTGCCCAAAACAAACCCTATAATTAATCCTAAAATAAAACCAAGTATTTCGCCAAATAATCCTTTTTTATTCATTTTAATCCCAAGCTATTTTGTAGCTTATAACCTCATGTTTCATTTGGGCATTATCATATCTTGAACAATCAATTGCTTCTTCACAAATTTTATCCCATTCTTCTTTAGTTATCATAAAGTAATTTTCCTCCAAAGGTAACATTTGGTAATAAATATAAACTGACTAATTGATATAAATAAATACAATTATTTGCATCTTCCTCAGTTGGATTGGCTTCCACCGAGAAATCATTGATAAACAAATCATACTCTTTTTTTATCTCTTCTCTGGATACCTTTTCATCCATCATCTTAAGTATATTCTTTGCTCTTAGTGTATTACTAACTTTTTGCTCTAACATTTCTTCTCCTAACAAATTTAAATTGATTTATATAATTATCTATTTCTCTTTGAGTGTGTTTCTTTTTAATTAAATCTTGAGCTAGAATATTTAACCCAAGTTCTATTGCTTCAATTAATGTTATCTTCATTTGATTATTTTTTTCTCTTTCTTTGGAATAATCTTTCTTTTCAATCTAACCAAACTAATCGTAAATATTATAACAAGTCCAATTCCCCCAAGAAATACCATAAAATCTCCTATAGAAAAATGGTGAATATAGTTCTTTGTTCTTATATCAATAATGTCACTTAGAATGGGCTTATTTACTTCGGAGAAGTCCTTGAATGGAATATAACACTCTTGGTTATACATTGGAACACCTTCACTTTGTTTTATAGGCATTTTACAATCATTTGCCTTTGTAACATTAAAATTAAGAGAGCTTCCAATTAATATTAGAGATACAAAAACAAAAGCATAAAACCAGATATTTATCTTCATTTTGACAAAAATATAAAAAATACTATATAACCAACTATTGTTGCTACATACCCCTTAAATATCCTCCAATATAGCTTTTCTTCTTTAGCAGTTAATTCTCTGTTAATCATTTTGACAAAACCTCTTTTATTATTTTGTTTACAGATGGATATTGAAATGAAAGACCATATTTCTTAGCTACAGTCTTTGCAACCTTTAAACCCATTTTCAATCCTTCAATATAATCTTTACTTATTTTTACCATTTTAAAACCTCTTGAATAATTAATGTAATAGCAATTCCTAAACAAATAGCAATTCCTAAACAAATA
>Ga0182027_10010019_pt1 | contig 13523 bp, 11 predicted proteins | sample 712E1DmetaG_FD_121300 | JGI IMG/M metagenome (GOLD analysis project Ga0182027, IMG submission 121300) | Permafrost microbial communities from Stordalen Mire, Sweden - 712E1D metaG (Illumina Assembly) | ecosystem: Environmental > Terrestrial > Soil > Wetlands > Permafrost | place: Sweden...
TGATTCAGTAGCTCAGCTGGTAGAGCACATCCCTTTTAAGGATGGGGTCCTGGGTTCGAGCCCCAGCTGGATCACTAAAACGGCAAAAGGAATTAAAATTAATTCCTTTTTTATGTCTTTTAAAAGGTATGTATACACTGTATATACTTCACAGCAAGAGTCTTGGTCGATATTATATTGATTAAACAAATGATCTCATCAGACGATTAAGTGAACATAATAGAATCAAGGGGAAATTTACGGATGGTCTTTAACTGAGGTTTGCAATCTGAGTTTCAGCCAACTTAATAGTGTTTTATACACGGTCTTTCGACAGTTTACCCACTAAAGGTTTTAAAAGGTAATAACCGACGCAAATAATAAACAAATTGAACTTCTGTAATTCGACGTTTATAGAAGTAAAAAAACCAGTCCTTTAGTTCCGGTGCCTCTTTTGAGGATTGAAACAAGGTTAATAAAAATGAAAATTGAACAACCTATCAGTACAAGAAATAAAGTATATAAAGTGTAGTCGTTTTTTAAAATTAATGAACCAAAAGGAATTGTGGCTAAATAGGTGACCTATCAGAACGGTAGTAAATATTGACAATCTTATAATGTTATTAATAAGAGAATAAAGGGAGTCATATTCTCGCTTATATTTACTGGTCAAAGGTTCAAAAAGTAAAACCCTCTTCTATCTTTCTCTGAGATTAGCCTGGGTTTCGAACCAGATGCAGTCGCTAAGCAATTGTTTCACCAGGGTATTTCGTTTGTTTATCCCGAGGAAGAAGCCATCAAGGTAGGTTATCATATCTTTCTTTGATCTGGCACTCAGATAAGGAAAATCATTGATAACCCTGTAAAATTCATCTTTTTTCTCAATAAACTCGGCCAGCTCGTTTTTGAATGTGGCTTCGCTTCTGCAAACAGCCATATATAGACGCTCACGCACAGTTTTGATTGGAAGGGTTTCATAAGGAACTGCGTAGTCTGTATTAACAAGTCCGGCATAATCAAAATCATATGCCACTATCAGGTTATTATTGGTAGGTGGATTCTGTGCTTGAGTAAGCAGAAGCACATTATGCTTGATAGGAACTGACCAGTCTGTGTTCCCGATCATATAATTGAAAATTGCCATTTTGTCGAGCATTTCTGGTTGAATGATCCTCTGGGATATTGTGGAATAGACAAGCTCTTTTGTTTTGGTCCTTTTTTCCAGCAAGCTAAAGGGCTCGATGGCGAATCCATACTGAGTCAGAGGTTTCTTTCCTTTAACTGAGTTTATATACGTAATTCTAAAAAGTCTTACTCTCAAACTATAGTTAGTGAGTACATTATAAAGCTTGTATACAAGGTATTCCCTCAGGACATAATCCTCATATCCTATCTTGCAGTAAGGGACAATTTTAAGTTTATTGATTCCTGAAAACTCAGCTCCACCTGAATCTTTCATTTTAAAGTTTAGCATCAAAGGAGGAAAATCACAGATTCCTGTACGACGTATATTCCCACGTGCTCTCACTTTAATTTTTTTGGTGACTGAATCTGCTTCATTATTAAAATAAGTAAGAATCGCATCAAAGAAGGTTGTGTCAGATTTTGCATTTTTGTAAGCGTTGAGGTCAAATTTCAATGTAATTTCAAACAGGTCATCAGTGTCAAAGAGAGTCACTTTAAAGTTATGAGTGTCGGTGACGGCGTACTTTGCTTCCACCGTATCAACCTGGCTGAAAATAGGCTGAATGAGAAAGACTGACAGGAAAACCAATACCAGGATTATCTTTTTCATGTTGAGAGGAATTTAATGAACGCAAAGAGAAATCTCAGTCTAATATACGAAAGAGTAATCAAACAAAGAAAAAAATAAACAGCAGATGAAGCGGCCTGAATAAACGATCACAATTCTTATTTTTTATACCGGGCCAGGTAATCTTCAACCTGACTATAAACATCCGCAGCTGTAAAGCCAAATTTTTCATCAAGTACCTTATATTTATTCTTCTTTTGTCTGACTTGCTCTTTTAATTAATTCCAAAAACTCTTTTGCCCACTTTTTATATGTCTTTTATAATGAGACTATCTGATTGTCAAATGAGCCTGAATCACCTTTGAAATAATAAGGATAAAGGTTAAGATTAAGGTTAAATTTTATGTATCTCAACCTCAACCTCAGCCTCAGCCTCAACCTTTTTACAGTCCTGTCATGATATTTTTATTTGTAATGAATTCCATTATTCTGCGTCATGTATTTAAAACAAACAATTAATTTAAATACAAAACAATGAAAAGACTATTGGTATTTATCGTTCTAATGATCACAGCAACACTTGTTTACGGCCAGAAATCTATCGATGACTTATTTGAAAGATATGCCGGTAAAGATGGATTTACGACTGTTACAATAGATGGCAATCTGCTTAAGCTGGCCCGCTGCCTTGGTGACACAGATGATGAGAATTCAATCCCTAGGCATATCACAGAGATTCGTATTCTAGCACAGGAAGATAACAAGATGAAAGTTGATAACTTTTATAACCTTGTCATTAATGATATTGACCTGAAGAATTATGATGAGTTCATGAGGGTAAAAAAATCAGATCAGGATATGAGAATGTTGGTACGAACAGAAGGCAAAACTTTCAAAGAATTTCTGCTTATAGCCGGTGGGGAAAATAATGCACTTATTCAGATAAAGGGAAACATGACCTTTGAAGAGGCAACGAAGTTTTCAAATGATGCAAAGAAGAAACATGGTTCGGAAATGGCAGAAATATATAAGTAATTATTAATGTAGCTATCTTTATAAGCACAGTATTAATTGCTTGTAGCAGGAATGAACAGGGCTGATTTTAATGATCTGGTTCGGCAGCTAAACCGTAATCTATATGGTTATGCCTTCCGCATCCTCCGCAATCAGGAGGAGGCGGAAGATGCCGTTCAGGAGGTTTTCATTAAACTCTGGAACCTGGGGAGAAAACTTGATGAATATAATATTATCGGGGCTTTAGCAACAACGATGATTAAAAATTTTTGCATTGATCAGCTCAGAAAAAGAAAGCACTTTGTTCGGGAGGAAAACGATCGACAGGATTATCAAAACACAGACAATGCATCGCCTTATGAGCTTATGGAAAGCAGAGAATCAGAAGCTATTTTGCATCATATTATTGATCAATTGCCGGACATATATAAGGATGTGATAAGACTCAGGGAGATAGAAGGGCTGTCTTATGAAGAGATAGCTGATAAAACTGAACAGAATATCAATACACTAAGAGTGACTTTGTCACGAGCCAGAAAAATGATAAGAGAAGAATTTAATAAATATCAGTATGAACGAAGAGGAATTAAAGAGATTGATCGAAAAGTATTATAACGGAGAAAGTACTGAAGAAGAGGAGAGTACCTTAAGAGATTTTTTCAGGAAGAACAATATCCCTGAAGGTTATGAAGCTGAAAAGCTTATTTTCAGCTATTATGCTGAATCAGCAGAGGTTCCTGAGCCATCTATTGACTTTGAAGCAAGGATTTTAGCAGGGATTGACGCTTCTGAAACAAAAAGAGGATCGCAAAAGATAAAAAAGTATCTTCTTCCTTTACTGAGCGCAGCTGCCGGTTTACTTATACTGGTGGGATCTTACTTCTTCTTTATTGACAGAGCTGAACCCAGTGATACTTTCACAGATCCTGAAATTGCGTATGCGGAAACAATCAAGATTCTCAGAGATGTATCAGCTCAACTGAATCGTGGTGTCCGGGTTCTGGAACCAGTCGGAAAAATAAATGAGGTAACGAAAAAAAGCTTTGAAACAATAAATAGATCCACAAAAATAGTTGAGAAGAACCTGAAGAACCTCGATTACCTTCAGAGAGCAGTCGAGATAACTCATGTTCCTGTTGAGAAGAATATAAACAAATAAAAATCAATGATATGAAAAAGATTTTTCTTTCCATCACCGCACTATGCCTGACACTGATAATGCAGGCTCAAAGTAATCCAGTTGATGAGATGTTTAATAAGTACTCTGAAAAACAGGGATTCACCGTTGTATCCATCTCAAGCAAAATGTTCAGCATGTTTGCGAATAAGGATCCGGAGAATAAAGATGCAGACAATGTTATAAGCAGACTCAAATCAATAAAGATTCTTTCTGTTGAAGACTCTTTGCTAAATAAAAACCTGAATTTTTATTTAGAACTCAGCAAAAAACTTGATCTATCAGTTTATGAAGAGCTTATGGTGGTTAAAGAGGGACAGGATATTACTAAATTTCTGATAAAGCAAAGCGGAAATACTATTTCGGAATTACTTGTTATTAAAGGCGGTCCGGGAGGAAATTCTCTTATTTCGATAAAAGGGGAGCTCAATCTTAAAAGTATTTCAGATATGTCAAAAAGTATTGATATACAAGAACTTAAAAGCCTTGATAAGATTGAGAAGAAAAGTCCGGAAGAGTAAAACAAATATTTTATAATATCAGGAAGCAACCATGCTTCATCAGATTTGGTCAAATGATAATTTGTACCTTAATATACATTACAACTTAAGTATTCATTTTTTTTTATATTTGTATTAATTCGAAATATGAATCAATAATACTGCTATGAATAATCAATTCACAAAACGTTCAGGATTTTTGATGATCAGTTTGTTTTTATTTTCACTGTCATCTTTTTCACAGTTTAAGGATGTTAATTTCCTGAGAAGTGGACCGGTTGATGGTGCAAAATACCTTCAGGCATATATTTCACCATTTGCTAACGCCTTCGGTGCAGGTCTTAACGGAGACTGGTATAATACCGCGAAACCTCATAAACTTTTTGGATTCGATATCACAACAGGCATAAGCGTCGGGATTGTTCCTACATCTGCCGAAACATTTGATGTATCTAAGATTGGTCTCTCATCATCATTAACTGGTACTGGACTTGCATCTACGGTGGCTGGCCCCGATAAAAGTGGCCCTTTGATGACCTATCATCCAAACGGAGTAACTCTTCTTACATTTAATACACCTCCGGGAACAGCATGGAGATATGTACCTGTTCCAACTGCTCAGGTTGGAATTGGGTTACCGTTTGGAACAGAATTAAAAGTTAGATTTATACCTAAAATAAACATAAAGGATGGTAATGTTTCTCTTTGGGGAGTTGGTCTGGTTCACAGCATTATGCAATATCTGCCGGGAAATAAATTATTACCTTTTGATGTTTCACTTTTTGCCGGATACACCAAGCTTCAGGGAAATGTCCCGGTGGATTTACAACCCGATCCCGGACTCAGTGCTTATACATCTCATTATGATATAGCTACTTCATTTAATGATCAGTACCTTAATGTCAGTGTTCAGGCATTAAATGTCAGTGCAATCGCATCACTCAATCTGCCGGTAATAACGTTTTATGGAGGAATTGGTTATTGTAAAACGAAAACAGCAATTGATTTAACGGGGAATTTTCCAACACCTGTTTTAGTGACTCCTACCAACGGAGGAGCCTCCTACGTTCAATATAATGACGATGGTGTAAAAAAAGGATCAGATTTTCCAAATATGGATATTGAAAACTTCTCTGGTCTAAGAGCTAATGTTGGTTTCAGGATAAAACTGGCAGTTGTAACAATTCATGCTGATTACACAAGGGCCCAATATAATGTTCTCACTACAGGTCTGGGCATTTCATTTAGATAAAAAAAACTAATTTTGTTTTTATAAAATCCCCGGATCCCAAAGAATCCCGGGGATTTTTTTTCAATCATAGAACTATTTTGGGGTTTTTATGGTTAATAGATTAAATCTAAATCCAAAGAGGTTGATGAATGCTGACGCACAGAAAATAAATAGTGGTTACCGGTCCTTGCTTCTGGCAGCCAAGACTACTGTTCCCCCTGAAGATAATCATCTTATAAGAAGGGCGTTGGATCTTGCTGTAGAAGCATGTTGTGAAAAAATAACTCTTACCGGTGAGCCTGAGATCCTTCATGCCCTCTCTGTTGCCAGAATTATTGCCGGAGAGATGGGGCTTGGACTTACATCTATTATCACTGCTTTATTGCATGATTCCTATAATAATCTGAGTCTTTCCCCAAAAGAGCTTGAAAAAGAGTTTGGAAAAAAGGTTGTTGAGATACTGAATGGCTTTGCACGTATTACCAGTATCGATTCCATGCAATCTTCCTATCAGGCAGAGAATTTCCGCAAACTGCTTTTAAGCCTTGCTGATGATGTAAGAGTAATTCTTATTAAGCTTATTGAACGGCTTGAATACATGCGTAACCTTGACAACGCTCCCGAAAAGGAGAGAATACCTCTGGCATCTGAGACCTATTTCCTTTATGCACCCCTTGCACACAGACTTGGCTTTTATAACATCAAATCAGAAATGGAAGACCTTGCTGTCAAATATCTTGAGCCTGAACAATACACTTATGTCGATTGCCGTCTGAAGCAAACAACAGCTTCAAGGAATAAGCTGATTCGGGACTTCTCGGCTCCTCTGAAAGAAAAGCTTGAAAAGCAAGGCTTTAGATTCACTATCAAAAGCCGCACAAAATCAATACATTCCATAATGCTGAAAATGAAAAAGCAGGGAGTGGAATTTGAGGAAGTATATGATCTTTTTGCTGTAAGGATTATTATTGACAGTCCGGGTGAGAACGAAAAATCCGATTGCTGGAGAGCCTATTCTGTTGTGACCGACTTATATCAACCCAATCCCAGCAGATTACGCGACTGGATCTCAATACCAAAATCAAATGGTTATGAGTCACTTCACACTACTGTAGTCGGGCCAAGAGGAAAATGGGTCGAAGTGCAGATCCGTTCAATGAGGATGGATGAGATTGCTGAAAAGGGATTGGCAGCTCACTTCAAGTATAAGGGAATTAAAGGAGAAGGAGGACTTGATTCGTGGTTGTCAAAGATGCGTGAAATACTGGAATCATCAGAGAAGGAGGATAATGCATTTCTCGACCAGGTGCGGTCAGGGTTATATACTGATGAAGTTTTTGTTTTTACACCGAAAGGTGATCTGCGCCAATTGCCTGCCGGAGCAACAGTTCTCGATTTTGCCTTCGATATTCATACCGCTGTCGGAGCGTCATGTGTGGGAGGAAAAGTCAATGGGAAGAATGTGACGATAAGGTATGTTTTACAGAATGGAGATCACATTTCTATAATAAGATCAAAGAACCAGAAGCCCAAGCAGGATTGGTTATCATTTGTAGTTACGACAAAGGCAAAAACGAAGATAAAGCAGGTGTTGAATGAAGAGAAAACCAAAGCAGCTGCCGAAGGAAAGGAGATCCTGATGCGCCGGATGAAGAACTGGAAAATAGTCTATGGTGATACCCTGATACAAAAGCTGCTCAATTCTTACAGTCTCAAGACAGCTCAGGATCTGTACTATCTTATTGCGACCGAAAAGATAGAACTCCTTCAGATTAAAGATGTTTTATTAAAAGAGGAATCAATAGGAGAGAATCCTCCCATAACAATATTGCCAGAGAGAGAGATAAAAGAACAGGCTGATTCCCAGATTTCTGATTATTTGATTATTGAAGACAGGGTAGAGGGGCTTGATTATAAGCTGTCAAAATGCTGCAATCCTGTATTCGGTGACAGCGTTTTTGGTTTTGTCACAATATTGGAGGGAATAAAGATCCATAGGAAAAATTGTCCGAATGCACATTACATGAAAACCAGATTTCCTTACAGAATTGTTGCAGTAAACTGGACCAAATCAAAGAACAGCCCTGTCAATACCTCTGGTCGGGTCTGACAGGAAGTTTAGCCATTTTCTCTACCTCAAGCGAAGGGAACCCGAACTCTTCAACGACTTTCCCAAGCATAAGATATGTGCCGCTTCCTTTAAAAGGCCAGTTTTTAAGCGATTGAGAGAAATGTGTTGTATCGAAGAAATTACCTTCAGCATCAATAAAGCATCCAAAGTTCATCCAGTCATTTTTTATTGTTTTGATATACTTTACGGTAACCAGGTGTCCGACCATCCTGATTTTCCTGCCTGTATATTCGCCCATCCTGAGTGCAGATACTTCGCCGCGGAAGGATGTTTCAAGCATATCGAACCAACTCATTGAGACAGGAAAACCGAAAAGTTCGATTTCATCATATACATCTTCAGTCTTTCCCTGAACAAGATCGGGAAGTGAAAAATCACGGACAGGAGAGGAGAAGAGCGGACGAATATTATCTGGTTTATTTTTGTTTATCAACATATGAGCCTCCCACAAAAGTACAGCCTTCTTTTTTCCTGTGAATCTGAATGCCCCTGCTTTTATAAGAAGAATTACCTGCTCAAGTCCGGGATTTACCCTTGTAACAAAATCGTTCAGATTGATAAATAGACCTTCCGCATTACGAATCTCTTCAATTGACTGTGCAAGCTTGTACTCAAGGCTCATAATATGAATGAATCCAATGTATATATCTGTACCATAGATTGTTGTCTTATAATTGCTTTTGTTTATACACGGCAGCTGAATAGTTGCTCCGCACCTTCTTGCTTCATGCACATAAACCCAGGTCCTGTAAAAACCTCCAAAGTTATTAATTACCGCTACCATGAACTCAAGCGGATAATGAGCTTTAAGATAAAGACTCTGGAAGCTTTCAACGGCATATGACGCAGAATGGGCCTTTGAGAACGAATACCCGGCAAATGATTCAATCTGTCGCCATACCTCTTTTGTGACCTCATCGGTGTAGCCCTTTTCACGGCAGTTTGAGAAGAATCTTTCAATAATGCGTTGCATCTCCTGTTTCGACCGGTATTTGCCACTCATAGCGCGGCGCAGGGTATCGGCATCAGAAAGATCCAACCCTGCAAAGTGATGACAGACTTTCAGAACATCTTCCTGGTAGACCATAACACCGAATGTCTCTTCGAGCTGTTCCTTCATAACCGGATGTATATATTCGAATTTTCCCGGATTATGGAACCTGTAAATATATTCTTTCATCATACCCGAACGTGCTACACCCGGCCTTATTACAGAACTGGCAGCCACAAGAGTTGTGTAATTATCGCATCTCAGCTTTTTCAGGAGGCCCCGCATTGCAGGACTTTCGATATAAAAGCATCCTTTTGTTTCACCGATCTTCAGATACTCTTTTACCTTTTCATCGTTTTTAAATTTCTGCACTGCATGAACATCAACATCGATACCCCGGTTGCGCAGAATTATTTCTGCACTCTCACGGATATGGCCTATTCCCCGCTGGCTCAGAATGTCGAGTTTTTCAAAGCCAATCTCTTCGGCAGTGTACATATCCCACTGGGTGGTCGGAAAACCTTTCGGAGGCATATCGAGAGCGGTGTAACATGTAATAAGTTCTTCAGAGATGAGTATACCCCCGGCATGGATACTCCGCATATTCGGAAAGTCAGCTATCTTCAGGCCTGTAGAGAAAATGAGATTGGTTATCTCATTCCGGTTTGTATCTGCTGAAGGATTATCTATAAGCGAATCAATCTCTTCCTTGGGCAAACCATGTACCTTACCGAGCTCACGTACGATCGACTTACCTCTGAAGGTGCTCATAGTGCCAAGCAGTGCGGTATGACCGTAACCATATCTCTTGAAAATATAATCAATCACTTCATCCCGCTCTTTCCACGAGTAGTCAATATCAAAGTCGGGAGGACTGCTCCGTTTCGGATTTATGAATCTCTCGAAGTAAAGGTTTAGATCAATGGGGTCAACATTGTTGATTTTCAGACAATAAGCAACAACTGAATTTGCCCCGCTTCCACGACCGACATGATAAAAACCACGGGACATTGAATATCTTACGATGTCCCATGTTATCAGAAAGTAGGCAGAGAAACCCAGCCTGTCGATTATCTCAAGTTCATGCTTTACTCTTTTCTTTGCTTCATTATTCTGCCTGCCATACCTGTATATCATTCCGTCCCAGGCAAGTTTTTCGAGAAGCAGCTTGTCATCATATCTGCTGGCAGAATAGATCTTTTTGTTTTTAAGACTTTCGCGATCAAACTGTAAATCACAGTCATCCAGAAGCTTTTTTGCATTGCTTAATAACCATGGGTATTCTTTCCTGATTTTTTCAACAGCGGCCGGATCTCTGAAGAATTCATCTTCTCCGGCGCATTGCCATTGTTGCAGGTGGCTGAGAAGAATATTGTTATCAACGGCCCTGAGACTCCTGTGAATAATAATGTCTTCTGTCTCTGCAAATGTAACCGGCTGCATTAGTACCATCGAGTTCCTGTTATATGACGGAGTCAGTGTCAGCAGACTGTTAAGCTCGTGTGGTCTTATTCCTATTCGCTCATTATCAAATAGTTTACGGGCAGGAATTTTTTTGAGGGAATATATTATGTATGATTCGGAGAATTGAGGTGCAGGAAAGGGAATTGATGACTTATTGAAATTCTGATCCGAAAGAAATCCGTTCAACTCCTGCAAACCTCTGTTATTACGTGCAATTCCGATATACTGAAGTTCATTATCATTTCTGAATTCTATACCTGCAACAGGCCTGATATTGTTTTTGGTGCATTCTCCTGCAAATTCCGGAATTCCGGTTGAGTTGTTGATATCAGTAAGCACAATGGTATCAGTCCCGGCAGCCAGTGCTTTCTGCACTAGCTGTTCAACGGACATTGTTCCGTAGCGCAAACTATAATATGAATGACAATTCAGATACATATTCTCCTTAACGGCATAACGGTCCCTTACTTAATTGATACCTTTGCGCCATTGCGCCTTTGTGCCTTTCCTAGTGCCAATACCCTCCCCGGAGTCGCTCCTCCATCATATTTTGCTCTTTAAGAGCGTTTTCGAGCTGTTTTAGGACTTTTTCCTCTCTTTCGCTTACCGTCATCACTCCGGAAGCTCTCCTGACCGCATTTCGCCCGAAATGCTTCCTGATCCTGTCCATTGCCATATAAAGGCTTACCTTTTCAGGAGTATCGTCAAATATGTCAAGCTGCTGGACTCCTCTTACCATATGACTGAACCTTACGCCAATGAGTCTTATAAGCATACGTCTCTGGTAGAGTCTGGCAAATAGTTCTTTGGTGATATCGACAAGAACATGGTCAAATGATGTATATGGTATCCGTTTCTGCAGTGTATGGGTATCGAAGTTTGAATACCTTATTTTGACAGTAACGCATGAAGTGAGTTTCTCCTGCTTTCTCAGCTCGAATGCAATTTTCTCCACCATGCTTACCAACAGCTGATTAAGCCTCACCAGGTCGGTGGTGTCTTTTTCGAAAGTGTGTTCAGTGCTTATTGATTTTTGTTCCGAATAGCTGATGACGGGAGTAGAGTCTATGCCATTAGCTCTCTTCCACATTTCAATGCCATTTTTACCCATCAGCTTTTCAAGCATCTCAACAGGGATATTCCTAAGGGTATAAATTGTAGCAATGCCCATCGAGCGGAGTACCTGGTAAGTCTTCTGACCAATCATTGGTATTTTTCGTATCGACAGCGGATCAAGGAACGGAAGCACAATCTCTTTTTGAACCTCTATTTCACCGTTTGGCTTTGCCTCGCCGGTTGCTATTTTTGATACGGTCTTGTTGACTGAAAGTCCGATTGATATAGGCAGACCAGTCTCTTTTATTATATACTGGCGCAATTCATGCGACCATTTGTAGCATCCGTAGAAACGGTCCATCCCGGTGAGATCGATGTAGTGCTCATCAACCGATGCTTTCTCATACAGCGGTGCCCTTTCTGCAATTATACCGGTCACTATGTTTGAATAGTTGCTGTAGAGCTCCATATCGCCTCTTATCACAATGGCATCGGGACACATATTCCTGGCCATTTTCATCGGCATAGCGGAGCTTACGCCGTACTTCCGTGCCTCATAGCTGCAGCTCGATACAACTCCACGGTCCGACATGCCGCCTATTATGACCGGCTTCCCATTCAGGTGGCTGTTCTTAAGCCTCTCAACCGATACAAAAAAAGTATCGAGGTCGAGATGCAGAACTGATCGGTCTATGTTGCCGGTGAGAATCATAATTAAAGTTTTAAATAGTAATTACGGATACGAGTTAAGGATTGCTTCGTCGCTTCGCTCCTCGCAATGACCGTGGACTTTACTTAATTCGGTTCAGCTCCCAAACAGAATTAATCTTACTTGCACCGTCATTGCGAGGAGCGAAGCGACGAAGCAATCTCAACCCCCAAGTCCGATGATTCGAAAAAATATTTCACATCTCTTGCATATATAACAATTAAGTTTTATTTTTGATTAAAAATTAATCAATTTACTGATTACAATATAATCAATTTTCATTATGTACTTTGCATCGAACATAAAATTTTTAAGAAAAAGGAGGGGCAGAACACAGGATGATGTGGCATTTGCCTTAAACCTTAAACGTTCAACCCTGAGCGGTTATGAGAACGGTGTGGCCCAGCCCGGGATAGAAATTCTGATATCCTTTTCAGGCTATTTTAACATTGCTATCGATACTATCCTTAAACTGGAAATTTCAAAGTTGTCAGAAAGTCAGCTTGGTGAGCTTGAAAGAGGATATGATGCTTATGTAAAAGGAAGCAACCTCAGGGTATTGACAACAACCGTCAATTCCGACAACCGGGAAAACATTGAACTGGTACCTGAGAAAGCGAAAGCAGGCTATACAACCGGATATGCTGATCCGGAATACATCGGCGAGCTTCCGGTATTCACATTACCGTTTCTTTCCGATAAAAAGAAATACAGAACTTTTCAGTTGAAAGGTGATTCTATGCTTCCTATACCAGACGGTTCCTGGGTAACAGGAGAATACCTCCAGGACTGGATGCAGATAATCAGCGGGAAAGCTTATGTGGTGTTTACCCTCGACGACGGAATAGTCTTTAAAGTGGTTGAAAATAATTTGACAAAAGACGGTAAGCTTGTCCTATATTCACTTAACCCGGTTTATGAACCTTATGAGGTACACGTAAATGAAGTAAAAGAGATATGGAAATTTGTTAATTATATCAGCAGTGAATTACCCGATCCTGTATTGCCGGAAAAACAACTGATCCAGGCAGTTGCCGGAATGAAGCATGATCTTGAAAGGATTAAAGCCAAACTGGGAAAAGATATTTCGGATATCAATGAAGAGAAGTAATCTCTGTGGCCCCCTGCCTGCCGGCAGGCAGGTCTGTGTAACAAAAAAAATAAGAACTTACACGGAAACATTGAGAAGACATAGAGGGTTACACAGAGTTAAAAGAAAAAGTACTCTTCAGTGGAGTAGCAGCTATTCTTTTGTCAGGGCAATTATCAGATCAACGATTTTCTGGTTTTCTGATTCAGGAATAGCTCCTTTATAAAGAGCCCGGCATATCCTGTTTTTATCAAGAATTACCACAGTGTAGTTATCTTTTGGCAGACCCCATTCTTTCTGAAGGGTAGCTTTATAATCAAAAAGTATGGTAGTATCGTACTTTTTAGCTTTGTTACCAGCAATCATTCTTATAAGAAAATCTGGTTTCCACGTTGATTTACAATCAACAATACCAAATCCCTTGAAAA
>Ga0182027_10010020_pt1 | contig 13523 bp, 6 predicted proteins | sample 712E1DmetaG_FD_121300 | JGI IMG/M metagenome (GOLD analysis project Ga0182027, IMG submission 121300) | Permafrost microbial communities from Stordalen Mire, Sweden - 712E1D metaG (Illumina Assembly) | ecosystem: Environmental > Terrestrial > Soil > Wetlands > Permafrost | place: Sweden...
GCCCGTTAAAAAACCGCCCGGTGAGGGCACCGGGCCTACAGAACATGCAGGTTCTGCTGGGGGAAATGAAGGCCGCGTGCCCTCACGCGGCGGATCCGAGGCCTTTTTTAACGGGCTGCTAGGAGGGCCACTGCTGTTTGACATAGGCGCCTGGATCTCAAAGTCAATTGCGGCGGGCAGCCGCCGGCGCTTGGGGTGGCGCCATCATGGGCGGCTTCACTCCGGCCGAGTCGCAATTCATGAGGATGGCGGTTTGAAGGACGGCGGCGAAGCGGCGGACCGTTCGTTGCATGGTTCCGGCCGAGGTGTAGGTGTATTGTCCCGCCGGGTAAGCCTGGATAACGACGTAATCATAGGGCTTGGGTTTGGCCGAGCGCGATTTGGGAATGTCAATAAGAAATACCAGCCCGACGCAGACGCACCCCGGCTCGTTGCCTTCGACCAAATTAGGCTCGCGCGCCGCCTGGACCGTGCCGGGCACAAGCCAGGATCGGTCCAGAGGAGGCCGCAGGAGGTTGGTGTAACCGCATTCCACCACCAGCCCCTCGGGAAGCACCTTGAGAATCCTCCCGCAAATGGTTCGGCGGCCCTGAATGCATTTCGCCCGGATTTCCTCTGTGCCCTGCCCGGACGGCCGTGCCAGACTTGACCGGCTTGCGGCATCCTCCGGCGGCGGGCTTGCGTTGCCATCCTGAAGGCTGGGGATAGCGCTGGCATTGGTCTGCGCCCGAGCGGCCGGCAACTGGACGGCGAACATCGCCAGGACAGCGGCGACCACCAGGAGATCAAGCCACGGGAAAGTCCCGCGGGACAGGTTGGGAATGGGGCGGGTTTTCATGGCGTGACGATTCGATAGAACCGGCAGGGCGCGCCGGCGGCTCCGGGGTCAACCAAAGTGAAGGGGACGGTTGCGGGGGCGTTGGTGCTCAGCGAGGTCCAATGGATCAGGTCGCCGCTGGTTTGCAGGATGTAGGATTGCCCCGCTGCCGCCCAATACTGCATTTGAAATGAGCCGTTGGCCAGGAAGCCAGGAGCAAAGATGTTGTTCAGCGGCGGCACAATGGTGAACGACCCCGTGGCGGCCACGCTGTTGACGTAGCCCGGCTCAAACGCGTTGGCTGTGACCGTCGCGCTGGATGTGACAGTGAACGGCGCGCTGTAGAGCGTGGAGGCGGGCGTGGGCAGCGAGCCGTCCAGGGTGTAGTAAAGCATGGCGCCGGCATCGGGCGGCTGCAAGGTGAGCGTGACGAAATTGGTGAAGATGCCCGGGGCGGGGGTCAGGACCGGCGGCGCCACCGCCGGGACGCCGCCCAGGCTGTTGATCCAGGCGGCCAGGGTTTGCACGGCATTGCTGTCAATCGTATTTCTAGCCAGATTGGGCATTTTGATCGCCGGATTCAGCGTGTTCATCCGGGCATAGATCATGGAGCGCCACACGTCATTCGGCGCAATGATCCTGGCGTTGTCCACCCCGAGGGAAAACACGGCCGGATAGTTGCTGATGTTCTGGTTCGCCAACGGCGTGTCGTAACGGGCGTCGAAGGTGATGCCGGTGCCGCCGGGCTGATGGCACTGGGAGCAATTGGCATCCAGATAGGAGCGGGCGCGCTGGACCAGCGGGGCATTCTGGTTGGTCACGCTGGAGAGTTGCTCGTAGCCGGAGATGGTTGCCTCGTCAAAGGCGGGATAGAACATCCCCAGGCGATTGAGGGCGCGAAGCTGGTTGTCGGTGACCCCGGTGGCGGGATAAGTGTTGGTTCCATTGAGTTGGCGCGTGTTGACGCCCAAGACGTAATTGGCCACCGCGGTATGGCAGGCCAGGCAATCCGCCGGACTGGGATAATACCAGTTCTGGGTAACGACGCCGGTGGCGTTGGTCACGAGGACGGCTTCGCTCAGGCTGCCGGTGAGCAGGTCCGCGTCGCTGTCGTCCGGCCGCCATTTGTAGGTCGCGCCATAGACCGCGCCATTGGTGTCGCGCACCAGCAGGCGGGTTTCCAGACGGCGCACGGGGGTGTTCGGATTGGTTTCATCCACCACGAGGTCAAAGCTTTTGATAAAGACCGTGCCGGACGGGAAGGTCCACTGGCCGGTGGGGGCAAAGCCAATCTGTTGGTCCGCAGTGAAGGGGCCGCCGCCGTTAGGCACGGCCAGGTAACGGGTTTTCACCGCGCTGTCCGACCACAACGGGGTGTTGGGCACGTAGGGAATCAAGCCGGCGGCGGGAATGCGATTGGCGGTGTCGGCAAACGCGCCCGTCTGCGAAAGTAACACCGGGATGGAATTGCCGAAGGCGCCGGGCATGGTCCGGTTCAGGAATGGCGCAAGCGGCACATTGGTGGTCAGACCGTAGGGCAGGCCGCTGGAGGCCGTGATGGTGATGGCGACCGGTTCCGAAGTGCCGGCCAGGCCGCTGCCGTCGGTGGCGGTGGCGGTCAGGGTGTAACCGCCTGCGGCCAAACCGGTGACGGTAAGGGAGTAGGGCGCGTTGCTCACGGACCCGACGAAAACGCCGTTGGCATAGAAGCTGACGAAGCTCAGAGGATTGTAAAGCGCATCGGCCTCGGCGCTGAAGGACATGCTGGCGGCGGCGGTGAAGGTCGAGCCGCCGGCGGGAGCGGTCAGGACGACAGTGGGCGGCGGGTTGGTGTAGGGATAAAGCTGGGTTTGCGGGATGACGGCCTGCGAGGTGGAGGGGCTGCTCCATAGCAGTTGCGCCGCAGCGCTGCCGGTGTTCAGGAAGTAATCCATCTGGATGTTGTAAAGCTGCTGCGAGTTCAGCGCGATGACCCCGCTGTTCGTGGCCGGGGAGCCATGTGCCGTCCAATCATTGACGAGCAACCGTCCGTTGACCCACAGCCTCACCCCATCCTTCGCGATAGTCGTGAAGGTGTAGCTTTCGTTGTATTGCGCCTGAACGGCGCCCGTCCACCGCGCCGTGAAATTGGCGGAACCGATGCTCGGGTCCGGCCCGCCTGTTCCCCAGTTGAAATTCACCACCGCGTCCGTCCGCGTCAGCGTCGCCGGAGAGTCGAAGGCTGCATTGGTGAACGCCGCCCCCGCGGTGTTCGCCCAGTATTGTCCCAGCAGACCGATGCCCTGGCCCGGCGCCGCCGTGTTGACAAACGAGGCATAAGACACGCCGCTGTTGACCGCCCCCGGCTTGACTGCGACGGCCTGCAGGACCACGGTGTTCGTGATCACAAACGGCCCGGTGTAGAGCAGCGAGTTGGTTCCTGGAACGGTGCCGTCCAGCGTGTAGTATATTCCCGACACGCCAGAAGTAACATCCGACAACGTCACCGTCGTTGCATTGGCATAGGCGCCGCCGCCGGGCGAGATGACAGGCGGGGACACGAAAGTGGTGAGGCCGAACACGGTCAAGCCGAAGCGCGCGCCGACATAAACTTTTCCATTGGCCACCGCCGGCAGGGTGAACAGCACTGCCACGCCGGGATTGTCCCGAGCCAGGTTCTGGCTGCTGTTGTAAATTTCCTGCGCCACATTGGTGGCATTATACGCGTGCAACACCGCCGGGCCGCTGCTGCTCCAGGCCGCGGTTTCCAGGGTCCAGACGATGGCGTTGCTCGTGCCGTTGGCCGATACCACGGGTGTCGCGCCGGGATAGTTGTAGGCATACGAGCCTCGCGCGACCGGCACCGTGTTGATCGTCCCGCCCGAAATCGAAAACTGTTTGATGACATCACTGCCACCGCCATAGACATTGCATCCGACGAAGTAGAGCATGCCGTTGAAATAGGCCGGCGAACTCCATTGTCCCTTGACCGCGTTGGTCACTTCCTGGACGATCTGGCTGTCACTGTTGGCATTGTATTGCCCCATGTTGGCACAGTTGAGCAGGTAGAGGGGGCCGTCCTTGCTGCCGCTCAACACCAGGTTCGTCCCGTTGACGGGCGGCAGCAGGATGACCCCGGCCGCGCTGATATCCAGATCATTGCTATTCAGATAAGACTGGTAAAAGGGCGTGAAGTAATCCTCCAGCTTCAGTCCGTTGGTTCCGTTCAGTTTGAGGATGCTGTCGCCATAATCGCCCCCGCCCGCATTGGCGTCAAAAGGACCGTTGCCCGTGTTGAGATAAATATATCCGTTCGTGTCGGCGGCGGCGCCGTTGCCCGTCATCCAGATGCCGCCCCAGCCCGAGTTGGGTGAGGTGTTGAAAACGCCGGTCTGCGCCAGGGTGTGCGCGTCGTAGCTGAACACCCAGCCGTAGTAGGGAGGATGGTCGCCAAATGAGGAGTAACAAAGATACACCATGCCGTTGGCCAGCAACAAGGCAGGGCGCGAAAGTTCACGCACCGGATTCCAGTTGACGAATCCACCCGTGTTATCGGTGCCATTATAGCCCGTGCCGGGATAATTGTTGGCGGCAATCACCGTGGGGCTGTTGAAACTGGTCCGTTCCAGCCCGGTGCTGATGTCCAGCGCGTGAAGCCGGTGGACGAAGTTGGTGCTGTGGCTGTTGGTTTCCTTGGTCATCACCTCGAGGTAAATCGTTCCCGAGGCCGGATCAATAACCGGTGTGGCGGTGATGCCGACTTGGGGGACGACATTTCCTTGCGTGTCACTGCCCAGAACGGCAATGACGCCCGCCGACGGATTGAGAAAGCTGTACGCCCAATACGGCGTGGGGACGTAAGTATCGGCGTCGAAGGCATAGACCGTGTCGTTTTCGGTTGCAACATAGAGCACGTTGTGCGTGCCCTTGCCAGGAATGGTGACGTTGGTTGCAATGAGCGGCTGGGCATAGACATAGCCATCCACGGTGTAGCTGAACAGTTTTCCAAAGCTGTTGGTGTTGACTTTTGACAGTGTGAGAAGCGTTTCATTGGTGTTGGCGCCGTCCCGGGTGTTGTCATAATGATAGGTATAAACCGGCTGCGGCAACGGCGTGGTGAAGGATTCCGAAGGCATGGCCCATGAAGTCCCGGCAAGATTCGTCGCGGAAATCGTGTAATAGTAAGTCGTGTTGTTCGACAGTCCCGCCGCCGTGTAACTAAAACTGCCGCCTTGCGATCCCAGGACGACCCGGTTGCTCCAGGCTCCGGCGTTCGTGCCGCCATCGGCCGTGCCATAATACAAGGCGATTCCCGGTGTCTGAGTGCCGGTGGGAACCACCTCGCCGTTCAGGTTGGCCGAACTGCCCGATACATTGGAAGGGGGCAGGTTGGTCACCACCGACAGAGTCAGGGGCAGGGTGGTGAATGACCCTGATGGTTGCGCCCACGCCGTGCCCGCCGAGTTTGAGGCAACGGCGGCATAGTAATAAGCCGTATTGGGCGATAGACTGGAAACCGCCGCGCTGAAGGAGCCGGATTGCAGGCCCAAGGACACATGGGAAGCCCAAGCCGCCGGATTCATCCCGTCATCGGTTGTTCCATAGTAAATTGCAACTGCTGGCAACGGGTTTCCTGGAGAAAGCAACTGGCCGTATAGGGTGGCGTAAGCATAACCCACGCTGGAAGCCGCCAGATTCGTCACCACGGGCCAGACGGTGGTGGCGCCATAGTGGAGAACGACCTTGTTGGAGAGGGTGACAATGTTGTAGGAGCCGGAATTTGCCGGCGGCGAGGCCAGCCAGACCGGCGTGGGGCTGAAACTGCCAGAGGTGCCCGACAAAGCGCCCGGCACACTGAAAAGCGTATAGTCATTCGCCTGATCCAGCGTCGGGCCGCAATTGATGACGATACTCGCGCCCCCGCATGTCAGGACGCTGCCGGCGCCGTTTAAAACGATCTGATCATTCGCTCCATTATAGGTGGGGCCAAGGTCCAAATAACAGGCGGAGTTGGTAACGAAGGTCAGATTGTTTCTGAAGGTATTGGTTCCAAACCCGCCGGCGGTTCCGGCATAAACTTTCGAACCCGCCGTTGTGGTGACCGAACCGTTGATCGTGCCGCTGCCCAACAGACTTTGGCTGCCGCCCAACGTAAAAGCCGCCTGAGCCGAAACGTCGAAGGCCGCTCCGCTTGCCACCGTGATGCTGGGAGTGTTGACGATGGAACCGGCGGCTCCCAGGAGCAGGGTTCCGGCGCTGATGGTGGTGTTGCCGCTGTAGGTGTCCGCGGCGTTTAGCGTGAGCGCGGCGCCCGCGGAGGTCACCGCAACAGCGCCCGTCCCGATAATATTGCCGCTCAAGGTCTGCGCGTTGGTGCTGCCATCTATGAAGGCGCCGTTGTTGTTAATCAGGCCTGTGGCGAACACTGTGGCCCCATTGGTGAGGAGAAGCGTCGTGCCGCTGCCAATGGTGGTGCCGTGGGCATAGGTGTTGGCCCCGCCGGCCAGCGCCATCGTGCCGGTCCCTTGCAGGATGAGGCCCGTGTCCGCTATCCCGCTGCAATTGGTGAATGAGCCGGTGACGATCAGATCCACGCCAGGAATGGTCTGTGAGGTTCCGCCGCTGGTTATACTAAAGACGGTTCCGCCGCTCTGCTGGGGACCCATTTGCTCGGCGCTCATGGTGGACGTGGCGGAGCCGCCGTTCACATTGACTTGATTGTTTATTTCCCAGCCGGCGTAGGTGGTATTGGCGGTTCCCGACATGGCGAGCGTGCCTCCATTCAGGTTCAACACCCCGTAAAGATGACATCCGAAACCAGAGACCGGGCTGGTGAGTATGCCGCCGGCATTGATTGTCACCGGCAAATAGGGGGCCGCCGCGGTGTAGCCTTCCAGAGCGCTCGATTGCATCAGCGCAACCGTGCCGCCGTTACTTATGGTCAGGCCGCTGCTTTTGTAGATGCCGCCGGTTGCGGCGTTGGGAAAGTTCAAATTCAGAGTGCCGTTGGTGACCACGGTCGGTCCGGTGTAGGTCTCGTCCGCCAGCGAATTATTGCCCAGGGTCAAGGTCCCGCCGTTCACCGTGATGCCGCCCGTCCCGGAAATGGGTCCGGTCAAAATTTGCGCTGTTGAGCTATTGAAGCTAAATGTGCCATTGTCGGCGAGGGCGCCGGCATAAGTGCCGCCGCCCAAATTGCCGGCGCCGCCAATGGCGAGCGTGGCGCCCGTCCCAATCGTTGTCGCCCCCGCGAAGGTATTGGAAATGTCCAGCAACACCGGACCGGCGCCGGCTAAAATCAGCGGGCCGCCGCCGGCAATCTTGCCGGTGCCGCTTAGGGTGTAAGCATGCTCCGAGTTGCTGAACGTCACGCTGGAAGGCGCGACCGTGGAGGTCAAAATCACGCTGAACTGCGAAACCCCCGGATCGCCAAACCCCACCGCATCGCCGTCGGCGTAGTCGCCGGCGGTTCCAGGCGGGGTGACGGTCCAGTTGGCGGTGGCAGTGTCCCAGTTGGCGCTCTTGGCGCCGGTCCAGACGGCCGAGGTCGCCGGCGTCAACCCCAAGTCGAATGTCATGTCGTATATATTTCCGCCGGTGCCGAAATTCATGGCTCCCCCGGCGGCGGGAATGGTGGCGATCTGGCCGCCCGCATAGGGATTGTCGCCGCCGCCGGAGCCGCTGCTGACACTGATCCGCTCCCAAGCCTTGCCGGGATCACCGGTTCTGGCGTGGGCGAAGGCGTAGAGCGAGTTCGGTTGCAGGGCAAGCCCAAGATTGGTCCATTGCAGCCAGTCGTTTTCGGTGAAGGCGGCGGTGGCGGTGTAGCTGGCCAGCAGGGTAGCGTTGCCCGCGGCGGCGTTCGTCACCGCATAAATGTACAAAGCGAAAGTCGTTGCGTTGCCCGCCGGGGTATTCCCGCCGCTGGAGGTGCTGCCGTTGCCGGACGTTTTGAGGGCAACGCTGTTCAGAACGTAACCAACAGGGTTGCTCCCGGTGGTGAAGGTCTGGCCGGGCGGGGTGGTTCCGGTGTTGTTGGCGTTGTTGTCGTAGTAATTCAGACCGCCGGGATTATTGACGGTGGAATTGAGGAGTTGGGAGATGTCATAGGTTCCCGGAGTGGGATTGGCGGCGCCAATATCCGCCAGGGTTGCCGCGGCTCGGGCGGAGCCTGGCAAGCCGAGAACCGCCGCCCCGGCCAAAAGCAGTCTGGTCGTGAACAACCCGGTTGCTTTTTTCAATTCGCCCGGTTTGGGTTGGGGCTGGGATTGGGTGGGCAGCACGCCGCAATTCGCGCCAGCGCCGGCCTGCCTCCCCCGCCAAGCTGGCGTCAAAAAGACACGCAAATTCATAAAACCGAATCCAATATATCACGACCGCATCAATAAACAACCTAATTATTATATTATATGGCCTTATCTTAATCCCCGATAATAAACACTTGCTGCACGGTGATGCTTTTGGTGAAACCGGGCTTGAAAGCCTTGGCGCGCAAAATGGCGGAACCGTCCAACCGGATCGGCTTCCCGTAAAGCGGGTCGTCGCTGGTGGGCAGGCTTCCGTCCAGGGTGTATCGGACGCTCGCGCCGGGTTCGGCCTCCTTCAGCGTTACTTCCACTGGCTGCTCGTAATGGCCCTGGGGCGGCGAAATCTCCGGCGGCGGCAACACCGGAGGGCCGGGCATGCTTTCAATCCACTGCCGCAACAGGCGCATGCCCTGCTCATCCGTCGCGTTGTGGGCCAGTTGGGGCATTTTGATGGCATCGAGCGAACTGGCCCGCATGTAAATGAGCGAGCGCCAGATGTCATGGGGCGCGATGGCGCGCGCGCCGTCAATGCCTTCGTCAATCAGAATTTGTCCGGCGATCAGGTTCTGTTGCCGCAGCGGCGTGTCATAACGGGCGTCAAAATAGGCCACCGTGCCGCCGGGACGATGGCAGTGGGCGCAGTTGGCGTCCAGATAGGACTTGGCCCGCTCCTCCAAACTGCGGCTCGGGTCGTCCGCGGACGCCAGTCTGGCGTAATCCGGCAGGCGGGCCTCCTCCAGCGGCGGGTCAAACAATCCGAGATGGTTCCAAACCCGCAATTGGTTGTCAGCGCGCCCGGATGGATACGTAAAATCGCGATTCATCTGGCGGGTCTTGACGCCCAGGACCAAGCCGGCTTTGGCGGTGTGGCAGACCAGGCAATCCTGCCGGCTCGGATAGTACCACATCTGCGTTCGGGTCCCCGCCGCCGTCTTTATGACAATCGTCTCTGTCAAATTGGTGGCCAGCAGGTCGGCGTCGCTGTTGTCCGGCCGCCATTTGTAGGCGGCCCCATAGACTCCGCCGTCGGCATCGCACACCAGGAGCCGCGTTTCCAGGCGGCGTTTGACTTCCGGGCGCGTGTCGTCGGTCCCCAGTTCGAAATGTTTCACAAACACCGTCCCCTTGGGAAAACTCCATTCCCCTGTGGGCCGAAATTCGATCTTCCCGGCCGCCGTGGTGTTCCCGCCGGGCATGGCCATCCAGCGCGATTTCGCCGCGCCATCCGACCAAAACGGAACATTGATGTCGTAAGGGATCAAGGCGCCGGCGGGCGCCAGACGCGCCGTGTCCTGGAAAGCGCCGGTCCGGGAGAGCAGCGCGGGCAGCGCCCCCTTATCGCGCTCCGGCAGAAGCAGGCCGGCCTTGACAGTCGGCGGCGCCTCCAGTCCATACGGCTTGGCCGCTTCCGCGTCCGCGCGGCAGGCAAACGGGATCGCGCCACACCCCAGCCAAAGCGCCGCGCGGAGCGCCTTGAGGCAAGCCCATTCCACAGGATGAAAAGCCGGCTTCATTTGCGGCCGGGATATAACTGCGACAGTTTATCCATATCTGCGATATTTTGGCAGATAATTGGCCCAGGCACAACCTGCCAGTGAAAAGGCGCTCATTCTAATCTGTTTCTTGCCGACGGTGTTTGGGATTAAGATTAGGAATAAAAGTAAGAGTAACATTAACATTAGGATGAAGATCAGGATGCGTTCACCATGAAACAATTTGCCACTCTGACGGTTATTGGCCGCGACAAAACCGGGGTCGTCGCCGCTATCACCAGTTTTCTTTTCCAGCAGCGGGCCAATATCGAGGCGCTGGAAGAACAGGTCACGCGCGGCCAGTTCAGCATGACCCTCCAGGCCTCGTGGCTGCGGCCGGCCGCGGACCAGGCCGGTGTGTCCGCAGGACTGGCGCGGCTGGCCAAACAGCTCGGCATGGAAATCAAGGTGCGCTGGATGGAGCCGAACCGCCGGCAGCGCATGGCCCTGATGGCAACCCGCGAACCGCATTGCGCCGAGGCGCTGCTCCAGGCATTGCGCGCCCGGCGCTTGAATGCCCTGCCCGCCGCCCTGATTTCCAACCGCCGCGATCTGGAGCCGCTGGCCCGCCGGTTCGGGCTTCCGTTCTTTCATGTTCCCTGGCACGACCGCGCGGCGGCGGAGCGGCGCCTCTTGCGGCTGTTGGATGAACTGGAGGCGGATTTTTTGGTGCTCGCGCGGTTTATGAAGATTCTCTCGCCCAACCTCGTCTGGCGTTACAAGAACAAAATCATCAACATTCATCCTTCTCTGCTGCCCAGTTTTCCGGGGCCGCAAGCCTATCGCCAGGCCTACGAGCACGGCGTAAAAATCATCGGGGTGACGGCACATTTTGTCAGCATGCACCTGGATGAGGGGCCGATCATCGCCCAAGCCGCCGCGCCGGTCCATTCCAGCAGCAGCCTCAAGGACATCATCGCCCTCGGCCAGAAACTGGAAGCGGCCGTGCTCGTCAAAGCCGTCCGCCTCTACTTGACTCGCCGCCTGGATGTCCATTGGGGAGTGGTAAAGGAAGTCTGACCGCTTCGAGGTTCCTTGGAAGGGCCGCCACGGAACGCGCCAACCCGCCTTCGCCGGCGTTGCCACCGCCGCCGAGGTTTCCGCCTTCGCAACGTGGTTCTCCATCGCCGAAAGGAAGCCCGGCCCGGTCAGGGCGGCGGCAGTTTCGCCTCGCCGGCGCGGCGGCGGGAGAAGCGGCGGTAATGGGTGTACCCCACTGACCGCGCCAGGGCCACCGCCTCCCCGAAAGCGTAGCCCACTTCGCCCGGCGCGTGCGCATCGGAGCCAAAAGTGATGGGCACCTTCTTTTGCGCGGCCAGTTCCAGAAAGGCTCGGCTGGGATAGATTTCTCGGCAATCCTTGCGCAGGCCCGCGGTGTTGAGTTCGACGGCGATATTATTCTTCTTGACAGAATCGAGAAAACGGCGGTGCAGCGGCGCGCAATCCTGCCGGGGCCGGATGTTGAATTTCTTCGGCAAATCCGCGTGGCCGATGATCTCAAACAGCCCCGATTCCGCCGCCTGCGTCAGCCGCTCGAAATAAATCGTCCAAACCTCGAACGCATCCGCCTCCTTCCAGCGGGAAAGCTGCTCCGGGTTGTCCACCGCCCATGTATCCGAGATGTAATGGACCGAGCCGATGAAATAGTCCCACGGATAACGCGCCGCCAGGTCGCGTATCCAATCTTCCTGGCCCGGCAGATAGTCCGCCTCCAGCGCCAGCCTGATCTGGAGCGCGGGATGGTCTTTTTGCGCCCGGCGCACCTTCTCCACGTATTCGCCCAACTGGTCCAGGCGCATCCGCCAATTGTCAAAATCATCCTGCCGCATCGGGGAATGATCGCTGAAGCCGATCTCGCTCAAACCGGCCGCCAGCGCCCGCGCCGCGTATTCCGACGGCTCCCCCGTGGCGTGCCGGCAAAGCGGCGTGTGCATGTGGTAATCGGGCGGCATGTGGAATAGTGAATTGTGAATGGTGAATTATGAATGGTGAAATGGGAATCTGCCAATCGCGCGCGGTCAGCGGCCCGGGAACAGGTTGCGCACCACCGCGGCGGTCGAGCGGGTTTTGTTCAGCGTGTAAAAGTGCAGGCCCGGCACGCCCGCGCGCAACAGTTCGGCGCATTGCCGGGTGGCGTATTCGATGCCGAATTCCGCACAGCCTTCGTCGTCATCAATGTACTTTTCCAGGCTCGCCAGCAACGGGGCGGGCAACGCCGCGCCGCACAGCGCCGTAAAGCGTTTGATTTGCCCCGCGCTCTGGATCGGAATGATGCCGGGGCAGATCGGCACCGTCACGCCCTTCTTGCGGAGATAATCGCGAAAGCGGAAAAAATCCGCGTTGGCGAAGAAAAGCTGCGTCAAGACGAAATCCGCCCCGCAATCAATCTTGTTCTTCAAATGGTCCCAGTCCGCCTCGCGCCCTTCCCGGCAGGCGACGTGGCCTTCCGGAAAACCGGCCGTGCCGATGCCAAACCCGCCCATCTCCTTGATGAACTGCACCAGTTGATAGGAATACTCGAAGCCGCCCTCCGTCCGGGTGAACTGGCCGCCGCCGCCCGGCGGATCGCCGCGCAGGGCGAGGATGTTCTTGATGCCCAACTGCCGGGCCTCCACGAGCACCCCGCGCAAATCCTCCCGGGTGGCATTGACGCAAGTCAGGTGGCACATGGTAGTCAGGCCGTGGTCGCGCTGGATTCGGTCCACGATCCTCAGCGTCTTTTCCCGCGTGCCGCCGCCCGCGCCGTAGGTAACGGAGCAATAATCGGGCTGCAGCGCCTTGAGGGCTGGGATCGTTTTTTCCAGCAGCGCGCGGTCTCCCTCCTCCGTTTTGGGCGGGAAAAACTCGAAGGAGACGACCGGCTGCCCGGCCGCGGCCTTCCTGGCATGAATATCGCGGATCAATTCCATTGAGCCGATTATGGGAACACCGCCCGCCCCTCCGCCAGCGCAAAATGGCCCGGCAGGGTCGGATGGCAGGGCCTCTCTAAAGTCGTAGCGGCTTTCGGCAGAAAGCCGCTGAATTTCCGCATCCCCAGCCCTTTGGCGGCAGCCTTCGAGCAGCCCCGGGTCGGATGGGCATGACCGCGATGACGCGCGGACGGCCTGGAAACGGGCGGTCTGGAACCCCGAACCCGGAACAAAGTTGTGGAGTGATGGAGTGGTGGCACGCGGATCAAAAAAAGGTGTGACCGAAAGACATACTTTGAGTGGGTTTGACCGGGTTTGACCGGGAAAACGGAGCCTGGCTTTGCTGGAATGGGCTTCCGGCGCCCCCCCTCCCCCCCCCCCGGGAAGTGGAATTAAGTGGAACCAGGTGGAATTAAGTGGAATTAAGTGGAATTGTACTTTACTAGAATTGCGAGGTTGGCGGAGGCGGAGCGAAGGGCGAACGGAGTCATGGAGCGGTGGAGTGATGCCCGGAAAAGCCAAACTCCCGAAGTGCGGGGATCCCGCCTTCGTCCCTTTGCCATCCAACCGTTCGGACCTTACCATACTGTCGCAAGTTTAGCACATAAGCCGTCATCGTCAAGGAAAAAATGCAATTTTTTGGCGATTTTTGCAAAGCCTTGAGCATTAGCCACTTGCGTAACATGACGACCCATAGTGCCACGGCCGGACGCCCGCCCCGGCCGAATCGTAGCGGCGCTCGGCAGAGCGCCGCATTGTGGATTTGAACAGAGAGCTTGCGAAGGAAACGAAGGGAAGCGGGGAAGAAGGCTAAAGGCTAAAGGCTAAAGGCTAAAGGCTGAAAGCTGAAGGCTGAAAGCTGAAGGCTAAAGGCTGAAAGCTGAAGGCTAAAGGCTGAAGGCTAAAGGCTGAAGGCTGAAGGCTGAAGGCTGAAGGCTGAAGGCTGAAGGCTGAAGGCTGAAGGCTGAAGGCTGAAGGC
>Ga0182027_10010022_pt1 | contig 13522 bp, 14 predicted proteins | sample 712E1DmetaG_FD_121300 | JGI IMG/M metagenome (GOLD analysis project Ga0182027, IMG submission 121300) | Permafrost microbial communities from Stordalen Mire, Sweden - 712E1D metaG (Illumina Assembly) | ecosystem: Environmental > Terrestrial > Soil > Wetlands > Permafrost | place: Sweden...
CCGGACTATCCCCCATTTCAGGCCGGTGGGATACCCCGCCCCGCCGCGTCCCCTGAGCCCGCTTTTTCGTATCTCTTCCACCACTCCCGCCGGCTGCAATTCCGTGACGGCTTTTGCGAGCGCCTCATACCCCCCGGCGGCGATGTAGTCGTCGATTTTTTCCGAATCCGTCGTCCCGCAGTTCTCGAGGACGATTTTCACCTGCGAAGCGAAAAACGGGTCGGTCGTGTCGACGAGGTTTTCCGCGACTTTCTTCCCCTGCACGATGTGCTCCTCGATGATCTTCTCCGCGACCGCCACGTCCACCCGCTGGTAGAGCGTTCCGTCCCCGACGATCCTGACGAGCGGTCCCTCGCCGCAGAGTCCCATGCAACCGGTCCCTGCCAGCTCGACCTCATTTTCCAGATTCCGGGCTTTGAGTGCTTTTGCAAGCGCCTCGTGGACGGCGATTCCGCCGCACGATGCACACCCCGCGGCGGAGCAGTACGTGATGCGGTGCCGGAAATTCCCCTGGCGCGCCCGCTCGGTCTCAGCGACTTCCCTCAGTTCTTCGACAGTCATGCCGCCACCTCCGCGGGGGCGGTCTGCCACTCCCCGATTTTCCCGACGGCCGTTTCAGGCGTCAGCTTCCCCGCCACGGCCTCGTCCAGCACGGCAACAGGCGCGCGTCCGCATGATCCGACGCATCGTGCAGAGACGAGAGATATCTGGTTGTCGGTCGTGGTCTGGCCGAATTTGACTCCGCAGTGGTGTTCCACCGCCTTCTGGATCGCGGAAGCCCCCTTGACGTAGCAGGCCGTCCCCGTACAGAGGACAAACGTGTGTCGCCCCTTCGGCTTCAGCGTGAAGAAATGGTAGAACGTCGCGACGCCGTAGACGCGGCTCAGCGGGAGCTTCAGGCTCCGTGCGACGTATATGAGCAGATCGTTGTCGAGGAAGCCGAATATCCCCTGAGCGACGTGAAGAACCTCGATCAGGGCGTCGCCGCGCGACTGGTGTTTTGTGATTGCGCGGTCCAGCAGCTTGAACCTGTTATCGCCGCTCGGGTGAGTTTTCTCTTGAGTTGTCGGAGGCATATCATTGCACGTTGGAAAAGACAGGCGTCGCAGTATGCGCCGCGCTGCAGTTCTTATCGCAATGTGTGTGCCATCGGATAAGAAGGCAGATTTTGACTCATATCGGCACCGGTGAGCCTGGGGGATTTTCAAATCTGGGAAGGAAGAGGCGCGGATTCCCGCCTGCGGAAAACGCGGGGAAAAGAGCAATTGTGCCCGGGGACCGTGGAACTCCCCGTGGAAGTGTCAGATTTTCCCGGCAGCGGTACGGGCCAGGAGCCAGTCGCACCACGCAGGGATCCCCGCTCCCGTCGTGCAGGAGGTCTCGAAGACCGCGAGCGACGGGTTGATGCGGAGCGCGTTGGCGCGGAGCGTTTCGATGCTGCAGTTTACGTAGGGGAGAAGGTCGATCTTGTTGATGATGAGGACCGAAGAGTTCCTGAACATCGCCGGGTACTTCAGTGGCTTGTCGTCCCCTTCGGTCGTGCTGGCGACAACGACTTTCATCGCCTCGCCGAGGTCATAGTTCGAGGGGCAGACGAGGTTGCCGACGTTCTCGATGATCAGGAGACTGATATGCGGGAGGTCGATGTTTCCCAGCGCATCGTGGACGAGGTTCGCCTCGAGGTGGCAGCCTCCCGCGGTCACGATCTGGACGGCGGGGACATTGTACTTCGCGATGCGCTGCGCGTCGAAGTCAGTCTGCACGTCCCCCTCGATCACCGCCACGGCCAGCTTTCCCGCCAGGTGTTCGAGCGTTCTCTCCAGCAGGCTCGTCTTCCCTGCGCCGGGAGAGCTCACGACATTGATCGCGAATATTCCGTGCCGTTCCAGGAGCGCCCGGTTCTGGCGGGCCAGCTCGTCGTTTTTCTCCAGGACTTTCCGCTCTATCGTGATGACGCTCATCGGACCCCCTCGTTCTCTTCCACCTCGATGTCCCGCACCTGCATCTCCCTCCCCGAGAGGATCGTCAGGGATCTGCTTCCGCACGCGGCGCAGGCGAAGAGCGTCGGCTCAATGTCCGTATCACCCCCGCAGTCGTTGCAGTGGGCCCTCAGCGGGACGTGCTCGATCTCCAGCAGCGCCCCCTGGAGCGGCGTCCCCTCCGTTATCGCCCCGAAGCAGAACTCCAGCGAATCGGGGACGACCCCCGCCATCGCGCCCAGAGTCAGCCTGACGCTCCTGACGGAGACACCCTCTTCCCTGGGCAGGTGCTGGAGGACGATGTCGACGATGCTCTGGGCTATCGAGAGTTCATGCATGATTCAAATGTACGGGATCGCCGGCCGAGAGGCAACCGGCCGGGTCGGCCTTACGACCGGTCTTTCTTCTTCCTGTTCCTGGAAAGAGCCACGCCGCCGAACCCCCCGATGACGGCGACATAAAACCCCAGATCGTACCACCAGCCGGTGTTGTACATCTCATAAATTCTGACGTCGGGCCTGAAGAATCCGACGATGAGCGAGACGGGGGCAATCCACCCGTGCCAGAGCCCGGAGAAAAAGCCGGCCGGTTCCTTCGGGGTGTATATGTTTGTCCCGGGGAAGCAGCCGCTTGCTGCGACGGCGAGTGCCGCCGCAAGGAGGAACACGCATGCAATCTTCATTGTGGTCTCATTGTTTGTGTGAGAAGGTCCCTCAGTATTCCCTTTACCGCTGAAACGACCGCCGGGATCGCAGCGCTCACGGCCGGAGAGAGCTCTGTCTTCATGTCGTTCAGGTCGCCGATCGACACAGTCAGGAGGTGGATGTCGGGGAGTGTTCCGGTGAGTATCGCGGATTCGATCAGGTCCCTGAGCCCGATGTCGTGGGCGCTCAGCGCGCGGGGAAAATCGCTGGCGAACCTCGGGCGCAGCACGCGCACGGTGCCGGGCGAGCCGCCGTCCATCGTCGCATCGATCAGGAGGACGGTCGGGTAATCCTGGAGGCAGGAGAGGAGATGAAATCCCCCCGTCCCCCCGTCCAGAAGTGTCACACCGGATGGAACCGGTTCCTTTTCGAGCGCCTTGATGGCGTGGACCCCCACCCCCTCGTCCCCCAGGAGGTAGTTGCCGATGCCCAGAACGAGTATGGAGGGGGGAGGAGCCATGGCGGTGGGAATAATACGGAACGCCGGGACAAAAACAAAAAAGGGCGGCCCGGAATCCCGGACCGCCCCGGTGGGTGGTTGTGAGCTATTTCTGCCGCTTCTCCACGAACTTCCAGCCTCCGGCCATCGAGGAGATGACGCCCCGTCCCTCGACATAGTCATGGTAAAAGACCAGGTAGACATGGATCATCGCGAAGATTACGAAGAACCACATCATCATGTGATGCCACTGGCGCACCGCGAAATCCCCACCCATGAGCGGGACGATCCAGGCAAACAGCCGCGGGAGCCATGAGTCGCTCATCGCGGCGTACAGCCCGAACCCGGTCACCGACTGGAAGAGGAACGCCAGGAACGTCAGGAAGTAGGTGAACCCTGCAAGCGGATTGTGCCCGATTGATTCCAGGGGCGTGGTGGTCGCCTGCAGTATGTCCACCTTGAGGACGTCCGCGGCTTCCCGCAGCTGCTCTTTCCGGAAGGGGAGGAAGTTCTGCCACCGGGCGAACACATTCCCCACGAACCCCCAGTAGATGCGAAAGAGAAAGTTAAAGAAGAAGAGGAACGCTGCAAGGAAATGGATGAACCGCACGGTTCCGAACCAGTAGCTGTAGGATGCCTCCGCGGCGTTCACGAACGCCAGCGGCTTGCCGATGATGTAGCCCGTCACGGCGAGCGCGAGGACGGCCAGGGCATTCAACCAGTGATAGAATCTCACCGGGAGCTGCCACACGTACACGCGGCGTATGGATATCTGTTCCATTGTGGCCTCCTAAAACGTGTCGATCTGGTGGACGTATGTCCCCCGCTCGTCATACAGGTGCACCGCACAGGCGAGGCACGGGTCGAACGAATGGATCGTCCGGAGGACCTCCAGGGGCTTCTCGGGATCGTTCACCGGAGTCCCGATCAGCGACGCCTCGTACGCGGAGCGTTCACCCTTCGCATCGCGGGGAGACGCGTTCCACGTGCTCGGGACCACGAGCTGGTAATTGTCGATCTTCTTCTCCTTGATGACAATCCAGTGTGCCAGCGCCCCCCGCGGGGCCTCGGACATACCGACCCCCCTGGCTTCCTCGGGCCACGTATCAGGATCCCACCGCTCGTTGTTGAACATGCGGGTGTCCCCGTTCTTGATGTTTGTCAGAAGCTGGGCGTAGAACTCCTTCGACCAGCCGGCGATGAGCTGCGTTTCGATGCCGCGGGCCGCGGTGCGGCCGAGCGTCGAGAAGAGCGCGGCAACGGGTACGTCGAGCGCCTTGAGAGCCCCGTTGACCGCATCCTTCACTTCCTCGCGCCCGGAGGCGTATGCCACGAGCAGCCGGGCGAGAGGCCCGACTTCCATCGCGTGTCCCTTCCAGCGCGGGGTCTTCAGCCAGCTGTACTTCTTCGTCACGTCGAGGTAATCGTACGGCGGCTTCGGTCCCGAATACTTCAGGTTGGTTTCGCCGGCCCAGGGATGAAGACCCGTGGCATCTCCCCCCGAGTACTCGTACCAGGAGCTCGAAATGAACTCCTGGACCTGGTCGGCGCTCTTCCCGTCCACGGGAAGGACTTCCGCGAGGTTCCTGTTGAGTATGACCCCGCGCGGGAACTTGAAATGCGAGGGATCGCCGTATCCGTTCACGGGCAGATCGCCGTAGGCCATGTAGTTCTCGAGGCCTCCGCCGATCGCCCCCCAATCCTTGTAGAACCCCGCGACAGCGAGCAGGTCCGGGATGTACACCTGGTTCACGAAGGCCATTGCGTCGTCGAACAACTGCCCCACGTGGGCCAGGCGTTCGGCGTTCAGCGCGTTGGCGTCGTCGATGTTGACCGAGCACGGAACCCCGCCGACGAGATAATTCGGGTGGGGGTTCTTGCCGCCGAATATGGTGTGGACCTTCACGACCTCCTTCTGCCACTCGAGCGCCTCCAGGTAATGCGCCACACCGAGCAGGTTCACCTCCGCCGGGAGCTTGTATGCCGCGTGCCCCCAGTAGCCGTTCGCGAATATGCCCAGCTGCCCGCTCTGGACGAATGCCGCGATCCGCTTCTGGACGTCGGCGAAGTACTTCGGCGAGCTCTTCGGCCACCTGGAGATGCTCTGGGCGATTTCGGATGTCTTCTTCGGGTCGGCTTTCAGTGCGCTCACGACGTCCACCCAGTCGAGCGCGTGCAGGTGGTAGAAGTGGACCACGTGATCCTGAAGGTACTGCGCGCAGAACATGAGGTTCCTCACGAGCTCGGCGTTCGGGGGGATGGTGATCCCCAGCGCGTCTTCCACCGTCCGTACGGACGCCAGGGCATGCACCGTTGTGCAGACCCCGCAGGCCCTCTCCGTGAAGGCCCATGCGTCCCGGGGGTCACGCCCCTTGAGTATCCGCTCGAACCCCCGGACCATCGTCCCGGAGCTGAACGCGTCGACAATCTTGCCGTCCCTGACTTCTATTTCAACGCGGAGGTGTCCCTCGATACGCGTGATCGGGTCGATGACGATGCGGTTGGACATCAGGCGCCTCCTTTCTTCGAATCACCGGACGGTTCGCTATCCCTGATTTCCTGCTGGATGAGCTTCCGCTTCCTGATATTGGTGGAGACCGCGTGGACGGCGATTCCTGCGGCGGTCGCAACGCCGAGGACAACCCCCACCTTGTCTGCGGTCGTCTCGATCCCGAATCCGGGGAAGGACGCCAGATGCTGGTAGAACGGGCCGTTGTCCCAGAAATTTGCCTCGCTGCACCCGATGCATCCGTGCCCCGACTGTATGGGGTAGCTCACCCCGTTGTTCCAGCGGATGACGCCGCAGGAGTTGTACGTCACGGGACCCCGGCACCCGACCTTGTAGAGACAGTAACCCCGCCGGGCGTTCTCGTCGTCGAATGATTCGACGAAGAGTCCGGCGTCATAATTCGGCCTCCGGTAACAGGTGTCGTGGACGCGCCGGGAATAGAAGGCCTTGGGGCGCCCGAGACCATCGAGCTGCGGGATGCGGTCGAACGCGAGCAGGTGGACGATCGTCCCGGCCATCACTTCGGCGATGGGAGGGCAGCCCGGGACATTGATGACCGGTTTGTCTGTGATGATTTTGTGTATCGGCGTCGCGCCGGTCGGGTTGGGACGCGCGGCCTGTATGCACCCGTTGGACGCGCAGCTTCCCCACGCGATGATCGCCTTGGCTCCTCCCGCCGCTTCCTTCACGATATCCAGCGCGGTCCGCCCTCCGATGCAGCAATAGATCCCCCCCTCCGCCGTCGGCACAGAGCCTTCCACGAGCATCAGGTACTCCCCTTTGTACTTCTTCATTGTCGCCTGGAGCGCCTCTTCGGCCTGTTTTCCCGCCGCGGCCTGAAGAGTCTCCGTGTAATCGAGCGAGATTTTGTCAAGGACGATGTCGGAGACAATCGGGTGGGAAGAGCGGATGAACGACTCGCTGCAGCAGGTGCATTCCTGGAAATGAAACCACACGACGGGGAGGCGGGGCTTGGTGTCGAGCGACTTGACGACCTGGGCAACGCCTGTCGACTGTATGCCGGTGGCGGCTGCGATCCAACCGCAGAACTTGATGAAGTCACGGCGCGAATAGCCCTGAAGCTGCGCGTGCTCCCATATTGTGAGAGGTGTTTCGCCCATAGAAACCTCCGGATGGTGGGGATGGTAACTTCGGCCGTGCGGAAAGCTCTCAGTGGCGCATCAAAGCTGCGCCACTTTCAGGATAGAAAATCTGCGTCCGGGATCTGATGATGGTCCTCCGTCTCCAGAGCGGTCTTTGCCGAGTGCAGGCGGAATTCTCCATCGAGCAACAATGTGTCCCCGAGATGGTATGTGTCATCGGGTTCGGAGACGAAATCGAGGGACCCGCCGGTGACGGACAGGCGGATGACCACTCGCCCCCCCATCTCGAATGTCTCGACCACGCTCCCGCGTATCTGGCTGCTGTCAACCTTCGGAATCATAACCCGGAGTTTGTCGGTACTCCGGGAAGGATTCATTTTCCGTGCCAGAGGAATCCCTCCGGGAACCGGAGAAAACGGGAGTCGGATCAATCAGGAGGAGGTGTGGCGGTGAAATTTCGCCGTTTTGCAGGCGGGATTCCGCGGGCTGAGTTAGATCTGATCGGGGAGATTATACTTCTTCAACTTGTCCCGGAGCGTGGAGAGGTTCATCCCCAGGAGCCTGGCGGCATGTGTCCGGTTCCCCATCGATTCTTTCAGCGCGCGCCTGATCAGATTCGTTTCCAGACAGGCGACAACGGCGTCGAATGGCATCCGGTCCTCGGAGAAGCACCTGTTGCACGCCTTCATCATCAATTCGAGGGGGTTTTCCTCCCGTATCTCAAGGGGGAGGTCGCCGAGCGTGATGCTCCCCTTGACAAAGAGCGTGATTCTCTGGATCGTGTTTCGCAGCTCCCGGATATTCCCCGGCCAGGAATAGCGTACAAGCGCTTTCATTGCATCCGCATCAATGGCGGGGAGTCCGTTTGTCGAGAAGCGCCGGAGGAAATGATCGACGAGGATCGGAACATCCCCGCCCCTCTCCCGGAGGGGGGGGATGACGACAGGCACAACGTTAATCCTGTAGTACAGGTCGGCACGGAACAATCCCCGGTTCACCAGTTCTTTCAGGTCGACTTTTGAAGCGGTGATGAGGCGGACATCGACCGGAACAGGGACTGTCCCGCCGACGCGCATCAATTCCCGCGATTCGAGTACGCGAAGGAGTTTTGACTGAAGAAGGACGGGGAAATCATCGATGTCGTCGAGAAATATGCTCCCGGTATGCGCGATCTCAAAGAGACCCTTCTTTTCGCTGAGCGCGCTCGTGTATGCCCCCTTTGCGTGCCCGAACAGCTCCGTCTCCAGGAGGTCCGGGGGGAGTGCTGCGAGCCCGACTTTGACAAAGGGATTGGAGGAGCGGATGCTCGTGTGGTGTATGTACTCGGCGACGAGTTCCTTGCCGACGCCTGTTTCGCCGATCAGCAGGACGGACGAGTCCGATGCGGAGATGGTGTCGATGCGGGAGATGATCGTGCGCATCGCATCGCTCTGCGTGATGAGCGATAGTGAGTGAACGGATGGCATGGGGTGAGGGAGGTACCCGGCTTTCCGGAAAGTACACAATCGGAGGAGCCAAGTCAACTGTCCCGTCCCCGCCCCCCCCGAACGCTTCCAGGGGAGTGCGGGTTGCTTACGGGGTCACTTCGAAGAGGGGTCTATCCAGGTGTCGAGTATTTCTCCTGCCCGCCGGAGGAATTCCGGGAGCGATCCTGCAGCGGCAGGACCGAGCCCCTCGCGGAGTCCCTCCGGGGGCTCGATCTCCATGCCGAGTATGCGTATTTCCCCGGGGAGCGGCACGCCAAGCCGGCCGCCGAAGGCAAGGACGTCGGGAAGCCCCGCATAGTGGGGAGACGCGGAGACGTCCGCCGTGAAATCCTCCCGGGTAAATTCACGTATCGTCCCGGGGGGGGCGTTCCCTGTCGCAGAGGCATCGATGATCAGTGCCCGGTTGTATCCGCTGAGCAGGTCGAGGAGCGCGAAGCCCGCGACGGGTGATTCGTCGATGTCGATATCCTCCCTGTACCGGCGGCGGAGAGCCCGGGCGGCAAGGGGGGCGACTCCGTCATCCCCCATGAGAGGGTTGCCGAGCGCCAGTAGGAGGGCCTGCGGCTTCCTGGATGGGATGTCCGTCATCGCCGGACCACCCGGAGTACCTCCCCGGAGACATTCCGGAGCCTGAGCGTGAGGGGCATCTGGCCGGGGAGCGAGTGCGTCGCGCATGCGTTGCAGGGATCATAGGCCCGGAACGCCATCTCGATCTTGTTCAGCAGCCCGTCGTTCACCACCCCCCCGTGGATCAACCCCTTCGCAGCCTTGTCCACGCTCATCGAGATCCTGCCGGCGTTGTTCTGCGTCGCCACGATCAGGTTCGCCTTCGTGATCAGCCCCCGCTCATCCGTCTCGTAGTGATGGATGAGCGTGCCGCGGGGCGCTTCCACAATCCCCACCCCGACAGTGGGTTTTTCCGTGGGGAGCGTCCGGATCTCTTTCCCGGTGAGAAGAGGGTCGTTCGCAATTTCCCTCAGCTTCTCGGCGGCCTGGATCATCTCGACGACGCGGGCCCAGTGGTTCGCCAGCGTATGATGCACCGGTTTCCCCCCGAGGGTCGCGACAAGCTCTTCGTACGCCTTCTGCGCCTCGGGGGTCGCCATCCCGTCGGAAGTGTTGAGGCGGGCGAGCGGCGCGACCGAATAGATGCCGCTTTCGGCTCCGTCGACGAATCCTTTCCATCCCACCTGTTTCAGGTAGCAGAATTTCACGTAGCTCCACGGCTCGACGTGCTCAGCGATGACGTCGAGATACTTCGCCGGGGCAAATTTCGCGAATTCCTTCCCGGACGGGTCGGTGACGCGGACCATGCCGTCGTAGAAATTGACCCTGTTCTTCGCGTCGACGAGACCCATGGAATAGGTCCTGTGCGTGAAATCCTCCGACGTGATGAGCGAGACATATTTTTCGTTGGCGAGCACGATGGTCTTGAACACGCCGAGCGTGAAGCGGGCGAATTCGAGTGCGTCGTCGGCCAGCTGTCTCAAGGCCGGAATCTCGTCCTGAGTGACTCCCTTTGCCACTCCCCCGGGAAGGCCGAACACGGGATGGATGACTTTTCCGCCGAGGTGCGCGATCAGCTCGCGGAGCCTCTTGCGCATCGCGATCACTTTCTTTCCCGTGTCGATGCCGACTTTGTCGATCACCCCCACCACGTTCCGCAGCGCCTTCGGCGCGTCGGGGCCGACGATGAAATCAGGCCCTCCCAGGATGTAGACGTGGAGCGCGTGATCTTCGAGCATGAACGCGTTGTAGATGAGCTCGCGTATCTTTTTCGCGGTCGGAGGAGGATCCACGTGGTACAGGTCGTCGAGCGCCTTGGTCGCGGCCATGTGGTGCGCCGTGGGACAGACCCCGCAGATCCTGCTGGTGATCTGCGGCATCTCCTCGGCGGGCCGTCCGAGGCAGAACACCTCGAACCCGCGAAGCTCCGGGATCTGGTAGTACGCCCTCTCCACCTCCCCCCCGGCGTCGAGGAATATGTCGATCTTTCCGTGCCCTTCGAGCCGCGTGATCGGATCGATGGTCACCCTGCGGGCGACCGTTCCCGTGTGCGCTTCCTGTGTGACGCTTTCCATGGTGTTTCCTTCGTCAATTGTGATCTGCGATCTTCCGCCGCAGCAACGAGCCTGGAAGCCCGTACCGGTAGAACGTCCCGATGGGATCCGGGATCGATGCGAGAGTCCTGTCGATACCCTCCGTATCTTTCGCACTGACAGATGAAGCTATCGCCGAGAGTATCTTCGCTCCCTGGTCTCTGACGTGGGACGTCGGGCCGAAGCATCCGGTGCAGGGCATGTTCCCCGTGACGCACTGCGCCCCGCAACCCCCGCGTGTTGCCGGACCCATGCAGATCACCCCCTGTGCAAGAAGGCACGTATCCGGCTGGATGATCACTTCGTGCGGCCGGTGGAACGCCGTGTAGGCCAGGTCGGCGGGTTTGGTCTCCTTGCGCGGACACTCCTCGCACATGGCGATGTCCGGGCCGAGCACCGTCCCTTTCGGCGGGAGATTCCCCGAAAGGAGCGTGTCGAGCGCCGCTTTCAGCATGCGCGGGACGGGGGGACAGCCGGGGAGGTAGTAATCGACAGGGATCACCTGGTCGAGAGTCCTGACCATCGAGCGGAACTCCGGCAGCGTCAGGGAGTGCCCCCCGCCGGGATTCTCCGTCTGCGGACGCGTGTGCCCTTCGTTGATCGTCGACGGCGACTCCTCATACACGTAGCGGAATATCTGCTCCCGGTCGAACTGATTTGCCAGCCCGGGGATCCCTCCCATGTGCGCGCACGACCCGTAGGCGACGACGAGCGTGCTCTTTCTCCTGAGCAGTTTTGCCATCTCTTCCTGTTCCGACGTGCGGACCGCCCCGTTGATCATCGAAACAAGTATCCCGCCGTCGCTGATCGCTTCCACATCATGCTTCTTGAAATCCATCGCGACGGGCCAGAAGACGATGTCGACTGCGTTCACGACCCCGAGTATGTCTTCGGCGAGGTCGACGACGGACTCTTCGCATCCGCCGCACGAGGCACACCAGTAAAATGCGACTTTCGGTTTGTCAGGCATGGACGGCCTCCTCCTGAGCTGCGATCGCGTGAGCGAGCCCGTCCATCTCTTCGTCCCACTCCGCAAATCTCTTCGGGAGACCCAGCGGGCCGAGCGCCCGGACCCGCGCGGTCATGTCGTTGATTGTGGATTTCACTTTTTCCCCTTCGGACGCCGAAATCCATTCCAGGTGGAAACGGTCTTCGTGGATCCCCATATCCTTCATCATCCTTTGCAGGAGCCGGATCCGGCGGAGTGCTTTGTAGTTCCCTTCCATGTAATGGCAGTCTCCGGGATGGCAGCCGCCGACGAGGACGCCGTCGGCTCCCCGGGCGAACGCGTCCAGCACGAATTGCGGGTCGAGCCTCCCGGAGCACATGACGCGTATGACGCGCGCGTTGGGAGCGTGCCGCAGCCGGGAGACTCCGGCCAGGTCCGCCGCCGTGTACGTGCACCAGTTGCAGAAGAATGCCACGATGCGGGGTTCCCAGCCGTTGGTTTCCTGTTTCATGCCGGTGCTCGCCATGCTCCACCTCCTGTGAGAACGGATTCCTTGTCCTGCAGCAATCCTTCGATTTCGCTGTATATCTGATCGTCCTCGAACAGATTCTGCCTGATGGCCCCCGAGGGACATGTGGCAACGCAGGTGCCGCATCCCTTGCAGAGGGCTTCGTTGATGACGGCCTTTTGCCTGATCTCGTCCCGCGTGATGGCCGTGTACGGGCAGATGTTGAGGCACGACTTGCAGCCTGAGCAGTCTTCCTCGACGATGTACGCGGTGTTCGGCTCGAGCTCCACCTCCCCGGCGTCGATGAGCGCGAGGGCCTGTGCCGCCGCCGCCCCCGCCTGTGCGACGCTGTCGGGGATGTCCTTCGGTCCCTGGCATGCCCCGGCGATGAATATGCCGTCGGTGAACGTGTCCACGGGTGCGAGCTTCGGATGGCGCTCGAGGAAGAACCCTTCCGTCGAGCAGGAGATGTTGAACATGCGGCGGACGTCCTGTGAGTCGGCCTGCGGTTCCATGCCGACGGCCAGGACAACCATGTCAACGGGGACCCGGCGGACGACGCCGATCAGCGTGTCTTCGACCCGGATGATCAGCTTCCCCTCCTCTTCCGGCCGCGCGCTCCAGTCGGTCACTTCGGCCACACGGCCCCGTATGAAGTGGATGTTCTCCTCCAGCAGCTTGTCGTAGAACTCTTCGTACGCTTTTCCCGCCGCCCGGATGTCGATATAGAAGTTATAGACCTCCGCCTCAGAGTGTTCCTTCAGGAGGTGGGCGAGCTTGAGCGAATACATGCAGCAGGTCCGGGAGCACCACCGGTTGGTCTTCCTGTCACGCGATCCGACGCAGTGGATGATGCCGACGGTCTTCGGATGACGCCCGTCGCGCAGCACCAGGTCGCCGCCGGTCGGGCCGGAGGCGTTCACCAGCCGCTCGACCTCAAGGGAGCTGTACACGTTCGGATATTTCCCGTACCCGTAGTACGGGATGCGCTTCGGGTCGAACGTCTTGAAGCCGGTGGCGAGTATGATCGTGCCGACCTGGATCTCCTTGATCTCTTCCTTCTGCGTGAAGTCGATCGCGTCCCGGTCGCATTTTTCCACGCATGTCTTCTTGCACCGCCCCGACTTGAATTCGATGCATGTGTCGGGATCGATGAGCACGACCTGCGGGGTGGCCTGGGGGAAGGGGATGTACACGGGCTTCCGCTTGCTCAGCCCCTGGTTGAATTCATCAGGCGTCTTCCCCTCCTTGTACACGCATGCGTCGATGCATTCCATGCAGCCGACGCAGAGCTCTTCGGAGACGAACCGGGGTTTTCGCTTCACTTTCACGGTGTAGCTGCCGACGAACCCGCTGACCTCCGTAACCTCGGAGTACGACCAGAGCGTGATGTTCGGGTGGTTCTTGACCGCGGACATCTTGGGCGTCAGTATGCAGGCTGCGCAGTCGAGCGTCGGGAATGTCTTGTCGAACATCGCCATATGCCCGCCGATCGTGGGCTCCCTCTCGACAAGCGTGACCTTCTTCCCGGCGTTGGCCAGCGTGAGCGCAGCGTGGATTCCCGAGATCCCCGCGCCGACGATAAGCACGTCAGGGTGGATGCGGACGTGTTTCGTGGCAAGCGAGCGGTGGTGCGCCACGCGCCGGACGGCGGCCCGGACGAGGTCGAGCGTTTTGTTTGTCGCCGCGTCATGGTCGGAGCACACCCAGGAGACGTCCTCCCGGATGTTCACCATCTGGAAAAA
>Ga0182027_10010023_pt1 | contig 13521 bp, 10 predicted proteins | sample 712E1DmetaG_FD_121300 | JGI IMG/M metagenome (GOLD analysis project Ga0182027, IMG submission 121300) | Permafrost microbial communities from Stordalen Mire, Sweden - 712E1D metaG (Illumina Assembly) | ecosystem: Environmental > Terrestrial > Soil > Wetlands > Permafrost | place: Sweden...
AATGGGCATTACAGGAGTCGAGTCCAAAAACGCCTGAAGTAGCATTAAGCGTTATATTGTCATTATCAGGGTCAGTTGCAGTAAACAGAAAATCAATGGTATCTCCTACCTGTACACAATAATCTTTAAGAGGGCCATTGACAGGAGGTCTGTTATTGGTATTATAAACTTCAATTTGCATATCACGTTCGATCACCCCGATCTTTTTCCCGTTGCGCCATTCATTTATATCCATAGCTACATTAAATTTCCCCGTGTCAGCCGGGGTATCCCAGATAAGGTCACCGCTGACGGAATCTACTCTTATTGAATGGGTTGCCGGGGGTAAAGTATACCCTATTATAGGTCTTGCATCTTCGCGTGTACAGACTGTGAGGTTATAGGACAGGCTGTCCCCGTCAGGATCATAAGCTGAAGGATTATGAATAAATAAATAATGATATGCAGCTTTATCGTACGGAGGATTCAGCAGTATGGGGGAATTGTCGTGACCCATTGCCGGATTTACTGTAAGGATCGTTGAAATTGAAAAGATCACATTCACTGAATTAGGAATATTTTTAACTCCAAGATTCCTGTTTGGGTCCTGCACCACTATCTTATATATTCCAGGGCCGGGATAAGTATGATTTATTATATAGATATTCCTCCTGTAATAGTTCGGCAGAATTAAATTGGGGGGTATTCTTGGTGCGACGGAAGTTGTATTATCGCCCCATTCAACATTAAGAGTGGGCCGATCAGCAAAACTCAGTGTGTAGGTAAATGTTGTTATCGTGATCTCATAGGTCAGGTCCGATAATTGCCTGTAAGTGATTTCACCTGCCCTGTTGTGGGTAGCATTCATACTGGCAAAACAAAATGATACCAGTACAAGTAAAAAAAATTTCTTTGAAATAAGTTTTTTCACATCTGAGATTATTTTATTTTAAAAGATAGCTTTGATATATGTGAAGATTATTAAACTTCTTATTCAATATGGTTAATCATGAGTAAATATTCGACATTTTTTGCCAGTTCCAGGCCTGAATTATACATCAAAAATCAGACCAATTATTGATCAATCTTTAATACTTACACGATCCTTCAAATACTGGACCGATCCAACCTCGATAAAAGAAAAGCCAGACCCTCCTGAAAAGTTGCCCGCAAGAACCACAATTATATCATCGCTTTGAAGATTATGTTTTTTTGTGAGGTTCTTTAATGCTATATGAATAAACTCATCAACTGATTTTCTTCGCTCCTGGAAACTTGTATAAACACCATATGAGAGTGCCAGTTCTCTCATCGTACTTTCCGAGTAACATTGTGCAAGAATCAGATTGATACCCCTGTATGAAGCCATATCCCTTATTGTCCTTCCGCCGGTAGTATCAGCAATGATACCTCTAGCTCCAATTCTGAAGGCAGTTTTAACCGCAACTTTTGCAAGGTATGCAGATATTTCTCCGGTAACATTCAGGTATGGGATATTCATAAATTTTTCTTTATTCTTTTCAACCTCCAGCGCCACTTTAGTCATTGTTTTAACAGATTCCACCGGATATTTTCCATTAGCCGTTTCCCCGCTGAGCATTATTGCATCTGTCTGGGAATAAATTGCACTGGCTATATCACTGACCTCCGCTCTTGTTGGACGGGGATTATTTATCATCGAATGAAGCATCTGGGTTGCAACAATAACCGGTTTCCTGGTGATTATACATTTTGTAATTATCATCTTCTGAATGCCCGGAATTTTTTCGTATGGGATCTCAATTCCAAGGTCTCCCCTTGCTACCATAATACCGTATACATTATCTAGTATATCATCGAGGTTATCAACACCTTCCTGATTTTCGATCTTGGCAATTATCTTTATACCGCTTTTAAAAGAATTAAGGACAGCCTGAACATCAATCACATCCTGTTTTGATCTTACAAATGAATGTGCTATGAAATCAACATTATTCTTTACAGCCATTGCAATAAAGTCTCTATCCTTATCAGTAAGTGATGGGAGCTGAATCTTCACACTGGGAATATTAACACTTTTTCTTGATGTGAGAATCCCGTCATTTTCAATTGTACATTCCAGCGCTTCTCCATGTTTTCTTAAAACCCTGAGCTCTAATTCTCCGTCATCCATTAGAATAAGGGATCCGAGAGGAATATCTGAAGAAAAATCCTCATAAGTGACGTATATTGCTTCAGAAGAACTGATTTTTCCGGGATCACCGATAATATTGATAGTGGCTCCTTTTTTAAGCGGAATAGGCGCGTTACATATTGTGGTTCGTATTTCAGGACCTTTTGTGTCAATAAGGATTGCAATTTTATCCGATACTGCACGTGTATTTTTAATTATCCTGAGAGCTCCCTCAATATCAAGATGTGCCGAGTTTATCCTGATAACGTTCATCCCGGCCTCATACAGTTCCTTTATAAAACCCGATTCACAGTTTTTATCAGAAATGGTGGCAACAATCTTAGTCCTTTTAGCGTCCATAAATTATTTTTTCTTTGATTTGATTATTTCTATCAGCGCCTCAATGGCAAGCCGATAACTATCCAGTCCAAATCCCGATATACTGCCGGCACAATTTTTCCCGATGAGGCTGGTATGACGAAACTCCTCGCGGGCTGCAATATTCGTTATATGAACTTCAATAACAGGTGCATTGATCGCTGCTAATGCATCTGTAATTGAAACGGAAGTATGAGTGTAACCACCCGCATTCAGAATTATTCCATCAGCTGAAAATCCGGATTTCTGAATCTCATTAACTATCTCACCTTCTATATTCGACTGATAATAACAGAGGTCGATATCCGGATAACGTGATTTAAGAACTAAAAGATAATCCTCAAAAGAAGAGTGTCCGTACTTTTCAGGTTCTCTCCTGCCGAGAAGATTCAGGTTGGGACCATTAATTATTTCTATATACATAAGGAGATACGATTTAATCTGTTTTCCCTTTGTGTAAGTTTGAAACTTACCTGGTAAAAGTAGGAAAAATAATTTAAAGGTATGAAGTTATAAACGTTGTCTTACTTTGTGTTACTTTGCATATACTTTGTGGTCGGATATTTGAGAAGTAAATATGAGTTTAAACTGGAAACAGTCATTCAGAAATTTTGAAACATATCTCAGACTGGAGAAATCACTGTCGCACAACAGTATCGAAGCCTATCTGAATGATGTTTTTAAACTTGAAAAATATTTTAATGAAACAGGAATTGATATCTCACCAGTCAATGTGTCATATTCAGATCTAAAAGCCTTTCTCGCCTGGTATTGCAGCAACAATACGAACACGCGTACACAATCAAGAGTACTTTCAGGTATCAGAGCCTTCTTCAGGTTTCTTATTATTGAGGGAGAAATCGAGGAGAATCCTGCCTCACTGATAGAATCGCCAAAAATAGGGCTTAAGCTTCCTGAAGTATTGTCTGTCATTGAGATTGACAGGATAATCGATGAAATTGATCTCAGTAAACCCGAAGGCCACAGGAATAAAGCAATCATTGAGACACTTTATGGTTGCGGGCTAAGGGTTTCAGAACTGGTAAACCTCCGTTTGACTGATATACATTATGGTGAAGAATTTGTTGTTGTAACAGGAAAAGGTAATAAACAGAGACTTGTTCCGGTCAGCAGGAAAGCGCTGAAGGAAATAGATATTTATAAACAGGACAGGAACAGACTTCCTGTGATAAAGGATCAGAATATCCTTTTTCTTAACCGTCGCGGAAGCCGCCTTACCAGGGCAATGATATTCACAATAATTAAGGATCTTGCAGCCAAAGCAGGAATAAGGAAAAATATCAGTCCTCACACATTCAGGCACTCATTCGCAACTCATATGATAGAGGCAGGAGCTGATCTGAGGGCAGTTCAGGAAATGCTTGGGCATGAATCAATACTCACTACCGAGATCTATACTCATATTGACAGGAGTTTTTTACGTGATACACTCATAATGTTCCATCCAAGAGCATAAAACTTTTTTTTTGCGAATTTAATTATTGAAAACTGCTTATATTTGCACTGTTTTTATTTGATCTAATTTAATATAGCATGGAATATATTAAAGGGTTTGGAAAAGAACTTTTCCTTATACTTACTGAAATGGCTCCATACCTTATGCTTGGATTCTTCTTTGCAGGCTTGCTGCATATCTTGTTTCCAAAGAAAAAAGTCAGAAAATACATGGGTCAGAACAATTTCAGATCAATCTTTAATGCAGCATTAGTTGGAATCCCTCTCCCATTATGCTCATGCGGGGTAATTCCTACGAGTATCTCTTTCTATAAACATGGTGCTTCAAAAGCATCAACGGTCTCATTTCTCATCTCAACACCGCAAACCGGTGTTGACTCAATATTTGTAACCTATTCGATGCTCGGGCTGCCTATGGCAATTATCAGGCCTATAGTTGCTTTTATAACCGGACTATTAGGTGGTTTGGTGACAAAGAAAGTCGATCCCGAAAAAGCAGAAACAGTTCTTAATAACAATGATAAAGATGATGAAATGCCAAAAGGATTTTTCCCTAAGATAAAGGAGATGTTCAGATACTCATTTCTCGAATTTCTTCAGGATATTTCCACATGGCTGATAGTCGGATTGCTGATCGCTGCAGTTATTGCGGTATTAGTTCCGGATGATTTTTTTGCCGACAAGATCCCTAATCAATTCGTTGGCATGCTGGCCATACTTCTTATTTCCGGACCTGTTTATATCTGTGCGACAGCCTCAGTACCAGTAGCGGCAGTATTGATGCTTAAAGGGTTTTCCCCTGGTGCAGCTCTTGTGCTTCTCATGGCAGGTCCTGCAACCAATGCAGCCACAATTACAATGATAGGAAAAGTGTTAGGCAAAAAATCATTGTTTTCATTTATTGGTACTGTTATCGCCGGGGCTTTGCTTTCAGGTTTGTTTATTGATTATGTTCTTCCTCCGCGATGGTTCATAATATCAGAACATTTTGGCCATTTGGGACATACCCATGAGATGTTGCCTGAATGGCTGAAGATAGGGTCAGCTGTGCTTCTTACACTTTTAATAATTAATGGATATACCCAGAAATTTATTTCAACACTGAAAATAAAATCACAGAGCGCCGCACAACCCGGTTTCTCACTCGAAAATATTCAGACACTTCATGTAGGCGGGATGACCTGCAACCATTGTAAGGCCAATGTTGAAAACAGTGTCAAATCTTCAGAAGGCGTCGAAGATGCGAGTGTTGACTTGTCATCAGGTACAGTAATTATAAAAGGGAGTTCATTCGATCTGGAGAAAATAAAATCAGGAATAGAAAGCATTGGTTACAAGATCATTAAAGAGTAACCAAGGAACTCTTTTCTATGTGTTCTGTTTTGGGAGAAAAACCCCTCTGCCGCTTCGCGGCATCTCCAATAAAGGGGCTTTGTTTCGGGAGAAAAACCCCTCTGTCCCGCTTAGGCGGGACATCTCCCCTGAAGGGGCGATAATACGGTGGTTTTTACCTGAATTTCACTTATGTGGTGAAAGTTCAGAAATTCAATTTTAAATATTAACTTTGCGACTTATTTTGCAAAATCAATAATTTATACTTATCTCAAATCAATAAAACTATGTCACACGTTAAAAGAGTCTACTCCTTCGGAAAGAAAACTGCTGAGGGTAAAACCGACATGAAAAACCTTCTTGGAGGTAAAGGTGCAAACCTTGCAGAAATGTGTCTGCTAGGGTTGCCGGTTCCTGCAGGTTTCACGATCACAACTGAAGCTTGTAATGAATATTATAAAAACAATTGCACTCTTCCTTCAGAACTTATGCCTGAAGTCTGGGCAGCTATGAAGAAGACCGAAGAGACAATGAATATGAGGTATGGTGATGTCCAAAACGCATTACTTGTTTCATGTCGCTCAGGTGCCCGTAGTTCAATGCCAGGTATGATGGATACAGTCCTTAATATCGGTCTTTGTTCAGCAACAATCCCCGGATTTCTTAAAAAGACCAATAATCCTCGTTTTGTATGGGATTCCTATCGTCGTCTTATTATGATGTATGCCGACGTTGTTATGGAAAAAGCCGAAGGTATTGACCTTGGTGAAGGCAAAGGAATACGTAAGCAGCTCGATGAAAAACTTGATGAGTTCAAGAAGCAGAAAAGTTACAAATCTGATACAGAAATTACAGCTGATGAGCTTAAAATTCTTTCGGAAGAATTTAAGAAAATAGTAAAAAATGCTCTCGGAAAACCTTTCCCTGATGATGCAAAAGAACAACTCGAAGGCAGTATTAAAGCTGTTTTTAAAAGCTGGAATGGTAAGAAAGCTGTTTCATATCGTCGTATAGAAGGTATACCGGATGATTGGGGAACTGCTGTTAACGTACAAGCCATGGTATTTGGCAATATGGGAGACACATCTGCAACAGGTGTTGCATTTACCCGAAACCCTGCAACAGGCGAAAACCTGTTCTATGGTGAGTGGCTGGTAAATGCACAGGGAGAAGATGTTGTGGCAGGTATCCGTACCCCAAGTCCTCTTAATGATGATACAAAAAATGATCAGAACCAGCATCTGCACAGTATGCAGGAGGCAATGCCCGGTACATACAAGGAGCTTTGTGATATCCGTAATATCCTTGAGAAATCGTTCCACGATATGCTTGACATAGAATTCACAATACAGGAAGGTACTCTTTATATGTTGCAATGCCGTACCGGTAAAAGAACAGGAACTGCTGCACTTGACATGGCAATGGATATGCTTCATGAGAAACTGATCGATGAAAAAACAGTTGTTATGCGTGTCGATCCTGCACAGCTCGATGAGCTTCTGCATCCGATCTGCGATCCTAGCGCTGAAAAGAAAGTAAAAGCGGTTGTAAGAGGTTTACCTGCAGGACCGGGAGCAGCAGTTGGAAAAGTTGTTTTCAATGCCGAAGATGCTGTTGCATGGTTCCGTAAAGGTGAAAAAGTTATTCTCGTCCGTGAAGAGACCAATCCTGAAGATGTTGAAGGAATGCGCGCCGCTGAAGGTATCCTCACCGCACGCGGAGGTATGACATCTCATGCTGCACTCGTTGCACGAGGTTGGGGTAAATGCTGCATAGTTGGTGCAGGAGCCCTCCATGTTGACGCTTCAAAAAAGATCGCAAAAATCACGGGTTCAGATATAGTTATTAAAGAGGGTGATATTCTTACACTGAACGGTACTAAAGGAAATGTTTATATCGGTGCTGTTACTCTTATGGATGCAACCGAAAATCCACGTTTTAAGGAATTCATGACGATAGTTGATAAGTATCGCAAAATGGGTGTTCGTACAAATGCTGAAACTCCTGAAGATGCTACAATTGCACGTAATTATGGTGCTGAAGGTATTGGTCTGTTCCGTACAGAACACATGTTTTACGGCAAAGGATCGGAGACTCCATTGTTTCTTCTTCGGAAAATGATCCTCAGTGCAAATGAAACAGAACGGCGTAAAGCACTTGATGAACTTTTCGCACATGTTAAAAAAGACATGAAAGAGACTATGGCTGCCATGGACGGACTGCCAGTCACATTCAGGCTTCTCGATCCTCCACTCCATGAGTTTGTACCACAGGGCGCAGAAAAACAGGAAGAACTTGCAAAATCTCTTGGCATTAAAAAAGAAGATGTTGCCAAACGTGGTGAAGCTCTGCATGAATCAAACCCAATGATGGGTCATCGCGGAGTACGTCTTGGAATCACTTTCCCCGAAATATCGGAGATGCAGGTTCGCGCAATATTTGAGTCTTCTCTGGAGCTTATTAAAGAAGGAAAGAAACCTCACCCCGAGATAATGGTTCCTGTAACCGGTGAAGTCAATGAATTAGACTATACCAAGAAGGTTGTCGACAGGGTATATGATGAAGTCTGCAAAAAATTTGGTGTGAAAGCTATTGATTACAAATATGGTACAATGATAGAAATACCACGCGCATGTCTTCTGTCAGACCGTATGGCAAAAAGTGCCGAATTCTTCTCATTCGGAACCAACGACCTCACACAGATGACATTCGGCTTCAGCCGCGATGATACCGGTGGGTTCCTTCACGATTATCTCGACAAAAAGATTTTAGCAGCTGACCCGTTCCAGACTATTGATCAGGATGGCGTTGGTCAGCTTATTAAAATGTCGGTTGAGAAAGGCCGGTCTACAAGACCAGATCTTAAAGTAGGTATCTGCGGTGAACAGGGTGGTGATCCGGCTTCTGTTGAATTCTGTTTCAGAACGGGTTTGACTTATGTAAGCTGTTCTCCATTCAGGGTTCCGATTGCAAGACTGGCAGCTGCCCAGGCTTCAATCAAATTTGGTAAATAACCGAATATTCTGATATAAAATGTAATAGGGACATGCCAAGGCATGTCCCTATTTTTTTCTTTTCATGACTGATTGATCCAACCTGGTAGTAAACCTGTAAATCCTTCTAACATAGCTATGACACTTGAACAGCAATCTACCCTATCCATTATCAGGATAATTATTAATAAAAAATGAACTATATTTCGTGATCATTTAAGTTAATACTTTGTTAACTAAGAATATATTGATATTCAAACCAATTTCTTAAAATGATTGACTCACGGGAATTATCAGATTATGGCATTCAGGATATCAAAGAGATCGTCTATAATCCATCTTATAATATATTATTTGATGAGGAGACAAAACCCGGACTTGGTACCTTTGAGAAGGGGACTATTACAAGGAACGGTGCAATTGCTATTGATACCGGTATTTTCACAGGGCGTTCTCCAAAAGATAAATATGTCGTGCTAGATGAGAAGACCAGGGATACCGTGTGGTGGAAATCGGATATGGCAAAAGTCTCAGATAACAAACCAATTTCCATCGAAATTTGGAACCATTGTAAAAACATCTCTCTGAAGCAGTTATCAGGGAAGAGACTTTTTGTAGTCGACTGTTATTGCGGAGCAAATAAAAATACACAGTTAAGTGTTAGATTTATTCTTGAGGTTGCCTGGCAGGCCCATTTTGTAAAAAACATGTTTATCAGGCCAGAGCCGGAAGAACTAAATGATTTCAAGCCTGATTTTGTTGTGCTTAATGCCTCCAAGGCTAAAAATCCCGACTGGCAGCAACAGGGGCTGAATTCCGAGAATTTTGTCTTTTTCAATCTCACTGAAGGTATGTTGGTAATCGGTGGCACATGGTATTGTGGAGAAATGAAAAAAGGAATCTTTTCTGTTATGAATTATTGCCTGCCACTCAAAGGAATAGCCTCTATGCATTGCTCTGCGAATGTTGGTAAAAATGATGACACAGCCATATTCTTCGGACTCTCCGGCACAGGAAAAACGACTCTCTCGGTCGACCCCGAAAGAGCTCTCATCGGTGATGATGAACATGGCTGGGACGAAGATGGTGTATTCAATCTTGAAGGAGGTTGTTATGCCAAGTGTATCAGGTTAAACAAGGATATTGAACCCGATATCTATAAAGCGATAAGGCGCGATGCTCTTCTGGAAAACCTTGTAGTTTTATCTGACGGCACTATTGATTTTAATAGCAACTCAAAAACTGAAAATACCAGGGTCGCTTATCCTATTTACCATATTAATAATATTGTAAAACCTGTTTCAAAAGCAGGACATGCTAAAAAAGTTGTCTTCCTCACTGCAGATGCATTTGGAGTTCTGCCTCCTGTAAGCCGGCTCACTGAAGAGCAAACAAGATATTATTTTCTCAGCGGATATACTGCGAAAGTTGCAGGAACGGAAAGAGGAATTATTGAACCTGTACCATCTTTCTCTGCTTGTTTTGGTGCAACTTTCCTTATGCTCGATCCTATTATATACGCGAACGAACTTACAAAGAAAATGAAAATGCATAATGCTGAAGCCTGGTTAGTGAATACAGGATGGATGGGAGGCCAATATGGCACAGGTACCCGGATCGATCTGCCTGTCACTCGACTGATAATTAATGCAATCCTTGATGGCTCAATTACAGATTATGAATTTGTAACTCTTCCTGTTTTTAATTTAAATATCCCTGTCAGAATTAAAGGAGTTGATGAAAATATTCTTGACCCCGGAAAAGTTTGGGACTCGCCATCCAAATGGCGTGTTGCAGCAACTGACCTGGCATTAAAGTTCATTAATAACTTCAGTAAATTTACTTCAAACAAAGAGACTGCTAAACTGGTCAGCTTTGGCCCTATAATCTGAACAATAAGAGGTCTGTTTTTATTGTTATATTTACCTTCATATAATTATTTTAAAGTATGAATATTCTGAATGCGATACTTTCAGTTGTATTAGCTTACCTCCTCGGATCAATACCGTCGGCTGTGTGGATCGGAAAACAATTTCACAACATCGATGTACGAGAACATGGTAGTGGAAATGCCGGGACGACCAACACAATAAGGGTACTGGGATGGACAACAGGCATTCCGGTTCTGCTTATCGATATAACCAAAGGATGGCTTGCTTCAATGTTACCGGTCTTCTTTCATCTGGCCGGCCACGGAAGTGCACTCCTGACGAATCTGCAGATTTTGACCGGTATAATAGCTATCATCGGCCATATATTTCCTGTTTTTGCCGGATTCAGGGGAGGAAAAGGAGTTGCAACTGTCTTTGGTGTATTTCTGGCTTTACAGCCCTTGCTTACTATATGTTGTATGGGCGTTTTTCTGATCGTTTTATTTATCACGGGTATTGTATCAGTCTCGTCAATGAGCGCGGGAATAGCTTTCCCGGTTTTCCTCTTTCTGTTTTTTGATACTCCTTCAATATTATTCAAAATATTTGGCATACTTGCCGGTATATCTCTGCTGTTAACCCACAGGAAAAATATAGGCAGACTATTGAGAGGCGAAGAAGCGAAATTTATAAAAAGAAGGCACAAAGGCGCAAAGGCGTAATGGCACAAAGCCTTTGAGCCGTTAGAACTGTTCCAGTAGCTGGATCCTTTTACTGATCGGTGGATGTGTGGCGAAAAGTGAACCAAGAGAGAATGAGGATTTTCCTTCTTTTTTTACCTGTGGATTCTCAATGAACATCTGGGCAATATCTTTTCTTTTCACTGCTTCAATTGTGGGATCAACAGATATCTTTCGAAGTGCAGATGCCAGAGCCAGAGGTCTGTGTGTAAGCTCAGCCGAGCCCGCATCTGCCAGGAATTCTCTCTTCCGCGATAAAGCAAACCTGAAAAGTGTTGAAATCAAATAGCCCACAAGAGCAAGCAAAAGAGCAATAATTATCACGCCTCCTCCATCCTTTTTACCTCTTCCAATCCTTCCAAATTGCATCGATCTGAATATTGCCTGTGAAATGAATGCAAAAATCCCCACAAAAATAATTGAGATGATAAGTAACCTCACATCCCTGTTCCTGATATGAGTTAGTTCGTGTGCAATAACAGCTTCAAGTTCTTCATCATTAAGCTTTTCAATTATGCCCTTCGACAGGGAAATTGAAAATGTTTTTGGGTTAATTCCACTGGCAAATGCATTTAAAGAATCATCTTCAATAATATTGATTTTAGGTGTTGTCATACCTGTGGCTATACACAGGTTCTCAACCAGATTATAGACCCTTTTGTTTTCATTTCTTGCAAGAGGCTTAGAATCGGTGGCAGCGTTAATCATTGATGAATGAGAAAACCATGCTATTGTAAACCAGATAACTACACCTATTATAATAAATGGAGCAGTTATGAGAAAACTCTGGCTTATCTGGTTGATTGTCCTATGTTCTTCTGAATTAAAGGATAAGAAGAAAAAGAAGAGCCATGTCAGAACGAAAAAGACAATGGGGAACATTACCAATATCAGTACCGAATTAGTGTTATTCCTCCATATCTGGCTCTGCAAACCAAAATACTTCATATTATCAGAACTGGATTTTCGGAGGTTGTTCTGCTTCAGCCCGTTGATTACCCAATTCAAACATAGGTTCGCGTTTGAAATTAAACAGGGTTGCAATCAGGTTCGAAGGGAACAATTCAGTTGCAACATTAAGCTCTTTGGTAGCCGAATTAAAGAACCGGCGTGCAGCAGCTATCTTGTTTTCAATATCTGAAATCTCATTCTGCAGTTCCATAAAGTTCTGGCTGGCTTTCAGATCAGGATATGCTTCGACAGATACTTTCAATCCTTCAAGCGCAGTAGATAACTTGTTTTCAGCAGCAATCTTTTCATTAATAGTAGTGGCCTTCATAGCATTGGAGCGGGCCTCAGTAATATCTGTCAGCACTCCTCTCTCATGTCCCATATAACCTTTGACCGAGTCAATCAGCTGAGGTATAAGATCGTGTCTTTGTTTCAGTTGCACATCAACATCAGCAAAAGCCTGCTCCCTGTTATTTCTCAGCCTGACAAGCCTGTTATACAATGAAACAGCCATCAGTACCAGAAGTAAAATGATCGCCAGAAAAAATAGTACAATTATCATCTTAGTATTTTTTAAATTATTTTTTATCCGACTTTTAAATAGAATAATTTGATAATAAAGATAGTTATATTTACGATAATTATCTTGCGGGGTACATCATATTTACGTTTACGATATTTAAAATTTACAAAAGTTATCTGACATGGAAAAGAGTTTAAAAGGAACAAAAACAGAAAAAAACCTGCTGAAGGCTTTCGCCGGAGAATCGCAGGCTAAAAACAGATACGAATTTGCGGCTAAGGTTGCAAAAGAAGAGGGTTATGAACAGATTTCCGGAATATTTCTTGCAACAGCTTTGCAGGAACAACAACATGCCAAAAGGTTCTTCAGGTTTCTTGAAGGCGGTATGGTTGAAATAACAGCATCCTATCCCGCAGGTAAAACTGAAACAACAAAAGATAATCTTTTTGCAGCAGCAGAAGGCGAGCATGAAGAATGGAGTGATCTTTATCCGGCATTTGCCAGGACAGCAGAAGAAGAGGGATTTAAAAACATTTCAGCAGCTTTTAAGGCTATCGCTGCAGCAGAGAAGGGTCATGAAGAGAGATACAGAAAGTTACTTGAGAATGTGATGCAGGATAAAGTTTTCCAACGCGATGAGAAGGTTTTCTGGTATTGCAGAAAATGCGGTTATATACACTTCGGTACCAAACCACTTAAGAATTGTCCGGCCTGTCTGCACCCCGAGGCTTATTTTGAACTCCTGCCAAATAATTATTAATTATGTTAGATGGGAAAAATATTCTGGATCTTATAACCAGTCGTCAGAGCGACAGAAAGTACAGTGACAGACGGGTTGAGACGGAAAAGCTTGAGCGGATCATTGAAGCCGGAAGAATGGCACCTTCTGCATGCAATGCACAACCCTGGAAATTTATTGTAGTAACTGATTCTGAGCTTGTTTTGAAGATTGCAGAAGCAGCTTCTGCAAAACTGATCGGTATGAATAGCTTTGTCGCCCAGGCACCCGTTATTCTTGTTATTGTGAGAGAAAAACCAAACATGTCATCTAAAGTCGGAGCTACTATCAAGAATAAGGATTACTCTCTTATTGATATAGGTATAGCGACTGAAAACATATGTCTTC
>Ga0182027_10010024_pt1 | contig 13521 bp, 11 predicted proteins | sample 712E1DmetaG_FD_121300 | JGI IMG/M metagenome (GOLD analysis project Ga0182027, IMG submission 121300) | Permafrost microbial communities from Stordalen Mire, Sweden - 712E1D metaG (Illumina Assembly) | ecosystem: Environmental > Terrestrial > Soil > Wetlands > Permafrost | place: Sweden...
CAACCTGGAGCGTATGCTGGAAGCTGAATTCCCGGCGTAACATTGCCGGGAAATGGGAGGTTAGCCGCTCGAGTGGACAAACTGATCCGAATTGTATTGGCGGACGACCATCCTGTAGTCCGCATCGGCGTGCGCAATATGCTCTCCGAAAATGAGGGCTTCGATGTGGTCGGCGATGCCTCCGACGGCGACGAGGCCATTACCCAGACCCTGGAACTGGAGCCGGACATTTTGCTGCTCGACGTGCAGATGCCGCGCCTGCCCGGCCTGGAAGCCATGCGCGCCATTATGAGCGGCACGCCCACGGTCAAGATTCTGCTTCTGACCTCGACCATCACCACACAGCAGATCATCGAAGCGTTGCAGATCGGGGCGCGCGGCATTGTGCTCAAAGACGCCTTGGCCGGACACCTGCAAACCGCCATTCGCACCGTTGCTAACGGCGACTACTGGATCGGCGGCAAGCGCGTGGTCAACCTGGTCTCAGCGCTCCACGACCTGATACAACAGGCCGCCGTGCCCCAGCGCAAGACCTACGGCCTGACCCCCCGCGAGCTTGAAGTGGTGGGCTGCATCGTGGAAGGCTGCAGCAACCGCGACATCGCCAAGCAGTTCAGCCTGAGCGAGGAAACCGTCAAGCGCCACCTCTCCAATATCTTCGACAAGACCGGCGTCTCCACCCGCCTGGAGCTGGCGCTGTTTGCCATTGCGCATCATCTGATCGAACCGCAGTAACGCAGAGGCGCGACCGCAGGCTGCTACTTGAATCGGCTACGTTTCAGCTTTCGATATTTTCTCTTTCCGTCAATCGTCGTTAGCGGACAGCGGCATCCACCCCACGGACAAAGACCCGTCTGAGGGGACCCCGGTATCCACCCCACGGACAAAGACCCGTCCGCGGGGACCCCGGTATGCGCGCTTAATTCCTCGAAGCAGAACGAGCTTTTCCCAATCGCATTGACGTGGAATGGTCCAACATCCGGCAGTTCGCCCTCGCTCGGGCCGATTGCTGAAATGGGCCTGATACCGGTCAATTGCAAACAGTTCCCAAAAAGACATTAGCGTAAAATCCGTAGGAGTTGAGTGTGGAGGATTCTATGTCTGGCAAAGACGAGACCGACTTCCAATTCCTAGCGGAGAATAGCGTCGATATCATCTGCCGCGCCGGGATGGATTTGGTGATCCGGTATATCTCTCCCTCCTCCTTCCTGCTTCTGGGCTGGAAACCGGAGGAGAGAATAGGCGGAATGGTCAACGACCTGATTCTTCCCGAGGATCTTCCAATTTTTATGGATGCTTATAAGCGCCTGCTTTTGCCGGACGCTCGAACCGTATCCGCGGCAGTTCGGATGCGAAAGAAGGATGGCTCCGCCGTGTGGATGGAGGCGAACGCCCGCTTGGTGCGCGATCCAGCCACGGGAGAGCCCAAAGAAGCCGTCGTCGTCATGCGCGACATTTCGGAACGCAAGATGTTGGAAGATAAGCTCTCCGCATTGGCACTCATTGATGGCCTAACCGGGATCTTGAATCGCCGCGCCTTTGATGAAGCCCTGGCGCGTGAGTGGAAGCGCATCTTGCGCGATGGCTCGCAAATCTCTCTGTTGATGCTCGATGTCGATCATTTCAAGAACTTCAACGATCAGTATGGACATCAGGCGGGAGACGACTGCCTGCGCGCGGTCGCGGCCGCCGTCAAGGGCGCAGTACGTTCTTCCGATATCGTTGCTCGTTATGGCGGAGAAGAGATCGTCATCATTCTTCCCTCTACCTCCACAGCCGGCGCAGTCGAAACAGCCGAAAAGGTGCGGTCTGCCATTGAGGCTCTGCGGCTTCCTAACGAGGGAAACCCGGAAGGCGGGGGCTGGGTCACTGTGAGTGTCGGCGTAGCGACTGCCATCGCTCGCTACGGTGGAACCATGAGCACACCGGAAAGCTTGCTTATGGCGGCAGACAACGCAATGTACAAAGCAAAGCATGAAGGACGAAACCGCGTGGCAACAGCCCTGCTCATTGCTCCCAAGGACAACTGACGCGCGACACAATGAGGGCGGCTGCGTTCGATCAATGCCATCGTTCATCCCCAGCCTGAACATTATTCTCAGGAATCCTCTACCAGGTTGTTACTAAAGTCCAGGTCCGTAGAGCTACCTTAGTAAGTGACTGGTCGCAAAAAGTCTATTATTTTTGAGATTTTTTAGAAAAATATACACGCTCCTGGCTGCGAACGGCCGTGTGTCCAAAAAGTTGCAACCTATGTGTAAAGTATGAGATAGACATTTTATTGATTTGGTCATAAAGTTTCATTTATGTCTGTACTGGTAGACTTTGCCGATGTACGCCGAGCACTCGACTACGATGAGCTCGTGCCGTGCTTCCAGCCTGTAGTTGAACTTCACACCGGCCGATTGGCCGGTTTTGAAGTCTTAGCGCGCTGGAAACACCCGCAGCTTGGCTTAGTCCTGCCGACAAATTTTATTTCGCTGGCAGAAGAAAACGGTCTCGCTGGACTGCTGATGCAGCAGATTATGCGCAAGGCATTTCAGTCGGCTTCGGCCTTACCGGAGCCTTTGGTGCTGGCAGTGAACGTATCGCCCACCCAGTTGCGCGACCTCAGCCTCCCGGGCCAGATTCGCGAAGTCGCGGAGAATGCCGGGTTTCCGCTGAAGCGGTTGACGATTGAGATTACCGAGAATGGACTCGTAGACAACTTTGAACGGGCACAAAAAATTACCGGCGAACTCAAAGAGATCGGCTGTAGGCTGGCGATGGACGACTTCGGAACGGGATATTCCAGCATGCGCCACCTGCAGGCGCTCCCCTTCGATGAGTTGAAGGTCGATCGCAGTTTCGTCATTGCCATGACCAACACGCGAGAAAGCCGGAAGATCGTGGCGGCGATCGTCGGCCTGGGACACAGCCTCGGCATGATAACTGTGGCGGAGGGAGTCGAAACCGAGGAGCAGGCGGAGATGCTTCTTTGGCTGGGCTGCGGGATGGGGCAGGGATGGTTTTATGGACGGCCTGTGACCGCGGATCGGATTCCCCAAATAGTCGAAGCCGCGCCTAGAATGCTGTCAACCGCATTGTCCATGCATGGGGATGGCTGGGTCGTCTCTAGTCTGGAAGCACAGCCTACGCAGCGACTGGCGCAATTGCAGGCGATCTATGACGGCGCTCCTGTGGGTTTGTGTTTCCTGGATCGCAATCTTCGTTACGTGAGCCTGAATCGGCGGCTTGCTGAGATGGATGACGTTCCTATGGTGGCCTACATTGGAAAAACTGTGAAGGAAGTGATTCCCAAGGCGTTTCCATTCTTTGAGCCTTACCTCCGCCGCGCCCTGAAGGGCGAGGCGATCCCGGAGGTCGAGATTTCCACTCCGTCCCCAAAAGCCAGCGAAGCGTACAGGACGACGCTGTTGTCCTACCAGCCGGCTTTCGACGAGGTAGGAGAGGTGATTGGAGTTTCGCTCTCCGCGGTAGACATTACAGAGCGGAAGCGGACCGAAGAGGCTCTCCGCGAGAGTGAAGAGCACCTCCGGTATATGGTCGAGCTGAATCCTGGAATTCCATGGGTCATGGATTCAGATGGCAATAACCTGTACATCAGTTCTCAATGGACGAAGATCACAGGGTTGAGCAAGGAAAAGGCGTGCAACCTGGGATGGCTCGATGTATTGCATCCGGAGGATGTGGAACCTACGATGATAGCCTTGCGGGAGGGGATGCGCACCGGAATGCCCATCGATGTCGAGTACAGGGTGAAGAGGATTGACCGCGGCTGGAGATGGATGCGCTCTCGGGGATCGCCGCGCTTTGGACCGTCCGGCAGTATCCTTCGCTGGTACGGGAGCGTGGAGGATATCGACGTGCGCAAACAGTTGGAAGCGAGGCTGCGCAAGGACAAGGGGTAATTGCAGACACTGTTCGTGCCCTGCGCCTACGGACAGCCTTATTAGTCGATGATTCTTTTTGCCTGCAAATCCCGGATCCAAAGACCCGGCGGGGCATTTCAAGGAGAAAGTTTGACCATGAAAATCGGTTTTCTGGGATTGGGCAAGATGGGCACGCCCATGGCGCGGCGATTGCTGGCTGCCGGGCATGAAGTAACGGTGTGGAACCGCACCCGCGAGCGTGCGGAAGCGCTGGCCGCGGAGGGCGCGCGGGTGGCGGCCACCGCGGCCGAAGCCGCCCGAGCCGGCCATGTGGTCATGACCATGCTCTTCGACGACGAAGCGCATGAAGAGGTATTTTTCGGCCAAGAGCCGTTGTTGGATGCGCTTGCGCCCGGCACGCTCCACATCTCGCTCTGCACCATCAGCGTTTCGCTTTCGGAACGCCTTACCGCCGAACATGCCAGCCGTAAGCAGCTCTTTGTGGCGGCACCTGTCTTTGGGCGGCCCAACGTAGCCAGTGAAGGACGGCTGTGGATTGTGGCCGCCGGCTCTGAAGACGCGCTGGCCCAGGCGCGCCCGCTGCTTGAACCGCTCTCCAGGGGCATTTCGATCGTCGGCCCGGAGCCGCGCCAGGCTCATGCCGTCAAGCTGGGCGGAAACTTTCTTATCAGCGCCATGATCCAGGCACTCGGCGAATCCTTTGTCTATGCAGCGGCTCAAGGCATCGATCCGGAAGCGTTTCTCAATGCCGTGAACAGCGCGCTCTTCCAGTCGCCGTTTTACGCGGCCTACGGCCAGGTGATGCTGCACCCGCCGGAGCAGCCTGGCGCCACCGTTGCGCTGGGAGAGAAGGATACGCAATTGCTGCGCGAAGCCGCTGCCAGCCGCCACACGCGCCTCAGCCTTGCCGACAACCTGGCGGAGATCTTCGCCCAAGCCCGGCAAGCCGGCCTCAGCGGCGAAGATTGGGCCGTGGGCCAATACCGCATGGCCCAGCGGCGGGCCCTAATATAGAGCCATGAATCTCAAGGGAAAAATCGTCTTCGTAACCGGAGCCAGCTCCGGCATTGGCGCAGCCACCGCGCTTGCTTTTGCTGCCGAAGGGGCACGGCTACTGCTGGCCGCCCGCCGCGCCGGCAAACTGGCCGAAGTAGCCGCCCGTGTTCTGGAGCGCGGCGCCGCCGCCGTGCACTCTATCGCTCTCGACGTGCGCGACCGCCGCGCCGTCCAGAGAGCCATCGACGAACTGCCTCCGGAGTGGGCGGAGATCGATGTGCTGGTGAATAACGCCGGTCTCAGCCGCGGCCTCGACAAGCTCTATGCGGGCAAGATCGAAGACTGGGAGGAGATGATCGACACCAACGTCAAGGGGCTGCTCTACGTAACGCGAGCGGTGACGCCGGGCATGGTGGCGCGCGGCCGCGGGCACGTTGTCAATCTGGGTTCGACGGCCGGCGAACTCACCTACCCCAACGGAGCTGTCTACTGCGCCACCAAGGCAGCCGAGCGCGCCATCAACGACGGCCTGCGCCAGGATTTATTGGGAACGCCGGTGCGCGTGACCAGCGTGGACCCCGGCATGGTGGAGACCGATTTTAGCTTGGTGCGCTTTCACGGCGATGCCGAGCGGGCCGCAAAAGTCTACAAAGGCATAGCGCCGCTCACTCCGGAAGACGTGGCCGATGCGATTCTATGGGCTGTGAGCCGGCCGGAGCATGTGAATATAGCGCGGGTGTTGCTCACCCCGGTGCAGCAGGCCAACTCCCTGCTTTTTCACCGCGAGCCGTAGCCGGCGGCGACTCTCCAGGCTGGCAACAGGAGGCTCTAGCCCATTGCCTGAATCTGCCCGTCAATCTGGGTCAGCGCAGCCTCCAGGGCGGCGCGGCGGGCGGGTTGCGACGTCGCTTGCGACAAAATATTGACTCGCTGTAAATTGAGCGCCTGTTTCTGGCGTTCTCGCACGGTGCGGAGCTGTTCCGCCAACCGTCGCGCGTCTTCGCTGACAAATTCGTTGCCGGGATCCGCCTTCGGTTGCTTGCGGGGTTTTGCCATCTGATCCTCCACGGGGATTTACTTTCTAGAACCACGAGACCTATCTTCATTTTACGAGGGTTTGGCGGCATTGCGTCCCGCGGAATGAAGATCGTTTCCTCGGCAAGAGGTAGAATGGCCTATGCGCACTTGGCAGATTTCGTCGTTTGGCGTTGATTCTTTGGAGTTTGTAGAGCGGCCCACGCCCTCGCCGGGCCCCGGCGAAGTGTTGGTTGCGGTGCGTGCGATTTCTTTCAACTATCGCGATCTGCTGCTGGTGAAGGGCATCTACAACCCAAAACTGAAGCTGCCGCGCATTCCCTGCTCCGACGGCGCGGGCGAAGTGGCGGCCGTGGGCGAAGGCGTAACCGCGTGGAAGCCCGGAGACCGCGTGGCCGGCATCTTCATGCAGAACTGGTTCGACGGCGTGCTCACCCCGATCAAAGCCAGGGGCGCGCTGGGCGGAGACATCGACGGCACTCTGGCCGAGTACATCGTCCTCAAGGAGACCGGGCTGGTCCCGCTGCCTGAACACCTCAGCTATCAGGAAGCCGCCACGCTGCCCTGCGCTGCGGTCACCGCGTGGAACGCGCTGGGGGCTGGCGAACTGAAGCCGGGAGCGACGGTGTTGATTCAGGGAACCGGCGGTGTCTCGATCTTTGCCCTTCAATTTGCGCGGCTCAGGGGAGCGCGGGTGCTGGGCATATCCAGCAGCGATGAGAAGCTGGAGCGCGCTCGTTCGCTGGGTCTGGATGAGGGTTTGAACTATCTGGACAAGCCCGATTGGGACCGCTGGGTGCTGGAACAGACCGGCGGCGAAGGCGCGGACCTGGTGGTGGAAGTGGGCGGCATAGGCACGCTTCCGCTCTCGCTTCGAGCCATTCGCATCGGCGGCACGGTGGCCCAGGTGGGCGTGCTCTCCAACCCCGCGGAGGCTTTGCCGATCGGCTCCATCCTCCACAAACAGGCCCGTATCCAGGGCATCTATGTCGGGTCGCGCAAGGACTTCCTGGAGATGAACAAGGCCGTCTCTCTGGCCGTGCTCCGCCCGGTCGGCGAGGAGTTCCACTGGACCCAGGCGCGGGAGGCGCTGGCGCGGATGGAGGAGGGCAGCCATTTTGGCAAGCTGGTGCTGACGGTGGAGTAGGAGGCCGGTCAAATTGGCCCCGATCCGCAATGGCGTTGAATCAATCTTCATGGATGGACACAACCGTTGCTGCTGGTAAACTGGCATTCTGCCTTCCGCAAACAAGAAAATGCGAGGACGCACTCCGGCACATGGCCACTCAACTGTCATTCACGGGGTTTGTATGGAAGAATCTCGGCCGCCGGCGGCTGAGGACTTTGCTGACTCTTTGCGGAATCGGAATGGCCATCGGCGCGTTTGTGGTCCTGGTGGGCTTTTCCAGCGCATTTGAGCACGAATGGCTGCGCATCTACTCCAGCAGCAGCATCGACATTGCCGTCATTCAGCAGACTTTTCTGAACACCTCGGTGGATGAGTCGGCAGTTGTAAAACTGAAGGCGCTTCCCATCGTTCGGCAGGCCACGCCCATGATCTACAACGTGATGGATCTGACCCAGGAGGTCAATGCGCTGGCCTTCGGCTGGAAGGCAGACTCATTCGAGTTCGAATCAATCCAGTTGCTGTCGGGACGGCCTTTCCGCGATGGTCACCCGGAGGTGATGTTGGGCGACCTTCTGGCCGATAACCTGAAGAAGAAATCGGGCGACACGCTGGAAATTCAAGGCTCTCCCTTCACGGTCGTTGCCATCTACAAGGGCGGCTCCGCGCTGGAGACCGGCGCGGTCATCCTACCCCTCGACCAGTTGCAGCAGCTCAGCAGCCTGCAAGGCAAAGTATCAACCATCCATGTACGGTTGCGCCCTGCGCCTGCTGGAGTGGCGCCGGAACAGTATCTGAAGCGCGCTCAGGCGCAAATCGAAGCGGCTCTGCCGGGACTGCGCGCGGTGCCGGCAGCCGAGCGCGCCGGAAACAATCAGTTTGTCCGGCTGGCACACGCCTCTGCATGGGGCACCTCTTTGATCGCGTTGCTGATCGGCATCCTGGGGATCGCCAACACCATGGCCATGTCGGTCTTCGAGCGCACACGGGAGATCGGCATCCTGCGGGCGCTGGGCTGGAAGCGGCGGCAGGTGATAATTCTCATCCAACTTGAAGCGTCGGTGCTTGGCCTGGGCGGAGGGTTTTTCGGCATCGCGATTGGATGGTGCGCCCTGCACTTGCTGGCTGCCTTGCCGCAAACCGCCAGCATCGTCTCGGCGTCCTTTCCCTCGCCGCTTCTGTCGGAGGCTCTGGGCATTGCCGTTCTGGCCGGGCTGATCGCCGGGGCGCTTCCCGCATGGCGTGGCGCACAACTTTCTCCAGTTGAGGCGCTGCGGCACGACTAGGGTCTGCTGACGAAGATTCAATCCATCACTTGCGAAAACCGCTCCTGTAGAACCCGCCGGAGCATCTTGCCGCTGTGATTCTGCGGCAAGCCATTGGCTTCGAGAATCCAGATGCGGCGCGGTGCTTTGTAAGCCGCAAGATGCTGCCGGCACCACTCCAGCAACTCGCTTTCGCTCACCAGGGAACCCTCGCGCAGTTCGACCGCCGCGACGGGGATCTCGCCCTTCTCCTTGTGGGGCAGGCCAAAAGCGACGGCACGCGCAACCGCCGGATGAGCCTGTACGACCTCTTCCAGCTCGCGAACGTAAACCGAGTAACCGCCGGACTTGATCACGTCTTTCATGCGTCCCACCAGCCGGATCAGGCCCATTCGATTCCGCGTGGCCAGGTCGCCGGTGCGCAGCCAACCGTCGCTTGTCAGCAACTCCTGTCCTTTGGCCTCATCTTTCCAATAGTGTGGAACAAGACCGCGACGGCGTATCTGGCACTCGCCTGTCTCGCCGACTCGCACAGGCCGGCCGTTTTCGTCCGCCACCCGAATGCGAAACGGCGGCACTGGGAAGCACAAGTCGCCGCTGCCGGGCAAAAACGACAGCTCGATGCCCATCATAGCCAGGCCGCCCACTTCCACCATGCCGTAGCCGTTTAGAAGAACCGGCGGAATGCGCCGGCCACCCGGAAGCCGGACCAGCGCGCCGAACTGCCGCAGGCGTTGCCGCACTTCGGAGGGCAGATGATCGCTGGCCGAGAGCCACACGCGCACGCTGCTGAGCCGGCCGGGTTCCGGATTGCTATTGACCAGTTGTGCGAACATGGCTGGCACGCCCACGACGGCGGTGATGCCATAGCGCTCGACAAGGTCCAACGCGCTCGCGACGTCGAAGCGATCGAGGAAACAGCCGCGAATGCCCGCCATCAAACCATAAAGCGCGATGCTGACGGCCATAATGTGGGACCAGGGCAGCGCGATCAGAGCCAGGTCCTCGGGGCCGAGGAATAGACCGGCCAACACCGTGGATGCGCGCGCCCCGAGCAGGGCGTTGCTCGACAGGGCCGCCCCTTTGGGAAAACCGCTTGTGCCGGAGGTATGAAATACCGCGACAGTAGCGGCCGGATCGACGGTGGTGGGCGGGAACGGCACCCCGGTATCGCAAAGGCGCACAAATCCATCCAGCGTCTCTGTCTCATCGCCGTCTTGTATCCAGGTGCGCACATGCAGCGCCTGGCGGTCTGCGATATTGCGTTCAAAAACCGCCTTGTCGGTAATCAGGATATCCGTTCCGCTATCGGCCAGGATGCGGCGCACTTCGGCGAGAGAGAGGAGCGGGTTCAGCGGGACCGCGATTCCTCCGGCTCGGACGATAGCCAGAAACCAATGAAAACAGCGCCGGTTGTTAGTGCAATAAATGGCGACGAGTTGGCTGGGACGGAGCGCGATCGATCTACGCAGAAAGGCATCCATGCGGCAGATGTCGGAGTGCAGCTCGGCGAGATAAAAACGTCCATCTTCTCCCACGGAGACTTCGCAATCCCCTTTTCGTCGCAGCAACTCATCGACTAGATTGGCCACCGTGACGCTGCGGTCACGCGCAAGTTGAAAACGGCGGAAGATGTTCATAGTGTTGAGACGGGCTTGCGGCCCCAGTCGCTGGCGACGCAGTAATGGAATAAGCGGTCGAGGTAATCCAGCACCGGCGGCGGGCACACTCCGGCGGGCAGCAGCAGCCGCTCGGCGTTGCTGGTGTCAAACTGCATGCGCATGGTGAAGTAGTCCCGGTAGGCGCGGCCGTCGCGCAGCACGCGGCGCTTGCGTCCCCACAAGATGAGAAACAGCAGCGGCCGCAGCGCGGCAAAGAATAACTTCGGATCGACGTAGCGCGGTTCCCGCACGTGGAAGTACTCCGCCGCGCGCTGGGCGATCTGCTGAATGGTTGCGCTGCCGCGGGGCCCGGCGCAGAGGTGAACCGTGCTGCCAAGTGCGGCCTCGTCAAAGACCAGGCGCGCGACGGAAGTGGCAACGAAATCAACCGGCACAATGTCCAATACGGCGTCGGGAAAGCCTGGAACCGTGCGCCACAACCGGCGCGCGTAGATCTTCAGCGGCCAATACATCATTTTGAAGCTGGAGGTCACGCCGGTGCGGGAATCGCCCACGATGATGCTGGGACGCAGAATCACGCCGGGCAAGGAGCCGAGTCGCGAGCGCACCAGCGCCTCAGCCTCGGCCTTGGTCTGTTCATAGGTGTTGCGGTAGCTTTGCCCTACGGCAAGTTCGTTTTCGCGCACCAAGCCGGTGCGTTCGCCGGCCACGTATGCCGTGCCGACGTAGGCCAGGCTCTTGAGCTGGCGCATGCCGGCGGCAAAATCCAGCATGCGGCGGGTGCCCTCGACGTTGATGCTGCGCGCTTCATCCAGCGTATGATCGAAACGCACCGTGGCGGCAGAGTGAATCACGCGGGTTGTCTCTGCGGAGAGGCGCTGGTAGTCGGCGGTATTCAATCCGCAGTAGTGTTGGCTGACATCTCCGGAATAGACCCGGACGCGGGATCGCGCGGCTGGTGGAACGATCAGATAGGCGCGCTGCTGACCCGATTGGCCAGCTTTTCCGCGGATGAGCAGCGCCAGCCTTGCGTGCGGGTGACGAACCAGCAGCTCACGGACCAACTGCACTCCGAGAAAGCCGGTCGCGCCGGTGACAAGGATGAGCTCTTCGCTGTTCATTCAGAGACCGGCCTCAATGCTCGAACAACTCGAAGGCCGGTAAAGGATGACCTTTCGGTGCCTGGGCTGCGAGTAAAGTTATACGCATTATAGTTTGGGGGCCCAGCTAGGGAAGAGACGATGTTCAGGAAGAGAGGCTTGTTTGCGGTATTTATGGCGCCGAGGACTTTTCCAGAAAGAAATTCGAACAAGCTGACGCTTGCGGTGGGGTGAAGGTTGGATGGATAGTATGGAAGATTCGTCTGCCCCCCAGGTCTCACAATCGAAGTGAGACCCGGGGAACTTCGCCAATACAAATGCCGCTGTGCCGGAATCGCCGGACGCATCCCGGCTGCACTCTAATCCACAGGTGTGTTGCCCGTGGAATCGAGCGTTGCACCCGCCGGAATTAGAGTGGTGGAGACTGTCTTTCCATCCTGAGAACCGGTGTAGACGGCGATCCGGGATGCATCGACACCTTTCTCGCTCACGAGATATGCCTTTGTGTTGACCGCGCGCTCGGTGGCGAGTTTCTTGCCGCCCTTCTCCCCGCTGGCAGTATTTCCAACGATGGCCAGCTTCGCATCGGAGCTGCGCTGTAGATTGAGCGCGATTTCATCCAGGCAGGCCTTCGCTTCGTTGTCCACGCGGCTTGGGCGAGCCACATCCCGCTCAAATTGAATGGAGCATAGTTCGCTGGTGAGAGGCTTTGGCGCGGCGGCCGGAATTGAGACCGTCACTGAGGTTGTACCCGAAGCCGTCTGGCCCTTGTCATCGGCCACATTGCAGGTCACGGTCACCGTTCCAACCGCGGCGCCTGTTGTGGAGAGAGCAGCCGTCGAGCCGGTTCCGTTCACCGAACCGGAAGTCGAGCTGTAGCTATAAATCAAAGGACGATTTTGTGGACTGATGGCAGTTGTGGTGATCGTGGAAGAGTCACCGGAAATCACAGCGGAAGGATTGGCTGTGCAACTGACGGTCGGCAGATCAAACGCCTTCACCGCATAGGGCGTTGTGCAATCCGCATTCTCACCCGGCGTGTCGCCCTCGGAGACGTGGCCTTTGAGCGTGTAGGCACCTGGAGCGAGATTCGTCGTATCGATCTTTGCAGTGTTGGATATTCCTGAAACCACTCCCCCATCGACAGACCATGTGTAAACGGCCGTCTTTGCTGGGTTCAGATTCAGAGCCGTGCCCGATACCGCAATCGTATCTCCCGGAAACACTGACATCGGGTGGACCGAGCAGGAATAAGCCAGCGGTGAAGGGGGCGGCGGTGGAGGACCGGGATGTCCACCAAAGCGGAAGACAATTCCTGAAGAAAAGCGCATGTCATTTTGTAACTCACTGATTCCGGTGCTGTGGTTTTGAAAATTAGTCATCAGGTATTCCACTTGAACAAGGCGGATGGCAACATGATGGCTGACCTTGATATCCAATCCGCCTCCACCGGTCCAGGCAAACTTGTTCTCGGCAGGGAGCGGGGTGCAGCCGGCGCCGCCGCAACCGGAGTCCAGCATCACCTTAGTGGCATATATGCCTCCAAACAGGACCTGCAAAAAGGGAGTGACCCTCTCGTGGCCGCGAAAAGAGAGGCGCGGACCAAAGAGATAGGGAAAAACAGCCCCATATGAATCCATTACTGTGGATGCACCACCGCCCGTGCCGGTGAGGTCGATTTTCGAGTCGGCAAAACCGCCAACGTCGGCAACGAGCCCCAGGTAGCGGTTGAAGTTGAAAGCGATGGAGGTGCTGCCGCCGTTTAGCCAGTACAGGCGGTTTGCCGGCTCCAGGTCCGGCATACCACGCAGATAGGAGTAGCCCAGGAACCATTCAACCTTGGGAGTACCGCGGTTCAGGCCCTCTGAATACGGCATGGCTGCCGCCATGGAGGCGGAGGGCATTGGGGCGGCCGGCCAGAAGCTCAATGAGGCGCTGGAATTCGCGGCCTTATCGTCGTTGGCGCCGGCCGACGGCTTTGCCGCTTCGCCCGCACGGAGCAAGATCGCAGGCATTAGAAAAATGGCAAACGCCGCTGTTGCAATCATCCTTACACTCAATTTCATCTTTGCCTCCTGAACTGCTCGCCGCGATTCTCATTCAATCCCATCGCCGAATGAACTCGGCGCGAATAACATGCAAGATACCGCATTGCCTAAAACCGGCTGAGACCGCCCTGGGGCGGTCTCAGCCGGGGTCTTACGGCAAGTTAACGATGGTGTTCACCATGGTGGTCGACGCAAACAAAGCCAGCGCTCTGCCATCCAGAATTGTCGTTGCCGACGTCGTGGTGTTCTGTGCAGGACTTGAAAGCGTGGTCGCCGCAGTAGAGATGATGGTTCCTACCATCGTCCCGCCTCCCCCGTAGTTGATCGTCGCGGCACTCCCGACCGCCCAGTAAACATTCGCAGCCTTGGCGCCGTTGATTAGCTTGACACTTCGAGGGGCGGTATCGCCTACGGTGAGAGTGCTCCCGATCTGGAA
>Ga0182027_10010025_pt1 | contig 13520 bp, 11 predicted proteins | sample 712E1DmetaG_FD_121300 | JGI IMG/M metagenome (GOLD analysis project Ga0182027, IMG submission 121300) | Permafrost microbial communities from Stordalen Mire, Sweden - 712E1D metaG (Illumina Assembly) | ecosystem: Environmental > Terrestrial > Soil > Wetlands > Permafrost | place: Sweden...
CGCAAACGGCAAGAGTTTTCTCCAGGGCGCGAATGATTCCCTGGCGTCAATCGATGACCTGGAAAAACCTCCGATGGAGGCCGGCTTTAGCTATGATTTTTGGATTGATACCACGGAAGTGACGCAAAAGGAATATCAGGAGGTTACCGGATCGCAACCGTTACCCGATTCGGCGACAATAGGAAGGGGCGGGCAATTCCCGGTTTCGTATGTTTCGTGGTACGATGCGGTCCTTTTTTGCAACCTGAAAAGCAAGAAGAACAATCGCGATACCGTGTACAGTTATTTCGGCAAGAAATCGCTGAATTCGGGAAGCGTGTTCGACATGACGGGCCTGAGAATACAGTATGACAAAAACGGTTATCGTTTGCCGACTGAATCGGAGTGGGAATTTTGCGCGCGCGAAGGAACGTCGACCATTCCATCGCCTGGTCTGGCGGACAGTTCGCAAGCGCGGGCGGTGGCCTGGTTCGACCAGAATTCCTCGAATACGACGCATCCGGTCGCGCAACTGAAGGGGAACAAATTCGGACTGTACGACATGGCCGGGAACGTGTATGAATGGACAAATGACTGGAAAGGCCCCTATGCCGCCGAAACGATAACGAATTCCATCGGCGCGCCTCTTCCAAACAGCTATATCGAACGGGTGATGAAGGGCGGATCGTTCAAGCATGGCTTTATCTATTTACGTCCATCACGGCGGGGCGCGGTGTATCCCGTGACTTTGTCAACGACGGCCGATTTCATCGGCTTTCGCTGCGCGTGCGGGATTATCCCCGTTGCGCGCTATTGCGTTGCGGACACGACGGCGATCGTTACCAATCCCGTTGACCTCGTCATCAATGACGTGACGCCGTTTTTAGGGACCACTCGCGCGAGGCTTGTTTTTACCAATGTTACGGGATCGGCCCGGACCCTCTGTTTCGTCGACTTCAACAAAGCCGTGCCCACGATTTTCGAGTTTACCGACATGACCGATGTTTTTTTTCCCGCAATTTCCCCGGACGGGAAATTCGCCGCTTTTTGCAACCGGGGCGAGGGCATGTCGGGACCGGCGCAGGTTTCCATACGGTCGCTTGACTCCACTTCACGGCCCGCATGGGGCCTGGGCGCCGACAGCGCCTTTGTCCCGCGATGGCGGGTTGACCAATTGACGCGGGACACGTTTCTGGTATATACGAATTCGTCGGTCGACAACGCCAGCTCGGTGTGGCCTTCAACCGAGACCATACTCCAGCAAATGACCGGGGGAAGACCGTATGGACCGCCCGCGGTTCTCATTGGAAACGGGAGCTTTCACGACGGGTTGTCGTCATCCGGACAATATGTAGCCACCGGATATACGCGATGCGTCATGAGGGATTTGATCGATTCATGGGAACACCAGCTCTTTGTTTCGCCCTATAACGGCAAAAACGCTTCCGGATCGACCCAGGTATGCAATGTGTCAATATCCCAGGACCTTTTGCATCCGGACCGCTGCATGTTTCTTGACTTTGGATGCCCCGACCAGATAAGCTCGCTTACGCAATCCACGTATGGGCCGCACGAATATCTTTTTATATCCGAGTTTGCCGGTACTACGCTTTCCTGGTTTAAATGTCCGTCCGGAGAATCGTCCTGGGACTTTCCCGAATGGTCGAATGTCGCTCAGTTCGCGGTCGCGAGCGCGCGAAACGGCGGGGACGACGCGCACGCCATTTATTTTGTTAACCTTGCGAGCGGCGCTTCGACCCAGGTGGCGCAAGGGACCGAACTTGAAAATCCCGGCCTCTGGATTGACAACACAAATATACTGCCGCCGAATTTTCAGCTCTCGCTCGACAGTCTTGGGATCTATGACGATCCGCTTCTTTCCGGAGACCAGGTCCCTTTTTCTTTTAAAATGCATTATTTCTGGAGGAGGCACGCAAGCCTCAACGCGGTATTCGTCGGAAGCGCCGAGGTTTTATGCGGTATTGACTGTACAAAATTTACGGGAATCCAGGCGTTAAACCTTGCGTGCTGCGCCGCGGGCATAGCAACCGGTGGGAATTTGATCAGGGATTATATTCTTCCGGATTGTCCGGAAATCAAGATCATCGGAATAAGCAGCTCGGTGTTCTGGTTCGATAATCCCGGCGGAGACGGCGACGACAGCTGGAACTCGGCCGTCATAAATACAAAGGGCTTCAACTATGATAAGAACCATGATTTCTGGCAAGACAGCGTTCCGGCCCAGTTCGACACGTATATCGGTAACGCGCCTTTTTTAAATTGCAGCAGCGAGGACACTTTTGGCATGTCAACGGACCCCTGCGGCGGCTGGGGAGGCAGCAGTCCGAACCTTATGGGAGACATTACCTGGACGGTCAACGATTCTAATTATATAAATAATATCGCGTTACTCAAGCGCCTCATTCAAGACCTCGCGGCAAGGAAAGTGCATTTACTCATGATTAATTTTCCCGAAAGTCCGGCATATAAAAACACCGACCATTACGCCATGGACGGCACCTCATGGCCGACGGGGATGGCGGTGGTCCGGCAGTTGGAGGCGCTCCAGGACAGCAGCCCGTATTTCCACTTTTATGACGCTTACCAGAACGGCAACCATGATTACACCGACGCGGAGGCGCAGAACTGGAACCATCTTTGCCCCGTCGGCGCGGCAAAGCTTTCAACGAGGCTGGATTCGCTCATTCACGCGATCCTGCAGCAATAATTGACGGGGTTTTTCCATTGCCCCTAAGACCGCCTAATTGTCCGCAGGCGCCCGAAATGTCCTGCCCGCGGCTTTTCCGTATGGTAGCGGCGATGCCGTGGTTGAAAAGAGCGTCGGCAAAATCCTTGAGCGCGCGCTCCGATGGGGACGTGGTTTTTTTTCCGCTTGACGGATTGACTGGAATGACATTGACCTTGCAATTGAGGCCCTTTAATAATGAAGCAAGCGCGCCCGCAGCGGCGGGGGAATCGTTTTCTCCTTCGATAAGAACATATTCGAACGTTACGGGCCGGTTGGTTTTTTTGCTGTAGCGCTTCGCGGTTTCAATTAAGGAGGCGATCGGGTATTTCTTATTGACCGGCATGATTTTTTCGCGGTCTTCATCGCGCCAGGCGTTAAGCGAAATGGCGAGGCCGATGGTGAGATTATGCTCCATGAGCCTTTCGATCGAAGGGACGACTCCCGCCGTGGAGACCGTGATCCGGCGGGCGCCGATATTGAAGGCCTCCTCGGCCATGATAATGTGAAGGGACGACATGAACGCGTCAAAATTGGACAAAGCCTCGCCCATTCCCATAAACACGATGTTCGTGACGAGCTTATGGCCGTTTGAAGCGCAGTGATCGTTGATGCCTATAAGCTGGCCGATTATTTCGTCCTGCCTGAGGTTTCGGACAAAACCCATCGCGCCGGTTTCGCAGAACACGCACCCTAACGCGCAGCCCAGTTGCGAGGAGATGCACGCCGTGCGGCGCTGGCCGTCGTACAAAAGCACGCTTTCGATGACGCCGTCGCCGGCAAAGGTTTCAAACCCGAATTTTTCCGCGTCCTTGCGTTTGGATTGTACATGGTACAATGTTTTGAGTTTCTTAATTGAATAACATTCGTTGAAAAGACGGACGCTCTCCTTGGAAATATTTTTCATTTGCCCGAAGGAATTCACGCGTTTCTGGTAGAGCCATTTGGTGATTTGTTTGGCGCGGAATTTCGGCTCGCCGAGGAGGCCGAGACTATTTGACAATTCGGAAAGCGGCAGGTTTGTTATCGAAACAAGAGTCGTGTTCAGGGCGGAGGTCATGCGACGAAAATAAATCATGCTGGCGCCCGGCATGCGGCGGCCGTTAAATCCCCCACTCCTTTTTGCACTGCGCGATCATGAACTCCAGGCGCGCGTCATACGTGTGGAGCTTAAGCACCTTTTCCCTCCCCGCCAGGGCGATGCGGCGCCGTTCCTCGTCGTGCTCGCAGTAGTAATCGATGAGTTCCATGCATTCCGGCCATGACGAGAATTCGACCAGTTCGCGGTCAGGGCCTTCGGTATTGAAATACCGGCTGTTAAGCGGCCTTTTTTCGGTGAGCACGAACGCCCCGGCAGCCTTGCAGTCGAATATCCGCTGTGTAAATGACGTTCTGACCTGGACGCGGTTGATGTTGAGGTTGACTTTCGTGGAACGATAATAGGAACAGAGATTGGTGTAATAGCATGCGTCGGTGGAAACCAGGGTCGGGTCGATGGATTTTGACCAGTAAACGTCTCCGAAACAGGTGAAACGCTCCTTGAAACGTTTGGCAATTTCGACGATAAAGTCCCTGCGGTAAAAATATCCCACGGTCCATTCCAATAAGAAAAGGAATTTATCGCGATCAAGCACAGTTTTGTTTTCCCATAAACCTGGATTGGTAAGCAGGTACGACTTAAGGTCCGCGGTTGAGGGGCCATTATAATACATGGTTCTTAACGTTTTTAGAAGAGGGGCGAAATTTTCCAGCTCTTTCCGGATTTCTTCGGTACATAACGACTCAAACCATTCAAGTGAAGAATTGCCAACGAAGGCGATGTCCCTTTTAAGATCAACCGGCCCTTCAATGTTGAAATAAAGAGGGTCGACGGCAAGGGGCAGGAAATAGGCTTTTCGGCCCCGTTGCCTAAAAACGGGGACAAAAGACTCTTCGCTGACGAAATCGATGCGGTTTTTCGCTGCGGGCGTTTGCCGCTTGCAAAAAATGTCCTCGTAAAAAGGGTCGTCGAGAAACCAGTTGCACAGGAACGAACCGCTTGACGCTATAAGATCGCAAAGCGCCCCCTGGAAATCGGTCCCGGCATTGTTTATCGAAATGACAAGGGCGGGAAGATACTGTTTGATTTGTTCAAAAACCGAGGGAACGCTTTCCGGGGGAAGGTGTTCCGGAATCGCCGTGATTACTGGCCGGATGTCAACGCGCTTCTTCAGGGCGTTTTCGACTTCCCGCGCGAGGAATGTTTTTGATTTGAGGAAGAGGACGTTCATAGGAAAATTATCAAATTTCCATTTTCTTTTTAGCTACGTTTTATTAAAATACTTCTTTTTTATAGGAAACCTCCTTTGAAGAAATAAATTTTACTCGCTGTTAGATGTTCGCCTTTCACACTTTTGATTTTTTCTCAACCTTTTCTATTTAAATTCAGACCCTTCTTTAGTATTGAAAAAAAGGATATACAATAGGAGAAATATCCGGATAGAGGGTAACGGTTCTATAATAAAAGTCATGTCCGGGGGCTTTAGTGGTTCCATTTGGATTTGAATATGCAGAGTATTTTAAATAATGAACATAAAATACTTGTCCAACTTGATGGAAATCATAAGCCGCCGATGGATCGTTGGGTAAAGCAGAAATAAAAGCATAGGTGACATCGCCAGGAGAATATGTTGTTGGGGACGGATTATAGGCGTAATCTATAATTCCTGTCATGCTCCAGCTTATTCCATTGCTGGATGAGGACATAAGTAATGAAGGTCCTGTATCTCCGTTAATCCAACCATGTGTTAGCATATAATATTCTTTTGCATAGCTGGAATAAACCGCCTTATTACAACCTTGACCTCCTCCACCCGTAGCGGTTGGCAGTTTGATTACTTGCGAGCCGATGCCGCAGTTTGCACCGGTGGCTGGAACATCCCCGGCAACATTATACTTTTTCCAATCACCCTGGATATTCGATAAGGATGCCAGTGTCCTTGCATGAGAAAGAACATTTGATAATTTAGCCCTTGCAAATGAAATATAGCATACCTTATTCATATCATCTGTGGTTTTTGGAGCTTCCGAATAATATATATACATTGAATCTTTTGTTGGATTGATAATATATGCCCCTCCGTCAATGTTATATTCACATGTCCATTTCGAGGCAAGATCATTATCATTTTGGATTGAAGCTTCGGCGCTCTGTGCCCAAGGCGTTATAATATCACCAAGATACCACCAGAAACCTCCGTTGTTAAATGAATAAGCTAGCCCTATAGAATAAATTCTATAAGGATAATTATCAGCTTTATCGGCTTTGGGAGAGCTCATATCAACCTGTTCATAGTGAACAATTCCTAATAACCCATAAGAGGTGGTAAGTGTATCCCTATAAATGGATAGGATAAACGGTTGTTTACTGTTGTAAAATGCATTTGTGCCAAATACACTTGTATTCCAATTGCCCCATGCGGAGGCATTTAGATTTGAGCCAGTTTCGCCCCCGGGAAGAATCCACGTTTGGATGGGTTTAGCAGGCGTACCTATGTATTGGTCCGTTCCCCAAGCACCGAATAAAATACACTTGTTTTGCGTTGAGGAGTATTTTATGGGTGCAAAGGGAGCATCTATATATTGAGGCAAACCACCACCGATTTTAAAATACTTTGTAATACAAGATAACCCCTGAATATATGAACTAGAATGACTCATTGTGATAGGGCCCATGTTTAAGATTTGTCCATTGGCCATAAAAATTTGAGTGCCTAAAAATAACCATGCACATATGAAAATTGTTTTTCCATTACAGGATTTTGCTTCTTTGACATTCATTAGCCACCTTCCTCTATATTTTAATATTATGCAAATCGATTTTTAGCGTTTGCATCTCAGGTTTGCGACAGTTTTTAATGTTCCTTATTACCATTAATATAAAAACAACTCTCCCTTCAAAGCAACACAAAATAAAAGGAGTGTTTTCTGAGAGAATACAGTTGACAAATCAGACCAAAATGTGAACCAGAATGGAAAATAAGGATGAAGGCGGAAAGAACTCCGGCTTGATTATTAAAATCCAACCCGGGTTAAATTTGGTGCCGTCGGTCGGAATCGAACCGACACGCCCCTTAAATATGCGTGTCTGCCGGTTCCATGTCTATTTTATCGCGAGAACTACTTTACCCAGCGGATGACTGCTCTCCGCGTAAGTGAACGCCTCAAGCGCCCGGTCGATGGTGAAGACCTTGTCGACATGGATGCGTATCGCTCCTTTGTCAACCAGGGCGGCCAGGCGGTCGAGGTGTTTCGTATCGGTAACGGTCATCTGCCCCATGGCCGTGACGCCGCTTTTTTTGGCAAGCGCTTCATCCGGGCGTCCCGCGAGGCTCACCAGAACCCCGCCCTTCCTGAGCACCTTGATCGACTTTTCCGTTGCGTCCCCGCCAACAAGGTCGAGGACGGCGTCGAAATCCTTGAGGTCCTCATCGAACCGTTGCTTATGGTAATCGATGACAATATCTGCACCCAATTCCTTCACGAACGAAACGTCCTTCTCGCTGACGGTTGTCGCGACTTTCGCGCCGATCGACTTTGCGAGCTGAATCGCGATGCTTCCGATCCCGCCTGCGCCCCCGTGGATGAGAATCTTCTGGCCGTTCTTCAATTTGATCGCGTCCTCAATGGCTTGAATAGCGCTCGCTCCCGCGAGCGGGAGGGCTGCGGCCTTAAGGAAATCAACCGTTGTTGGCATGTGGGCGATGTTGGCTATATTCGCCGCGGCGAATTCCGCGAACGATCCGGACCCGCCGTTAAGCACGACGGCTTGCCCGTAAACTTTATCCCCGACCTTGAATCCCGAATCGTTCCCGGGAATTTCTTTTACAATCCCCGAAAAGTCGCCCCCGATGGTAGCGGGAAACTTCAGTGGAACGAAATCTTTCATGTAGCCCAGCCGGACCTTGAAATCGACCGGATTGATACTTGCCGCCTCGACCTCCACCAGCACCTGCCCATCGTGAATAACGGGCTTGTCGGCGTCCGTGACAACCTTGAGTACATCAATTCCTCCATAATTTGAATACTTTACCGCTTTCATTCCAGGCCCCCTCTTAATTGAGTGATTTTGTGATCAACATCTTGCTATGGATAAAGCAATGGCCATGCCAACGGGATAAAAGGGCTTCCCTTTCAAATCAAAACAAAATAAAAAAAGCTCCCGCCAGATCTTTTGATCCGGCGGGAGCTTTTCAATTATGGTGCGGTCGGTCGGAATCGAACCGACACAGGTTTGCACCCACATGCCCCTCAAACATGCGTGTCTACCAGTTCCACCACGACCGCACACGAATACCTGTTAACTTACTTGCCTTTTCCGGCCGTTGGCGCAGGGGCCTTTGCAGGCGCCGGAACGGGAAGCCCGGCTGGAGCAGGGGTCGTCTGCGGCTGCAGCGGCACGGCGCCAAGCGGCGGAGTGCCCGGTTGTGCCGCGCCCAGAGGCAAAGCGTTGCCCTGCAACACCGAAGAAGGCGAAAAATTATTTTGCTTTTCGGCCCTTTCCTTGAGCATTGATTTCTGCTGCTTGGCGGAAGGGTGCGAAAGGAATATCGACATGATGATGCACAGCCCCATGAAAATCGACGCGAGTATGGCGGTCGTGCGAGTGAGCACGTTTGCCGTGTCCTGCGTGCCGAACATGGAGCTCGCACCTGCCAGACCGCCGCCGATGGCGCCCGAGATGCCGCCGCCTTTGTCCGATTGAATGAGGATAAGGAGGCAGAGGAGAATGCACACAACGACGAAAATAAAAAGCATGATTCCGAAAAACATAAGGACCAACTTTCCAATCAGGATACCCAGGATTAACAGGATTTTCCTGATTTTACAAAAGAAGCAGATTTACCTTATCTATACAATTCAATGCTCACTGAGCGAAGTATCGAAGTGAGCACAGATAAAAATATAATCCCTTCGGCTTTTGCTTAGGGAACATTAATATTTACTTCGGCACTACGATCCCCGCGAAATCATCGACCTTGAGCGCCGCGCCACCGATGAGCCCGCCGTCGACGTCGGGCTTTGACAAAAGCAGCTTGGCATTATCGGGCTTCATACTGCCGCCGTATTGAATGACCATTTTTTGGGCGAGGTCGGCATCGTACATCGATTTAAGGATTATACGAATGAACGCATGCGCCTCGTTCGCCTGCTCGGGCGTTGCGGTTTCACCGGTGCCGATGGCCCATACCGGTTCATAGGCTATGGTGCATTTGAGCGCGTCGTCCTTTGAAATGCCCGCATAGGCGCCCCGCACGTGCGACTCGACAACGCTCTGCATCTTTCCGCCCCTGCGTTCGTCCAATGTTTCCCCGACGCAGATGATCGGCAGGAGACCCGCCGCCAAGGTCGCTTTTACTTTTTTATTGACGGTCTCGTTTGTTTCGTGGAAGTACGTTCGCTGTTCGGAATGCCCGATGATGACGTATGTTACGCCCACGCTCTTAAGCATCGCGCAGCTCACTTTTCCGGTAAACGCGCCTTTTGCTTCCCAATGGACATCCTGCGCCCCTAATTTGATCGATGAGCCTTTGACAATGTCGGACACTGACTTCAGGTTAACATAGGGAGGACATATCGCGATATCGACGTCGGTAATCGACCCGAGTTTCGCGACCAGGCCTTTGGCCAACGTGCAGGCCTCGTCGAGCGTTGTGTTCATTTTCCAGTTACCGGCAATGAATTTTTTACGACCCATGATGATGGTTCTCCTTATAATGTTGGGGCGGGTTCTAAACTCGCCCGTACGAAACAAAAATTATTTTTCCGTCAATGCCGCCACGCCGGGCAAGATCTTGCCTTCCAGGAATTCAAGTGACGCGCCGCCGCCGGTGGAGACATGGCTGACTTTTTTGGACAACCCGGCCTTTTTGATCGCCGATGCGCTGTCGCCGCCGCCGACAATGGTCGTCGCGCCTTTGGCGGTCGCATTGGCGAGCGCCTGGGCGATGGCATTGGTGCCTGTTGCGAAATTCTCCATTTCGAAAACGCCCATGGGCCCGTTCCAGACGATGGTCTTGGCGGTTTCGAGTTCTTTGGTAAACATCTCAATGCTTTTCGGGCCGATGTCAAGGCCCATCTGGTCGGCGGGAATGGCGTCCCAGGAAACGACTTTCGAGGGCGACTCGTTTTTAAATTCGGTCGCCACCACCGTATCGACGGGCAACAGCAGGTTCTTTCCTTCGGCATGCGCGTCATCGAGGATTTTTTTGGCCACGTCGACCTTGTCGGCTTCCAACAATGACTTTCCGATTTCCCTGCCCTGGGCCTTGTAAAACGTGAACATCATGCCGCCGCCGATGATGAGGGTGTCGACTTTGTTAAGCAGGTTCTTGATGACCTCGATTTTGTCGGACACCTTCGCCCCGCCGAGCACCGCGACGAAGGGATGCTTGGGATTACTCACCGCCATACCCAGGTAATCGAGCTCTTTTTTCATGAGATAACCCGCGGCGCACTGCTTGATGAACTTGGTGACGCCCTCGGTGGAGGCGTGGGCGCGGTGTGCGGTGCCGAACGCGTCGTTGACGTACATATCGGCGATGCTTGCGAGCTTTTTCGAAAATTCCGGGTCGTTTTCTTCTTCCTGCTTGTAAAACCGGAGGTTTTCAAGGAGCAGGACGTCGCCGTCGTTCATGGCGGCCACGGCCTTGGCCACGGAGTCTCCGATGCAGTCGTTGACGAATGAAACTTTGGCGCTGATCTTTGTTTTAAGGTTTTCGGCCACGGGCTTCATGCTGAACTCGGGTTTCTTTTCGCCTTTGGGCCGTCCGAGGTGCGACATGAGGATGACTTTCGCGCCGTGCTCCGAAAGATATTTGATTGAAGGCAATGACGCGTCGATGCGCTTTTCGCTGGTGATCACGCCCTTGTCGATGGGCACGTTGAAATCCACGCGCATGAGCACCCGCTTGCCTTTTACCTGCAAATCCTCGATAAACAGTTTTGCCATGATGAACTTCTCCGTTGTAAAATCTATGAAAATATAGTAAGGGCGACGGGCCCGTCGCCCCTATAGTATTGTAAAAAATCAATATTATTTGACCGTCGCCATGTGCGCGATGAGGTCAAGCACCTTGCAGGAATACCCCCATTCGTTATCGTACCAGGCTACCAGCTTGACAAACGTGTCATTGAGCGCGATACCGGCCTTGGCGTCGAAAACCGATGTCTTGGATTCATGGATGAAATCGCTCGACACGACGTCGTCTTCGGTATACCCTAAAATGCCCTTGAGTTCGCCCTCGGAAGCGGCCTTCATCGCCGCCTTGATCGCGTCGTAGGACGCGGGTTTGGCCAGACGGCAGGTAAGGTCAACGACGGAAACGTCGGCCGTGGGAACGCGAAGGGACATGCCCGTGAGCTTGCCTTTGAGGTCGGGAATGACTTTGCCCACCGCTTTTGCAGCGCCGGTGGACGAGGGAATGATGTTGAAACCGGCCGCGCGTCCGCCGCGCCAGTCTTTCATGGACGGGCCGTCGACGGTCTTCTGCGTCGCGGTGACCGCGTGCACGGTGGTCATGAGGCCTTCGATCATTCCCCAGTTGTCGTGGACGACCTTCGCCAGCGGCGCAAGGCAGTTTGTCGTGCAGGACGCGTTGGAAACGAATTGCTCGCCCTTGTATGTTTTATGGTTGACGCCCATGACGAACATCGGGGTGTCGTCTTTGGACGGGGCAGACATGACGACGCGCTTCGCTCCGGCCTTGATATGGCCTTCGGCTTTCGCTTTGTCGAGGAAGAGCCCCGTGGATTCCACGACGTATTCGGCGCCTACGTCGGCCCACTTGAGGTTGGCGGGATCTTTTTCGGAGGTCACGCGAATGGCTTTGCCGTTAACCACGAGTTTTCCGTCTTTTGCTTCGGAGGTGCCGCTGAAGCGTCCATGGACCGTGTCGTATTTCAGCATATAGGACATATAATTTGCGTCGAGAAGATCGTTAATACCCACGATGTCGATGTCTTTTCTTTCGCATGCTGCGCGAAAAACCAACCGGCCTATCCGGCCGAAACCGTTGATTCCTACTTTAATAGCCATGAAAATCCTCCTGTTGATTAGGTAAAATTATGGTTAAGAGAATAATATTCTAATCTGCTATTCGGCAGATAAGTTATTCTAAGCTTCCGAACGACAAAAAATTGTCATTCAAAAGCCAAGAGTAACTAAAAAGCTTTTAAATATACGTTTTTTACCGTGCTCCGGTCAAGAATTTAACGGCAAATCCTAGGGTGAAAATTGTGGGGCGTTTAACCCACCCCTCTTTGCGGGTTCTCGGAAGTTTCACCGCTCTTGAAAGACCTGCCTGTCGAAGCGGCGGCGCAGGCAGGCGGCTCACTCCGACTTTGCGCAGTGACCGCCGCAGAGCGCCCGATTTCGTATTCAACAATTTTTAAAGACTCCCTTATGTATTTTTCAATCTATGAATCAAAAGCCGTCTTCCATAATTCTCATCGGTATGCCGGGCAGCGGGAAAAGCACCGTGGGCGTAATTCTTGCCAAACGCATGAACCTCAATTTTATCGACACCGACGTGCTTATTCAAACCGAGGAGAAACGTTCGCTTCAGGATATCGTCGATCGCGACGGGTATATGACCCTGCGAAAAACTGAGGAGCGTGTTTTATTGCAGCACGACTATGCTCATTGTGTGGTTGCAACCGGCGGAAGCGCCGCGTACAGCGCGCCTGTTATGACGCACTTGAAGACCTTCGGAACTATTGTTTTTTTGAACGTTGATCTTGACACGATAAAAAAACGCGTGAAGGATTTTTCCGAGCGCGGCCTTGCCAAGAGGCCCGATCAGACCATCGATGACCTGTTTTACGAGCGCTTTGATTTATACCGCAGGTACGCGGACATGACGATTGACGGGAATACATTGACGCAAGAAGAAGTTTGCGGGGAAATTATGGGGAAGTTGGGTGCAAATATCTAAAAAGTCATAAAAAAGCTGCAACAAAAAAGGGTCTCCATGCGTCTAACTACCGTATAAAAACTTGCAACAGTCCGGAATGGAGACATTGAACCGTTGACGGGCATAATTTTTATGTATCCTTAATCAATTAAATTTAATCGGAGGGATTTATGAAAAAGTTAGTGACGGCAATTGTGGCAGCTTCATTTTTGTTCGTCGGCACGGCGGGCGTTCAAGCCCAGGACAATCCTCAGCAAAGCCCGGCGACCAATACCCAAACGCCGAAGAAATGCCATAAGCACCACGGGAAACACCACAAAAAAGCCCAAACCCCGCCCGCTACCGAGCAAAATAATAAACAGTAAAGTATCGGTTTATTGGGGTTTAGTTTAAAAAATAAAAAGGCCCGCTGATGGAAAAGCGGGCCTTTTTAATCACAGGTTTATTCCGATGGCCAAATCAATCATCCCGAATACCATTACGTTGGATTGGTTATAATTGCTCGTATTACTGGGAGCGTTGGGATGGACGGTCGGCTGCTCGTCGAGCGGAAAGGCGGCCCCAAGCGTCCCGCCGGTCCTCAGATAAAAACTCCGGGATAGACTGAATTTATAACCGCCGTCGAAGGCCGCCGCCAGAAAGCTGGTGGTGTTTCTATATTCGTCAACATCCCCTTGATTATACGTTGCCGTTCCCCATAAATATTCCAAAAGACCGCCGAAGTAAAAGCCCTTTCGTACCGTTTGCGGATAAAAATTCACGTCCGCGCCTATTCCCATTCCATTTATCGTATTGGGTTCATAGCCGTCGCCATTCTCCGTTATGACGTACGACAACAAACC
>Ga0182027_10010026_pt1 | contig 13519 bp, 11 predicted proteins | sample 712E1DmetaG_FD_121300 | JGI IMG/M metagenome (GOLD analysis project Ga0182027, IMG submission 121300) | Permafrost microbial communities from Stordalen Mire, Sweden - 712E1D metaG (Illumina Assembly) | ecosystem: Environmental > Terrestrial > Soil > Wetlands > Permafrost | place: Sweden...
GATGGGCAAGGAAGCCGAATCGAAGGAGCGCATCAAGATTCTGACGGGCTACCAGATCAATCAATCGCTGGTGAAGCTGGCCAAGCCCGGCGCCCTGGTGATGCATTGCCTGCCGGCATATCGCGGCAAGGAAATTGACGACGCGACGCTCGAAGCCAACGCGGACACGATTTTTGAGGAAGCCGAAAACCGGCTGCACGTGCAGAAGGCGATTCTGAATTGGGCGGTTTCCTAACTACCAAGACGCCAAGCGCTGGAATTATTTCACAAATGGCCGTTGCCACGGCAGCTTATTTGGCTGGCGCAGCGCCAGGTACCGAAGGTTCCCGGAAAAGAGACGTGCCGCGCAATTGGCGGTTGGCTTCAAGATTGAGCCACTGGTAAAACGCCTCGGTCTGGCGTTGTTCCCGAAGTGCGGCGGCAAATCGTGGCAGCCCGGCGTTCATGGCCGCTTGATCCATCGGTAGTTGGGATTGAACAAAAACGATAAAACCGCCATCGCCAGTTTGCACAAAATGACTCGTTTTTCCAACCGGCGTGCTAAACATGGTTTGTTTGAGCTCGTTCAAATCGGCGCGGCCGTCAACTTCCGGCAATTCCCGTGTACTCAATGAAATGGGTGGCAGCACTTCAGGATGCAACCCGGCGGCGATGCAAACAGACGCGAAACTTTTCCCGCCTGCCAGGCCATTGGTAAGCATGTAAACAAAATTGGTTCCGGCAACTCGCGCCAGCAACGTGGCTTCGTAAAATTGATAGTCCCGTGTGACCCTGGCGCGGATTGTGTCAAGCGGGGGAATTTCACTGGATAATTGTTTGTCGAGTGCCAGGACAAAGACAGCCTCGGGGCCGACAACGGGTCCGGCGAGCGGTTCGTCGGCGGTAAGATTAAACGCCGCTTTGATGAAATTTACCGGTGCGGTGAATTCCTCCGGGCCGTGTTCCCTGCTGAATGGCGCGGTAACACGCACGATCAATCCTTTTTGTTTGGCGATGGCGGCAAGATTTTCAGGCCGCACGGGTTCCTGACTAAAAACGGCATTGGCAAATTCGTTGGCTTGCCGCCGCGCATCAGCCAGCGCCTGGTCCAGGATTAATGCTTCGCGAATTTTGGCCTTCTTTTCGTCAGGCGTTTTCGCTTCTGGAAAAATATTCCCGCCATACTTGGCATAAGTAACTTCCACTTGGTCATCAAGGTTGGTCTTGGACAATTTCTGTTCCGCCTCGGCCTGAAAATTTGTCGCCTCAAACGCGATGTAACTGACTTGCACACGGTCGGGCAGGCGGTATTCCGCAAGGTGATTCGTGTAAAATTGCGCCACTGCAGCAGGGGGCATTGCGACGGAGGTCAAATAATTCGACGCGGAAAAGAAAACGGCCTCCACGGAGAGTTCCTGATACTGGCGCTCATAAACAGCAGCGGCTTCCTGTGGCGTGACAAATTCACCGGCGAGTCCCAACGCTCTTCGCAATTGTCCGAACGCCAGATCGTGTCGAATGTAATTCTTGAAATCTCCGGCAGTCAGGCCTTCGGGCTGCAAAATTTGTTTAACGAAGACGTTCATTGGCATGGCTTGCCCATTTCGTCCGAGCGAGTGAAGCATCTCGATGGCCGCAGTCGCCGTCGTGGCGTCGCTGATATAGATGCCCAAGTCTTCAGCCTTTTGAACAAGCATCAGGCGAACGTAAATTTGCTCCCTCAAATCCCTTTCGGAAACGTCTGGATTTTTATTCGGCCATGCGCCGGTCTTGAAAAAGTAATCAAGATAAACTTCCCTTTCAGCGCCACGAAACGCATCCGGCGTGATTGTGCGGCCGTAAATCGAACCGTAATTGCCGCCACCACCGCCTCCTCCTCCACCACGCGTGGCCGAAGGCACGCCCCAGAAAACGAATGTGATAGCCGTGATACTCAAGGCGATTATCAAAATCCACCGGTGTCTTCGAAAAAATCTAAACATAATTTTGAGAACGCGCACCTAACCATGTTTACCTGCTGCGGTCAAACTGAAAAAGGCAGGGCTTAGCCGCATGGGGAAGTCGAATTTCGACCGGCGCATTGAGAGAGGCGGCGCGTCCCCTACCCTTTTAGCCATCGCGCCACATTCGCTGCGGCGTAGGTAATGAGGATGTCCGCGCCCGCGCGGCGCATAGCCAGCAGACATTCGAGCGTCACCGCGCGCTCATCAATCCAGCCCCTGGCCGCCGCAGCCTTAATCATCGCGTGCTCCGCACTCACGGCGTAAGCAGCAGTCGGATAACCAAACTCGGCTTTAACCCGGTAAATGAGATCGAGACACGCAAGCGCCGGTTTGACCATCACGATGTCCGCGCCTTCGTGAATGTCCATTGCCACTTCGCGTAACGCTTCGTTCGCATTTGCCACGTCCATTTGATAACTGCGCCGGTCGCCAAATTTCGGCGCGGACCCGGCGGCTTCGCGGAACGGCCCGTAAAATGCCGATGCAAACTTTGCCGCGTAGCTCATGATTGGCGTGTCAATAAAACCGGTGCGATCCAACTCCGCGCGAATGGCGCGGACGCGGCCATCCATCATGTCGCTCGGCGCAACGATGTCCGCGCCCGCCTCGGCGTGGCTGACGGCGGCGCGCGCGAGGAGTTTTAACGTCGGGTCATTCAAAATCTTCACCGGAGCGCCGGCCTCTGGCACGGCGTGTGCCGATTTTTTCCCATCGCGCCGGGCCGGAGGCCGGCGTTCCACAACACCGCAATGGCCGTGCTTCATGTATTCGCACAGGCACACGTCAGTGATGACGAGCAGCGACGGCAATTCCTTTTTCAACAGCCGCACGGTTTGCTGGACAATTCCATTTTTGGCGAACGCGCCGGATGCCTTCGCATCCTTGCGGTCGGGGATTCCAAAAATTAAAACGGCCGGAACACCGAGCGTATGCGCGCGTCCGGCTTCATGCAAAAGTTCGTCGGGTGAAAATTGAAAAACTCCCGGCATGGAATTGATGGGCTGGCGCAACTTGCACCCGCCGCGAACAAACAGCGGCAGGACGAGTTGCTCGACGCTCAAGCGCGTTTCGGCCACGAGCTGCCGCAACGCCGCCGACTGCCGCAGCCGGCGCGGACGATACGCGGGAAATTGTCCAATAGATTGCAAACTCACGAACCTATTCTAGGTTCAAAGCGAAAAGTGCAAAGCGGAAAAGTGGCAATGAATGTCGCGCGCCGTCGCGCCGAAGCGACGCTATGGCGCGCCCGCGAAGGCGGAAAGGACGCGAAGAAAATGAGCCGGGGAAGCCGGATAAATTTGCAGCCTATCTCATTTTGCGGATTTGGCTTTACGCACGTCAAAAAGGTTTGTCCAGAAAAAGTCGTGTGGGAAACGGCCCGCGAGATCGCACAGCCCCGCCAGGGGCGGCATCTTTGTAGAAACGCACCCCAAATAATTCAAAGCTCCGTTAGGAGCGGCATATTCCGATATCGCCCCTGACGGGGCTTGAATTTGTTTTGATTCTTTTTCTACAAATATATCGCGCCTACGGCGCTTGCCTTTGCATTCTTCGCGCGGCGAAAAACCCAGCTTTGCTTTGCGGAAAAAATCGTTAAACTCCGGACATGCGGGAATTGAAAATTATTTTCTGGACAGTGGCAACGCTGGTGATTTTCGGCGCAGGCATCTGGCTCGGCTTCACGGTCACACGCTGGATGAAGGCGGGACCGGGTTTGCATGAGGAAAACACCGCAACAGTTGTCGAGCAGGTGCAGGCTCTCTCCGATCTGGTCACCATCAAATACGTTTTGGAAAAAGTCGTTATTCTCGAAGACGTCAAATGGTATGGCGAAAACCGCGTGCTGCTGCTCGCGCATGGCGTCGTCAAGGCGGGTGTCGACCTCAAACGGCTTAAGCCTGACGACGTGACGATTTCCGGCAAAACAATTTCCCTGCGCCTGCCGCCGCCGCAAATCACCGACGCCTATCTCGATGATAAGCAAAGCCAGGTTATTGACCACACGACTGGTCTATTGCGCGTGTTCGACAAAAACCTTGAGCAAACTGCCCGTCAGAACGCCGTGGACGACATTCGCCGTGCGGCGCGCACAGATGGCATTTTGGATGAGGCGGACAAACGAGCGAGGCTGGAACTGGCTTCATTCCTGCACGAGGCGGGTTTTGAGCAGATCGAGTTTTCGAAATGAACTTGGGATACGAAACCGTGCCTCAATTTTAGCCAGTTTTTAGCTAATGTGGGTAATTTTCACCAATTGAGGAATTTCCCCGTAGTTCCGATCCTCAACCGCAATGAACAGTCGGCGGTTCGCCATGGAAATGCGCAATACCTGCGACCGAAGCTGCATTAAATAAAGCGCAGGGGGCTGCGTGAAGCGCTTGGAACCAGCCACTTCAGGACGACCGCAAATCTCTTGCGAGAGCTTTAACATGTTCGTCTTCATAACCACGAGATTCGGTGACGCAATTCATGTGCCAAAAAAACGAACATCCCCATTAATTTTCATAATCGTGGTGAATACGAAGAACGAAGCGCCGGACCCGGTAAATTCTCAAGATTTGGCGAAGTTAAAGATCACGTAGCCGCGTTCGTGAGAACGCGGATGGCTGGCGGCTCTCCGCGCTTTCACAAGCGCGGCTACGAGTGTTACTCCAACCCGCTCGCTTTGCGCGCGCGTTTCAATACTTCCCGTGCCTTCGTGCGCGCCTTCTGCGCTCCATCGGACAAAACCTTGTTCACGTAATCCGGATTCGCCGCCAACTCCGCGCGTTTCTCGCGCGCATCGGCGAAATAATTCCAGTAGTGCTCGAACAGCGCCTTTTTCAAATCGCCGTAGCCAAGGCCTCCAGCGCGCAAACGATTTTCAAAGTCCTTTGCCACATCCGTTGGCGCAACGAGCTTGAGCAATTGAATGGCAAGATTTTTGTCCGCGTCAGGCTTGGGTTCCTGCGGCGTGCGGCTGTCCATGACGATGCTCATGATTTTTTTGCGCGTCGTTTTTTCATCGCCGAAAATTTCAATCGTATTGCCATAGCTCTTGCTCATCTTCTGGCCGTCCGTGCCCAGCACCACGGCGACTTCGGCGCGGATTTGCGGTTCGGGAATCACGAATGTTTGACCGTATTGCTCGTTAAACTTGATGGCGATGTCGCGCGCCATTTCGAGGTGCTGTTTCTGGTCGCGCCCGACCGGCACAACGTTCGAGTCGTAAATCAAAATGTCCGCCGCCATCAACACCGGATAGGCAAACAGGCCGTGCATGGGCGCGATGCCTCTGGCAATTTTGTCTTTATAGCTCGTAGCCCGTTCGAGCAGCCCCATCGGCGTCACCGTCGAAAGCAGCCAGGTCAGTTCGGTCACCTCCGGCACGTCGGATTGGCGAAAAAAAACGGTTTTCTTCGGGTTAAGGCCGCACGCGAGGAAATCCAGCGCCACATCGAGTGTGTTCTTGCGCCGTTCGGCGGCATCGAACAGCGAAGTCATCGAATGATAATTCGCGATGAAATAAAACGCCTCGCCCTTTTCCTGAAGTTCGATGGCGGGCCGCATCATCCCGAAATAATTTCCGAGATGCAGCGTACCGCTGGGTTGGATGCCTGACAGAATTCGCATGGGCTAAGGATAGCGGGGAATGAGGAAAACAGGAAAGCATGAAACTTCATCCGCAGATTGCGCTGATTTTCGCAGATAAAAACGGACTGCTTAAAAAGCTGCGTTCATCTGTGAAATCTGCGGATTAAAACTTCTTCAAATTTCCACCTTTCACTTCCCAGCGCTGCAAATCTTTTCCCAATTCACGCGGCCAGTTCTCCCCGGTGGCAGTCATAAAAACCTGGCCGGTGGTTCTGTGCACGTGCCCCAGCAATGGCAGAAGACCGCCGCGGCGCTTTACGTCCAGCTCCCCCATCACGTCGTCAATCAGCAGCACTGGCGCGCTGCCGTGAATGCCGGCAAGGTATTCCGCCTGCGCCATTTTCAGCGCGATGGCCAGCGTGCGTTTCTGGCCTTCGCTGCCGAATTGCACGGCGGACTTGTCGTTGAGCAACAATTGCAAATCGTCGCGATGCGGACCGACGAGCGTGGAGCGGTAAGTCTTTTCGCGCGAACGCGATTGCGCGAGTTCAACAGTAAAATCCTTTTTCACGCTGGACTGGTATTCGATGCGCAATTCCTCGGCATCGTTTGAAATGCGGCGGTACGCCAGCCGCGCCAGCGGTGAAAATTTCGGCGCCAGCTCGCGGCGGGCGCGGATGATTTCGTCACCGAGCTTTACGAGTTCCTGCGAAAAGCTGTCCAGCGTAGCTTCATTGGTGACGGGATGCTTGAGCAGCGCATTGCGGGCGCGAACGGCGCGCATATAACGCTGAAGCAACGGCAGGTAGCCGGGGTGCGTCTGTGCCAGCAGCAGGTCAAAAAAACGCCGCCGGGCGCGCGACGGACCTTTAATCAGTTGCACGTCTTCCGTGCAAAAAACCACCGCGCGCAGCACGCCCAGGTAATCCGCCAGCTTGCGCACCGGCTGGCCGTCGAGCGACAGGTTGCGTTCGCGAGCGGACCAGAACATTTTGATTTCGTGTTCGCCCTGACCAACGATTTTTCCACCGACAAAATAGCCGCGCTGGCCGTGGCGGATCATTTGCGCACCGCCGACGCCGCGGAACGAGCGCAGCGTGGCCATGAGATAAATCGCTTCGAGGATATTCGTCTTGCCTTGCGCGTTGTCGCCGAGCAACAGGTGGAAGCCGGGCGCGAAATCCGCGTCCAGCCGGGCGTAATTGCGAAAATCCCGCAGCCGCAAATGAGCCAGATGCACACGGACAAAATAGAAGCGCAGACAGCTTGTCCGCGAGCCAAATCAGCGAACGCCATCGGTGAATCTTTTAACAGCCCAAATTACATTCCCAAACTTGACGCGCCGCGCACTAAAAACTAGTCTAATCAGCCGGTTGGTGGTCGTAGCTCAATGGTAGAGTCCAAGCTTGTGGAGCTTGTTGTTGCGGGTTCAAATCCCGTCGGCCACCCCAGCCTTCGCTTGAACGCAGTGAAAAGCGAAGGCTGCCGCGACGTAGCGCAGCGAAGGCGGGCCGAAATCAAACTTCGCTTCAAGCTACGGCTCGGCAAGCCAGCAAAGAGCGAAGACGGGCTTTGTTCAACGAAATTTCTCTACGTTTACATCCTTCAAAGCGAATCAAACCCCGAACGTTTTTATGTTGGTTTAACGGAAAACCTCCATTCGCGACTTAAAAAACACAATGCAGGCGAAGTCATTCCAACTTCAAAATTTCGTCCATGGCGAATCAAAACAGCCATTGCATTCACAGACATGGAACGGGCGACACAATTTGAGCGCTATTTGAAAACAGCTTCAGGAAGAGCTTTTGCAAAGAAACGACTTTGATCTCGCTCTCCGCTGCGCCGTTGTTGAAATCCTATGAACCAGCGGGAATCAAACTGCTAATATCGTCGGATTCCGTGTTGATGTCGGCGAACAGCCAGGTCGAGAGATAACGCTCGGTTGACGACGGCACGATGACAACAATCATTTTGCCCTTGTTTTCCGGGCGTTTGGCGACTTGCAACGCCGCCCAAATTGCTGCCCCGCTCGAAATACCAACAGGAATACCATCAGACTGGTTGACTTCCTTGGAAATCGGGCCGGAATCCTCCTCGTTCACCCGGATGGTCTCGTCGAGAATTTTTACGTTGAGATTATCGGGAATGAAACCCGCACCGAGTCCCTGCAATTTGTGCGGGCCAGGCGCGCCGCCGGAAATCACCGGCGACTTCGCCGGCTCAACGGCAATCGCCTTGAAACTGGGTTTACGTTTCTTGATAACCTCGGCTATGCCGGTGATGGTGCCGCCGGTGCCGACGCCGGCAACGACAAAGTCCACCTTGCCATCAGTATCGCGCCAGATTTCCTCAGCGGTCGTGCGGCGATGAATCTCGGGATTCGACGGATTTGAAAATTGCTGGAGGACGACGCTGTTCGGAATCTGTTTGTGCAATTCCTCGGCTTTGGCAATCGCGCCTTTCATACCTTTGGCGCCCTCGGTTAAAATCAGCTTCGCGCCGAGGATTTTCAGGAGTTTGCGGCGTTCCAAGCTCATTGTCTCGGGCATGGTCAAAATCAATTTCAATCCCTTTGCCGCCGCGACAAATGCGAGTGCGATGCCGGTATTACCGCTGGTGGGCTCGATGAGCACGCTCTTCTTGTTGATGGCGCCGGATTTCAGGGCGTCCTCAATCATCGCCACGCCAATGCGGTCTTTGACACTGGAGAGCGGGTTGAAAAATTCGAGTTTGAGCAACACGTCAGCAATGGCGCCGTGTTTTTTGGCCGTATGGTTCAGCCGGACGAGCGGCGTATTACCAATAGTTTCCGTAATATCGTTGTAAATGCGTGACATACAATTCCGTGGTTTAAATTTGGTATGTTTCTTTCTTTGCCTCCCCGCGTTCCACGGTGGTGGAGTGGCCGGAAATTGAATTTGCCTGAAGCAGACTGACCGCCTCTTCCGCGCGGAAGTTGGGCAGAAAATGGACAGCGCCGCGCGCGTTGAAGCAGGCACGGTTGGCTTCACGGACGCCGAGGTCGCGGCAAAACTCCTGAAAGTCCAGAAGGGACAGAAAGTGCAGGTTATGGGTGCGATACCATGGCGCCGGCAATGAGCGGGTAATCGGGGTGCGACCCCGAAACAAAATTTGCGCGCGGACGCGGACGTGGGCGAAATTGGAGTAGGAGACGATGACTTCACGACCAACGCGAAACGTTTCGCGGATGATTTCCGCCGGTGAGATCAGTTCCTGAAACGTGCCAAGCAGCAGCACGAAATCAAATGTGCTGTCGCCATACTGGTCCAGACCATCGGCGATGTCACTTTGATGCACGGTCAGTCCGCGTTCGACGCAGCGCGCGACGAGGGCGGAATCTTTTTCCACACCTTCACCAGTCACATGTCGGGTTTGAACCAGGCGGGCAAGAAAGGCGCCGTCGCCGGTTCCCAAGTCCAGCACGCGGGATTTTTCAGGAATCCAGCGCAAAACAGTTTCATAAATGCCGGGGTGCATGATTCAATTCCGCGCATGGCGGTGTTCGTTTTCAAGGTAATGCCGCACAACATTTGCGAAGGCGGGGTTTTCAATCAGAAACGAGTCGTGGCCGTAAGGCGTTTCCAGGTTGATGTAAGTCACGGGAACGTTGGCGCGTTTGAGCAGACGGACGAGTTCGCGCGACTGCACCGGTGGATAGAGCCAGTCGGATGCAAATGAAATGACAAGAAAGCGCGCACGCACCCCGCGCAACACTTCCGCCTGCGAACCATTTTCAAAAAGGTCGAACTGGTCAATCGCCTTCGTGAGATAAAGATAGGAATTTGGATCGAATCGTTTGACAAAACTCTGACCCTGGTGGTGCAAATAACTTTCGACCGAGAAGGGCGCGGCTTCGGCTTTATCTCCGTTCGCATCGCGTTCCTTCTGCCGTTTTCTCCCAAACTTGTGAGTCATGGAAAATTCGCTCAAGTAGGTGACATGCCCGACCATTCGCGCCACCGCCAGGCCGTGAACGGGGCGCCGGTCTTCGGAATAATTGCCGTCGTTCCAGTCCGGGTCGGTCAAAATGGCGCGGCGGCCAACCTCGTTGAAGGCGATTTGCATTGCGCTGTGCGAGATGCAGGTGGCGATCGGGATGCACGTTTGCACTCGTTGAGGATAATCCGTGGCCCAGGCCAACGCCTGCATGCCGCCCATTGAACCGCCAATCACGGCAAGCAAACGTTGGATGCCCAAATGATCAATTAATTTCGCCTGCACGGCCACCATGTCGCGGATTGCCACAGGCGGAAAACTCATGCCGTAAGGCTTGCCGGTTTCCGGACGCAATGAGGCTGGACCGGTCGTGCCACTGCAACCGCCCAGTACGTTGGGGCAGATGACGAACAATTTGTCCGTATCAATCGCCTTGCCGGGGCCAACGTGATAATCCCACCAGCCCGGACGGCCGGTTTCAGGATGAAGCCCCGCAACATGCGCATCGCCCGACAGCGCGTGACAGACCAGGACGGCATTGTCACGCTTCGGGGACAACGTTCCCAGCGTTTGGTAGGACACATCCACATGATCGAACGTGAAGCCTGACTGGGTTTGTATCCCCGGCAGCGTGACAGTTTTTGTCTGTGTCACCCCCAATGGCGATTGATAGTCCACAACCTTCTGATCCTGAAGGTCGCCCCGGACAATGTCGGTGTGCGGCGTGGTCATTTTAAAATTTTATTGCGCGGTAACGCGCAGCGCCTGGTCAATGTCGGCCTTGATGTCTTCAATGTCCTCCAGCCCGATGGAGAGCCGGATGTAATCGGACGTGACGCCAGCTTCTTCCTGTTCCGCGGGCGTCAACTGTTGATGCGTGGTTGAGGCAGGATGAATGACAAGACTCTTGGCATCGCCGATATTGGCCAGATGTGAAAGCAATTTCACCGAATTGATAAACTTTTTGCCCGCTTCCAAACCGCCTTTGATGCCGAAACCGACGAGGCCACCAAAGCCCTGCTTGAGATATTTCGATGCAACCTTGTGGCTGGGATCGTCGGGAAGACCCGGATAAGTCACCCAACTCACCAACGAATGGCTCTTGAGGAATTTTGCAACTTCCAGCGCGTTTGCCGAATGCTGGTGTTGGCGCAACGGCAAGGTTTCCAATCCCTGCAAAAGAAGGAATGAATTAAACGGACTCAACGCCGCGCCCATATCACGCAACAATGTGACACGCACCTTAAGGATGAAAGATACGTTGCCCACGCCGGGCACATTGTTCAAGGCGTCCCAATAGACCAAACCGTGGTAGCTCGGATCAGGTTCGGTAAATTCCGGAAACTTGCCGTTGTTCCATTTGAACTTGCCGGAGTCCACGATGACACCGCCAAGCGAAGTGCCGTGGCCGCCGATGTATTTCGTCGCGGAACTGGCGATAATGTCCGCGCCGTGATCAAACGGTCGCACCAAACCGACGCCGACAGTGTTGTCCACGACCAACGGTATGCCGGCCTCGTGTGCGATTTTTGCGATGACCTCGAAGTCCGGCACATCGAGCTTCGGATTGCCGATGGTCTCGATATAAACAGCGCGCGTCCTCGGCGTGATGGCTTTGCGAAACGCTTCCGGGTTGCGCGAGTTCACGAACTTCACCGTGCGCCCCAGCTTCGGGAACGTGTAGTGGAAAAGCTGGTAGGTGCCGCCGTAAAGGTTGTTGCCCGCGACGATTTCGTCACCCAGCCGGGTGATGGCCAGCAACGCGTAGGTGATGGCCGCCGAACCGGACGCCACGCCCAGCGCGCCAGTGCCGCCTTCAATCGCCGCGACTCGCCGCTCAAAAACGTCAGTGGTCGGGTTCATCAGGCGCGTGTAGATGTTCCCGAATTCTTTCAGAGCGAAGAGATTTGCAGCGTGTTCGGTGCTTTTGAAGACGTAGGACGTCGTCTGATAAATCGGCACGGCGCGCGCGCCAGTAGTAGGATCGGGCACCTGCCCGGCGTGCAACGCCAGCGTATTGAGATTTTTCGTCGGAATGCTCATGGGTTATTTGGTTTGTTAGCGATGTTTGATGATATTACGAGGGCAGCTGAAGGCAACTGCGGATCGCGTGAATCTGTGATGTGGAGGAATCACATCGCCCCGAAAGCGGGCGTCAATCGTCCGCCAGTCGCCTTCCTTGTGTCGCAAGCTTTGTTCAGCTGATAATCCGATGCCCTTCGTCGAGGAAAATACCCTTGAAATTCATCTCCAATGCCTGCGCATTGCTGGCTTTGCTCATCGCTTCTTTTTCCGTCACTCGACCCATTTTAACCAAATTGAACAACGACTGATTAAACGTGAGCATTCCATCATCCGTGCTGGTTTCGATGGCGGCGGGCAATTTGTCGAGGCGGTTCTCTTCCAGAAGTTTCCTTACCATCGGTGTGTTCAGCATGATTTCCAGCGCTGGTGTAACTTTGCCACTCACCGTATTCACCATGCGCTGACAAATCACAGCCCGCAACGTGCCCGCAAGTTGACGGCGTATTTGTTCGCGTTCTTCCACTTTGAAAAAATCGAGAATGCGGTTGATGGATTGCGACGCATTGGTCACGTGCAGTGTGGACAAGACAAGATGCCCCGTCTCCGCCGCGCTCATGGCCGCGAAAAAACTGCGGTCGTCGCGCATTTCACCGATCATGATGACATCAGGGTCCTGGCGCAGAACATGGATGAGCGCGCGGGAAAAGGACAGCGTGTCGAGGCCGATCTCGCGCTGTTCAATCACTGATTGGTTGTCTTCAAAAACATATTCAATCGGGTCTTCAATTGTGATGATGTGTTTTTTGAAATTGCTGTTGATGTGTTCAATCATCGCCGCAAGCGTGGTGGACTTGCCACAACCGGTCGTTCCTGCCAGCAGCACGATGCCCCGCGGCGATTCCGCGACTTTTTTGATCTGCTCCAGCAGGCCAAGTTCCTCAAAGCTTGGCACGTGTGTTTTGACGAATCGCATGGACAAACACCATTGGCCGCGTTGCTGAAACAAATTGACGCGAAACCGGCCAATGCCCGAAATGAAGTAGGAAAAATCAATTTCACGTTCTTCCTCCAGCCGCTTGCGTAAATGGGACGGCGTGATGGACTCGACGATTTTTCCCATCCATTCCGTCGTTGGGAAGGGCGAATCCACCGCGATGAGTTCACGGTTAATGCGAAAAATAACCGGCGAGCCGATTTTCAGGTGCACGTCCGAGGCCGCGCCCTCGACGGCCGTTTTTAAAATGCGATAAAAAATTTCCATGCCCGTAGTTTAACAGACCGGCGCGCTGGCGTCAGCCGATAAAAACGGTGGCGACTTTCCGGCGTGTCAATGCTATAAAGCTGCACATGCCAAAGCATCGCATTGGAATCATCGGCGGCACGGGACTTTACAACATCGAAGGCTTCATAAACCAGAAATGGGTGAAGGTCAAAACGCCATTCGGGACGCCCTCGGACGATCTGCTCACGGGTAAGCTGGCCGGACGCGATGTGGTTTTTCTGCCCCGGCACGGGCGAGGTCACCGCATATTGCCGGGCGAACTGAATCATCACGCCAACATCTGGGCGATGAAAAAGCTCGACGTCGCCTGGATCATCAGCGTCAGCGCGGTCGGTTCGTTGCAGGAGAAATACAAACCATGCGACATCGTGCTCATTGACCAATTTTTTGACCGCACCAAGCGCGGTTTTGAACACACGTTTTTCGGGCGTGGCATCGTGACGCACATTGCCTTCGCGCACCCGATTTGCGGGGAATTGCGCCGGATCCTTTTAAAAACCGCGCATGCCTGCAAAGCTCAAGTTCACGATGGCGGCACTTATGTTTGCATGGAAGGCCCGGCGTTCAGCACACGAGCCGAATCATTGACCAATCATCACGCCGGTTACGATGTGATCGGCATGACCAATCTCGGCGAAGCCAAATGCGCCCGCGAAGCTGAAATCGCTTACGCCACGCTGGCCATGGTGACGGACTATGA
>Ga0182027_10010027_pt1 | contig 13519 bp, 12 predicted proteins | sample 712E1DmetaG_FD_121300 | JGI IMG/M metagenome (GOLD analysis project Ga0182027, IMG submission 121300) | Permafrost microbial communities from Stordalen Mire, Sweden - 712E1D metaG (Illumina Assembly) | ecosystem: Environmental > Terrestrial > Soil > Wetlands > Permafrost | place: Sweden...
CAAGCTCTCCCTCGGCAGCCAGTCCGAGGGCGGCGAGCGCACCATCGAGCGCTTGCTCTCGGCCTCGATCACCTGCCGCCTGCAGAGACGCTCGCTGTTTGACTATCTCAGCGAGGTCATCGCCGCAAGTATTCGGGGCGATCCCATCCCCTCGCTAGCCTGATCCAGCGAAGACCAACTGAACGCTTACGTGCCGCGTGCTCTCTGTCGGCGAGCTGGCCGGCGTCGGACGCCGCCAGTCGCAGCCCACGGGCGAGATCATCTGGTGCGCCCAGCGCAGCTACACGACCCAGGCTCGCCTCCTCTACACCATCACCGAGGAGCACTGGCCCGTGGGTCCCGACCTCTGGGTGCTGGCTCTGCGCTACTGGCCCACCCTGGGCGCCGCCGAGAGTCGCGAGCGCATCATCCTTTGCGAGAAGCCCGGCCACGCCCGCTGTCCCGGTTGCGATGAACCGCTGCGCAAGCTCTACGCCCCGCCCGGTGCCGAGCACTTCCTCTGTCGGGCCTGCCACGATCTCGTCTATCGCCGCCGGCCCGGTCCCGACCGCCTCGCCGAGCTGCAGGCCGCCATGGGTTCTCTGCTGGAGGGTCTCTATGCAGACCACTCCCTGATCGAGGGTTCGCCTGCGCCGGCACAGAGGCGCAGGGCGGCCGCGGCGGAGCTCCTGCAGACCCTGGAGAGCGAGCGACCCTTGGCGCAAGAGGAGCTACGCGTCTGGTGTCTACGCCTCGGCAGGATGGGGTTGTCGTGTCGGGCGATCGCCCGCCTGGCCGGCAGCTCGAAGAGCAGCGTGCAGCGCTACCTGGCCGGCGGTACGGCGGCCATCGAGATGAAGGCCCTCGTGACCGAGCGCCTCGAGCGCTACCACGAGGCGCAGCTGCCGGCCCTGGGCGGTCTGGGTTTTGGTGCCCAGCTGCGCCTGCTTGACCGCTACGCCAAGCAGCAGGGCCTCTACCGTTACGCTGCAGCAGAGCCCGAGGAGAAGGTCTTCCTCTAAAGCAGCAGATCGGCGATGGCCTCAGCGGCCTGGCGGTCCTGCTGGGGCAGCACGTGGGAGTAGACGTCCAAGGTGAGAGCCACCATGGAGTGCCCCAGCCGGCCCGAGACGATGCGCGGGTTGACACCACTGGCCAAAGCCAAGGTGGCATAGCTGTGATGCAGGCCGTGCAACGGGATGGCCGGCAGCGGTTGGCCGTCCATGCAGGCGTTGATGCCGCGACCGCTCGTCACCGCCTGCGATGAGCCAGCACGAACGAACACAGTTGCAGAGGGCAACGAGGCCGTTGTGGCCCGGATAGCGAAAGGGCGGTCCTCCACGGACGCCCCTCACCGGAACATCACTGTCTTCCATCGTGCCGGCCGTGCCTGCGGCGGTGCGGACCGTTGCCCACAACGCAATGGCGGGGCGATTGCCCGGCAGACCGCCCCGCCTCGGGGTAATGTGGCTGGCGCGAAGGAGGGGACCACCGCGCGGGAGTCACCTATCGGCAGGGGCTGGGCTGGACCTTAGAACGACCCCTGGTCATCGGAAGTCCTGGCAGCGCCTTGTCGGACATCTCGGCGGACCGAAGCGGCGTGGCTCGCAAGGCAGAAGGGCGCCGGCGAGCTGAGGACCGACGCCCTTCCGGGTGTTCACCGGCATCGTTTTGGAGGGGGGTCCACGCGTTTGCCGGCGAAGCCCACACTACACCATCGCAACGCGCCCGACCGACCACCGCCAAAGACGAAGAGGGCGCCGGCCGACAGGGTGTCTGGCGCCCTCTTCCCCCCGGTGATCGCCGGCGCCCTTCGCGGGGTGGCGGGAAGGCGTCGGCGGGCTCAGGCTACACCTGCCAAACGGCATCGTCTCAGGCAGCTCGTCGAGTCAGCGGCAGGTGCCGGAGCGCTCGACAGCAAGCGTCCTGGCGGCGGCCACCTTTGCGCCGAGCTCGACGAGTGGCTGTGGCCCTACGACGTGCGCAGGCGCACAAGGTGGAGCTGGTCACCTTCGAGTGGCTCGACCTGCCAGCAGTGACGGCACAGCCACACCGGTGCCTCGGCCTCGATGCCGTCCGGCAGCATGACCGAGGCGTCGCTCAGCTCCATCTCGACACGACAGTGCGGACAGCGCGGACGCTTGCCCAGCGAACGCATGGCATTGGGTTGTGAACGGGGCATCTCTCCTCCTGCTCTTGCCGGCCACCTCTCGCCTCCTGACCCGCGACGGGTGGCCCCATGATCACCATCTACGTCTCGGCCAAGCACGCGGTCAACCGTTCAGACCGGCACTACGTCGTGACGGTCAAGGCGAAGGACGGGCCCTCACCTGTCGACAAGGTCGTGTCTGCGAACAGCCGGGCAAGGCCAGGACGATCGTCACCGCTGCAACGCTGGCGGTCGGCGGCGTGCGTCACATCGTCGCCGCCCACCGGGTCACTTCGGCTCGAGGCGCTGGGACGCCCCCGCTGCGCCATTTAGACGGCCGGCAGCAGATCGGCGATCTTCTCGGCGGCGTCGCGATCCTGCTGGGGCAGCACATGGCTGTAGACATCCAGGGTGGGGGCCACCGTGGAGTGGCCCAGCCTGCCCGAGACGATGCGCGGGTTGACGCCGCTGGAGAGGGCCAGGCTCGCGTAGCTGTGCCTGAGTCCGTGCAACGGGATCTGCGGGAGAGCCGCCGCCTTCAGATGGCCCTTGAAGGCTCTGCTGACATGCCAGGGATGCAGCGGCTGGCCGTCCCCGCGGGTGAAGACAAAGCCCGTCTCGACCCAAGCCTCTTCCCAGCCGGTCTGCTCATCCGCCTGGCGGGCGGCGTGAGCCTTGAGCGCCGCCAGGGTCACGGGGTCCAAAGCGATCGTGCGCCGGCCGCGCTTGGTCTTGGGCTCGCTCATCTGCGGGACGCCGTTGACCGGGATCCAGGCCCGGCGGATGCTGATCGCGCCGGTCTCCATGTCGACGTCTGGCCACTGCAGACCGAGGGCCTCGCCGCGGCGCAGGCCGGTCATGGCCAGCAATCTCCAGAGGGCGAAGAGACGATCGTCGGCCACTGAACCGAGGAAGCCGGCCAGTTGCTCGGCGTTCCACACCGGGCGCTCGGAGTGCTCTGAGCTTTGCTTGGGCGGATCGGCCGCATCGACCGGGTTGACCGTGAGGCGTCCCCAGCGCACGGCGTCGTGGCAGGCGCGGTGTAGGACGGCGTGCACTCTGCGCACAGAAGAGGCAGACAGAGGACCGCCACCATGGACGCGACCATATTCACTGAGGTGGGCGTAGAGAGCGTTGATCGAGCCAGGTGTGAGCTTCTGCAGCTGCAGGCTGCCCAGACGCGGGATGATGTGCTCGCGGGCGAGCATCGTGTAGGAGGCGTAGGTCGTCGGGCGCAGGGTGCCCTTGACGGCCGGCAGCCACTCGGAAAGCAGGAAGGCCTTCACCGTGATCCTGGTGGGCAGCGTGAAGGTGCGCGCCTCGACGGCCACCAGCACCTTGCTCAAGGCCGCCTGGCACTCCTTGCGAGTGGTGTAGCCGCCTTTGATCGCCCGGCGACGCTCCTCGGTCTCGAGCAGCGGGCCGCAGCACTTAGGACACGACTGCCTCGGCTTGCGTTCGACCCAGAAGCGACGGCCGCAGCTCTGGCAGCGCTGCGCCGACGCCGGGCCGACATCGACGATGTACTCGAAGCTGGCTGTGCCTCTGCGACGGATGGAACCGCGCATGGCGATCTCCTTGGCGTGCGTCTGTGTGCAGCGCCACGAGCTTCGCTCTGGGTCTCGCGGTCAGCAACGCCTGAGACGGCACCGAAAGCACGGCATCTGTGTCGACTTCGAACCGGTTCGGTGCGCCACTGATTCGGCGGCCGGTCGGCGACAAGCGAGCGGTGCAGGCAGCAAGCGAGGCTCATCCGTTTCAAGGCCCGGTTCCAGTTTCGCTCGAGCACGTCGGCGAGGTGCAGGCTTTGACGCATCGGTGCTAGGGGGTTCGCCTGGCCGTCGCACCTTGCTGGAGCCACTGGGCGCCTTTGGGGTATTCGTCAATCAAGTGCAGCAGCGTGGCGATGCGCGCGCCCACGACAGCCCTGTCGTCGTCCTTCAGGTCGCTCTGCGACAGAAAGGCGGCGACGTTCTTCAGGTTCGTTGAGCAGGCCTGCCAGAGACCCCATTGCTGAGCGCACAGCTCGGCGATCTTCGCCCCATTGATGCGATCGGCGTCGTCGTCGGCGATCTCATGTGCAGCCAACAGCGTTGCGGCTTCGACGAGATCCTGCTCGTCGAGGTCGACAACCTGCGTCAGCTCGAGCACAAGCTCGGCCAGAGGTATCGTCGGGTTGTCGACCTCGAGACGGCCCTTCCAGGGAATCGGATGGCAGAAGGTGGCCCTCTCGAGGGCAGTGTCGGCTTGGGGCAGACGACCACGTATGCAGCGCTCACGCCGGAGCGGATGGCAGAAGTTGAGCTCATCCATGAAGACGTCGGCGCGCAACTGCGTTTCGGGATGATTGAAGATCAATCTGCCGGCATCTTCGTGGAGGATGTTGATCTCGACGTCCTCGTTGTAGCCCAACGAGGCGAACAGCTGCCGGATCTCTGTCGACTGCATCGCGTAACCGGCAAGATCGATGTCAGCGCAGACCCGGCTGGACTTGATCTCGTAGATGAGCTGCGGACAGTGATAGCGCGCCGCCAGCGGACCGATCATTCTGAGGATGACACCCACCTCGTCACCGGCCCGTACGACTCTGAGCGCCTCAGCCTCGAGCCCCTTGGCCGTGTCGCCCTGGTCGAGTGTGCCCCCGCTGCCTTTGTTGTGGACCGCACCCTTCGAGAATTGGTTCACACGGCCGCTCCTGTCCTGGCTGCCGAGCCAACGGTGTGTCGTAAGTCGCGACCTGATGGCCGACTACACAGCGTGCCGACTGACGACAGGCCCTTACACATATTTTCGCACTTGTAAACGGTGCTCAGAAACCCTGGACACTCACACCGTCAAGGCCGGAGGGCGTCTGAGGGACGCCTCCGCATGGGCCGAACTCGCGCAGCCCCCGGGCAAGCCCGCCTCCCGAGACTCTCAAAAGGTTCGGGTCCCGGGAAGCTCAGCCGAATCGATCACCGCGTAGCCCATGGCGCGATACCCGGCCAGTCGCTTGAGGTGCATGCGGGCCAGCACCGGAACCTGGTCGTCGACGTAGTCATAGATCAGCACGTCCTCCTTGCCTGAGTGCTCGCGGTGCAGACGTCCGGCGTACTGCTGCAACGTGCCTTTCCAAGCGACCGGCACGGCCAGAAACAGAGTGTCGAGACGCGCGTCATCGAATCCTTCACCGACGCAGCGCCCGGTGGCGATGATCACCCGCGGCGCATCCCCCGCCAAGCAGGCCAGCGCTTCAGCGATGGCGCGGCGCTTCTTGGCGCCCATCCCTCCCGACATCACGAAGACGTTGGCCACCGAGCCGGCCAGCATGCTCGCCAGGGTATCTCTGTGCTCGGTGCGCTCGGTGAGCACGAGGGGTGAACGCCCCTTCTCTACGGCGGCGAGGACATCGTCGAGGATCAGTTTGTTCCGATTAGCATCTGCCGCCAGCGCGGAGTAGATGGCCTGGATGCCCGACTCGATTGAGGTCTCCGAGATCGCAAAGTCGGTGAGCCTCGGCACGACCAGGCGGTCGAGCGGTCGTATGGAGGTCGCGCCTTTCGGGTCGGTGCGGTAGCGGATTGGACCGCACTGCATGGTGATGATCGGCAGATGACCATCTCTGCGCACGGGCGTGGCTGTGAGACCGACGACGTACCTTGCCTTGACCTGCTTCATCACAGCCTCGAAGCTGAAGGCCGAGAGATGGTGGCACTCATCGACGATCACCTGGCCGTAGTTGGCCACGAGGTCGGCGACCTTGCCCTTCTGGTTTAGTGACTGGATGACGGCGATGTCGATCTTGCCGGTGGGTTTCAAGCGCCCGCCGCCGATCACCCCAACGGTTCCCGGCGGCATCTCAAGGAAGGTCATCAACCGCTCGCGCCACTGGTCCATGAGCTGACGGCGGTGCACCAGCACGAGGGTGTTTGTGCCTCGCGCCGCGATCAGCCAGGCGCCGACGACCGTCTTGCCGAAGGCGGTGGCAGCGCAAAGCACGCCGCACTCGTGCGCAGCTAGCGCCTCGGCCGCCGCTACCTGCGGCGCCGTCAGCTGGCCCGTGAAGGCGACCTTCAGCGGGTCGCCATCGCTGCGCTGGTCGCTGACCTGCGGCTGGATGGCGTGGCTTTCGAGCAACTCGAGCGTGGCGTCCAGGCAGCCGCGGGGCACGGCGATGTGATCGGCAAACTCCTCGGCGCAAGAGATCAGTCGCGGCTTGGCGTAGGTGGGCAGCCTCATGGCCTGAGCGCGGTAGAACTCCGGGTTTTCGAAGGCGGCCAGACGGATGATGCGGTCGAGCATGGCTTGCGGCAGACCGCGCTTGGCGACATAGACGAGGTTGGCCTGGACCACCTCGACGGATTCGGGGAACGGCCCGACGATGCGCTCTTCGAGGCGCCTGCCCGAGGGCGGCAGGGTCCACGGTGCCTCCTCGTCGTCGGGCACGACCATGCGCGCGCCCAGAGCGTCGCCGCTTCTGACCGCAAGGGCCAGGGCACCTTCCACCTCGGCCGCCGACATGCGTTTTGCCGAAGCAAGGAAGCGCCACTGGTCAGCCACGGCCTGGAAGTCGTCGTCGACAAACACGCTCCTGCCGTGATCGCGTGGTGTGCGCTGCAGCGGCAGCGCGATGAGGTTGCCAAAGCCGCCTTTTGGCAGCGTGTCCTGGCCGGGAAAGAGACGGTCGTAGGAGTCGAGCCCCAGCTCGTGACGCTGAGCTGTCGCTTGAGTCGGCAGAGCAGATCCCAGGCGCCGCGCCTGGGCTGCCGCGATCGCCTGAGCGAAGAAGACCCACAGGTGCGCGCCGCAGCCCGAGCGCGAGATCTCCACATAGGCCGGCACGCCGGCCTGTTGGCAGGCCGCCAGCACAACGGTAACATCGCGGCGCCACTCGGCTTTGTCGAAGTCCAGCACGAGGAAACGGCAGGTCTCGTCTGGCAGCAGCGGGTAGATGCCAATCGTCTGGCGGCCGGTGAGATGATCGCGAACGACGCGATCGGTGAGCGGCCGAAGCGCGCGGTGCGCGCAGGCCGCACAGCGCACCTGGGGCTTGGCGCAGAGTGCGCGATTCCACTCGTTGGCGCAGGCAGGCGCATAGCCGGACCTGCCGCCCCGACCCTCCCAGCGCGTTGCATAGACATCATCGCGACCGCTGAAGAGCTCCCGGAACAAAGCCAACTTGGCGTCCGCCGGAGAGACTGCGGTCACGACAGCGCCGGCTTTGGGATCGCTGGGTATCGGGACGACGGAGGCCGGCGCGGGTCCGGGGATGTCCTTCAGCGAGTGCTGTCCTGCAGAAGTCGCCTCGAGCAGGGACCTCAAGCGGGCGTTTTCGTCTTGTAGACGGCTGCACAGTGCGCGCAAGGCCGCGAGCTCGGCCGAAGGTGTGTCTTGGTCGTTCACATCGGCATTGTCTCAGCCCGGCGCGTGAAGGAGAAACGCGATGGTGCGCTCGGGGTACCTGGAGGAGCACATCGACGCCAGACCTTGCAGGCGGCGGACCGGATCGTCTGCCGGTATCGCGTCGGCGAAACCACCGTGTGCAGCGGAATCGGAGGCGGCATATGACAGGGTGTCAGGTGCCGACCGCGCGACATGAGGCTCTGCGGACCGCGTGCCCTAGTGGAGACCTGATGGAAGCACGCGGTCTGTGAGACCGGCCCAAGCACCTTACATGATGCCTACAGGCGGCTGGGCGAAAGAGCCTTGCGTGACAAGGGTGTGGGTGCTACCATGCGGTACATGGCAGTTGGCTCTCAGCGACAAACGGAGCTCCTCCGCGGTGTGCTCGACCTGTGCCTGCTGGCAGTGATGAACGAGGGGCCGGCATACGGCTACGAGATGACCAAGAGACTGCGCGATCGCGGACTTGCCATCGTTGGCGAGGGCTCCATCTACCCCTTGCTCGGACGTCTGGAGCGCGATGGTCTGGTCGAGACCTACCGGGCCGCGGGTAACGGAGGGCCGACGCGCAAGTACTACCGGCCCTCGAGCGCGGGCCGGCTGGCGCTCGCGATGGGCGTCTCCGAATGGCGAGCTGCCCGCGATGCCGTCGATGCGGTGCTCGCTTCTGTCAAGGTCGAGGTGCTTCATGACTGATTTCGTCGAGCAGTGCCGCCTGGAGTGGCGGCGCCTCGGTGTACCTGATTCGCTCGCCGAGGAGATGGCGACAGACCTGGCCGCCGACCTCACGGAAGCCGAGGCCGAAGGCGTCTCCCCCGAGGAGCTCCTCGGCAGCAGTGCCTCTGATCCGCGTTCGTTCGCTGCCTCCTGGGCTGCCGAGCGCGGGATCGTCCCCGCACCGCCCAGCCGAGAAAACGCCCGCCGCAGACCGCTCGTCCTTGTGGCGTTCACCGCCCTTGCAGCGATCGTCCTGATCGTTACAGCGTTGATGCTGTTCACGGGGCAGCCCAAGTTGGCACTCGTTGTGTCCCGAACAGGAGGGGCTCACCTTCAATCGCCATCGACAGCGCCCTTCATACCACCCGGTAGCCATCGGCAAGTCCTCTCCCTCGGAAACCCATCCGCCCCGATCGAGTGGGTCCTGCTGATCTTCGCGATCGTCGCGCTCGGCTTCGCCGCATGGCTGTGGTTGAACCGGAGCCACTCGCGACCACCCGGCGTTCCGGCCTAGCCGCCTTCCGCGAGCCTTTCGATTCGGTCCGCCTAATCACGCGGTCGGTCTTGTGTCGGCGACAAGACGGTGTGCAGCCAGAATTCAGGCCGCACGTGTTACGGAGTCAGGTGCACCTTCAGAGTGCGACACACGCGGCTTCTACTGCCGTATACTCTGCACCATCCGCACACGCTAGGGGTGCCTCGCAAGAGGCTGAGAGGCCGATCGGCCAACCCTCGCACCTGATCTGGGTCATACCAGCGTAGGAAAGCGCTCGAAGTGAGACCTCCCGAGGCCGCTGCCACGCCGGTAGCGGCCTTCGCTTTCGGAGGTGAGCACGTGACGCAGTTGCCAGCCATCGGCAAGATCTCGCCCGCGGTCTTCGAGTCCTTGATCTACTCCAGGCTGGGGTACCCTCGCGACGACGTCCTGGTCGGCCCCCAGTCGGGCGTCGACGTCTCGATCGTCGAGCTGCCCGGGGGCGCGGTGCTCGCGGCGACCTGCGATCCGGTCTTCATCGTCCCTCAATACGGGTTTCGCCGCGCCGCTTGGTTTGCCGTGCACATCCTGGCTTCCGACGCCGCCATGTCGGGCCTGACCCCCGCCTATCTGGCGATCGACCTCAACCTGCCCCTCTCGATCACGGAGGCCGAGCTCGCCGAACTGTGGGACGGCGTCCACCAGACCTGCCGGCAGCTCGGCATCGCCATTGTCTCGGGTCATACGGCTCGCTACGAGGGCTGCGCCTACCCCATGGTGGGCGGCGCTACTGTGTTGGCGGTGGGCGCAGCGGACCGCTACGTGACCGCGAACATGGCACGCCCAGGCGATGTCCTCATCTGCACCAAAGGCGCAGCGATCGAGGCGACGGCGCTGTTTGGCGCGACCTTCCCGGAGGCGCTGGCCGCCCGCATCGGTCCCGAGCTTGCCGCCGCCGCCGGGTGCCTCTTCGAACAGATGACCGTGGTCGAGGATGCCCGCATCGCCTGTGCCTACGGGGTGAGGGATGCCGGCGTCACGAGCCTCCATGACGCCACCGAGGGCGGCGTCCTCGGAGGAGTCGTCGAGATCGCCCAAGCCTCGGGTGTGGGTGTGCGCTTCGACGAACAGGCCGTGCCGATCCGCCCTGAGACCACCGCGGTCTGTGAGCTCGTCGACATCGATCCGCTCGCCGCGATCTCCGAGGGCACGCTGCTGGCCACCGTGCGACCGCAGCACACAGACGGCGTGCTCGCCCTCCTGCGCGAGGCCGGCATCGTCGCGGCCGTGATCGGCGAGATGGTGAGTGCCGAGCGCGGCCTCGTGCGCCTGACCGCCGAGGGCGAGCGTTCCCTCGAGCACCCCGGCACCGACCCCTTCTGGGCCGCTTTCGGAAGGGCCATGGAGTCCGGGCTGTGAATCCGAAGGAACCAGCCACGAGGCCGGCGCGTATCCTCACCATCGCCGGCAGCGACTCGGGCGGCGGAGCCGGCATCGAGGCCGATCTGAAGACGATCGAGCGCCTGGGCGGTTATGGCATGGCCGCTGTCACCGCCGTGACGGCCCAGAACACCCTGGGCGTCTTCGGCATCTGGCCGCTGCCACTCGAGGCCGTGCGACGGCAGATCGAGGTGGTGACCGCCGACATCGGCATCGATGCGGTGAAGATCGGCATGCTCGGCTCAGCCGAGGTGGTGCGCCAGGTCGCTGCCACCTTGCGCAAGCTCGGCCCCTTCATCGTGGTGCTCGATCCGGTGATGGTCGCCAAAGGGGGTGATCAGCTTCTCGAAACTGACGCCCTCGACGCCTTGTGCGAGCAGCTGCTGCCCCTGGCGACACTCGTGACGCCCAACCTGCCCGAGACCGAGACGCTGACGGACCTGCCCGCGGGCACCCGTCCCCAGTGTGAGCGCGCCGCGCGACGACTCGTCGAGATGGGTGCCGGAGCGGCCCTGATCAAGGGCGGCCATGGCGACAGCCCGATCGTGGAGGATCTTCTCTACGACGGCAGGGAGTTCTCCGTCTTTCAGGGCGAGCGGCTGTCCACCCGCCACACGCACGGCACCGGCTGCACCCTCTCCTCGGCGATCGCCACGAAGATCGCCCAGGGCTTGCCGCTGTCTGCGGCGGTCGCCTGGGCCATCCGCTACGTGCAGGCGGCCATCCGCCTGGCGCCCGGGCTCGGCAAGGGCCAGGGGCCGCTCAGCCACGCCGCCGGGCAGGAACCATGGACCTGAGCCTGCAGGCCCTGGTTGACCGCGAACGGGTGCCGGCCGAGCGCCTCGAGCGCTGGCTACCCGCCGCTGCGGCCGGCGGTGTCACGGGGGTCCAGCTGCGCGAGAAGGGCGCCGTCAGTCGCGCCAGCTACTCATATGGCGAGCTCGTCGCCCGACTTGCCCGCGAGCTCGGCCTCTGGTTCTCGGTCGACGACCGCCTTGATCTCGCCCTGGCACTCGGCGCCGACCTCGTGCACCTCGGGCCCGACGACCTGCCGCCGGAGGCAGCGCGTCGCGTCGCACCGCACCTGGGCCTCGGGCTTTCGGCCCGCAACCTCGACGAGCTTGTCTGGGCGCAGTCCTTCGCGCCCCTCTATGTCGGGTACGGTCCGGTCTGGCCGACCCCCTCCAAGGCCGACGCCTCGGCCCCGGTGGGCCTCGAGGAACTCGCCGAGGCGGTGCGGCGCTCCTCGTGCCCGATCGTCGCGATCGGCGGCATCCAGGCCGACAACGCTCAGGCTGTCTGGGCGACCGGCGTGGCCGGGCTGGCCGTGATCTCCGCCTTAACCGAGTCAGACGATCCCGAGCTCACCGCTCGCGCCCTGCTGGCCGGCCGCTCCACCTGAGAGAGACGATGAGCCGACCGCTGCTGTCTTCCCCGGCCTGGCAGGTCGAGACCCACGGCCTCGATCCGGTCCCAGCCGAGGAGCGGCGCGGGGGCCTGCGCGGTGTCTTTGCCGTCTGGTTTGCCGGCAACCTGGCGATCACCTCGGTCGTGGTCGGCGCCGTCGTGGCAAGCTACGGGCTCTCGCTTGTCCAGAGCCTGATCGCCCTGCTGGGCGTGGCGTCGTTTGTCCTGGTGGGCTACTTCGCCGTTCCCGGCATGCGCAGCGGCAGGCCCACCATGGCCCTCTCGCAGCAGGCCTTCGGGACCTGGGGCAACGTCGCGCCCAGCCTGCTCTCCTGGCTCAACCTCGTCGGTTGGGAGACGGTCGTGCTGGTTATCGCCAGCTACGCGCTGGCGGCCGCTTATCAGGCGGCCTTCCACGCACGGCCGGGCGCCCCGGTGCTCGTCGGCTGTCTGGCCGTTGTCGCCTGCCTATCCTTCTCGATCGCCTTCCTCGGCCATGCGGCGATCGTGCGTTTGCAGGTGGTCTTCGCCTGCCTGTTCGGCGCCCTCACCGTGGCGGTCTGCGGCCTGCTGCTGCCGCGCGTCCACTGGCAGGCCCTTGCCGGCGCCCACGGCGCCTCCTGGCTGACCGGGGTGCTGCCGGCCTTCTCGATCGTGGTCGCGGCGAGCGGCCTGTCCTGGGTGAACATGGCCTCCGACTACTCGCGCTACCTGCCGGTAGACACCCGCGCCCGCCGCCTGGTCTGGGCGACCGCTGCAGGCGGGGCGATCCCCGTCTTTGCGCTCATGGCGCTCGGCGTCCTGCTCGCCTCGGGTGTGCCTTCGCTTGCATCGTCAGCCAACCCGATCGGCGACCTGGAGGGGACGCTGCCGGTCTGGATCAGGGTGCTCTACCTGCTCACCGCGGCGGGCGGCATGGTGACCGGCGACATCCTCGACATCTACTCGGCGGGTCTGAGCCTGCTGGCCGCGCGACTCCGACTTGCGCGCTCGCGCACGGTCTTCATCGATGCCGCCCTGTCGATCGGCGCCAGCCTCTACGTCCTGCTGGTCGCCCACGACGTGATCGGCACCTTCGAGGCGTTCCTGGGCATCTTGGCCTGTGTGCTTGCCCCCTGGAGCGCCGTCTTTCTGCTCGACCTCAGGGGCTCTGATGCCACAACGTCCGCCCGCGCTCACGAGACGACGGCGTTCCGCTGGCAAGCCTGTGCGGCCTGGCTGGTCGGCGTCGTCGTCTCGCTGTGCTTCACCTCGACAGGCGTCTTTGCGGGGCCCCTGGCGGTCGGTGTCTTCCGAGGTTCATCGCTCGGCTTTCTGCTCGGCTTCGTAATGACGCTCGTACTGTACGGCACGATGAGGGCACGCTCGAGGCGCGTCGGGGGCACGGGCAGTCGCGCGGCCGGTCAGGGCGCCTGGCGGGGCCTTTGACGCGCCGCCAGGTCAGCCACGACAGCCGGAAGCTCGTCGAAGCGCCGGACGACGGCGTCTGCGGCGCGAGCGGCTTCTGCTGCGGCGCTGCCGGAAACCTGGACAGCCAGCATGCCGGCTGCTTTGGCGCCGGCGATGTCGGTGCGCTTCGAGTCGCCGACGTGCACTGCTTCGGCCGGATCGACCGCAAGCTCTTCAAGGACGCCTGCGAAGACCCGCCGGTCGGGCTTGCTCCAGGCGCCCTCGTCGGAGAAGTAGGCAAAGGCGAACAGATCGAGCAGGTCGTGGCGGCGCAGAAGCTCGCGCAGGACCCTGCCCGGCGCAAAGCCTGTGTCGACGATGAGGGCGAGCTTGTAGTCTGCGGTGAGCTGCGACAGCCCTTGGCCCACCCCGGGCAGGAGCTCGGGCTGCACCTCGAGGACTAGTGTTACATTCCTGAAGTGACTTTTAGTAGAATAGCCTCGTCCGGTGGTTTCACCCCGAAGGAGGCTGTTCATGGCGACAGCGCGGCGGATCGAGCTGACGGCAGAGGAAGAGCAGAC
>Ga0182027_10010028_pt1 | contig 13518 bp, 9 predicted proteins | sample 712E1DmetaG_FD_121300 | JGI IMG/M metagenome (GOLD analysis project Ga0182027, IMG submission 121300) | Permafrost microbial communities from Stordalen Mire, Sweden - 712E1D metaG (Illumina Assembly) | ecosystem: Environmental > Terrestrial > Soil > Wetlands > Permafrost | place: Sweden...
CCGATACACGGTTGGAATTCCCGCCAAGATCAAATCACCATCGTGCAGGAGCAGACCGGCGACTCCGCCGTCAGCGCTGCGCGACAGCCACTGGCTGCCAGATGGGAAGACCTCCGCCCAGTCGTTGCCTCCCGCGATGCTGACCGGCTTCGGCAACGACCAGGATTGGGCGGATCTGTCCGACCGGCTGCATGCCGCCCCCAGCATGAGCAGTACGACCGCTGGAAGCGTCACTGCCATCGCAAGCCAATTCATTTTCATGATAGAAACCCTCCTAAAGAATGCCGGTGTCACCGCACGGGGCTGGCCGGCATCATGTTGCCATGAGAATACTCCATCCGGCGGGCGTGGTGCTAGTCGATAAAAGCAATCCCTGGCATCGAGTGAACCGATGGCCTCCCCACGTTGTCCGGCCCCCAACGGCGGCCCGACCCGGAACACATGCGGTCGGCACGAACAATGGCCGCCGCGCTCGTCACGTATTACGTTACCAACCCTCGCCGGCGGGCGAACCCTGTCGGCCGTAGCCTTGGCGGAGGCTGACGCAGCCGGCGTGCCGCTGGCCGTTGTCTGCAGCGACGGGTTCGCCTATTCTTTCATCTTCGGGTACAGGATGTAGGATGGATGCGCTAGCCCAGTGGGCGGATAAAGTTCATCGTGTGAATGGGAAAAGCCGAGACGTGCCAATAATCGCTAATCTCGGATTCAGTGAAACCGTTTCGCGAAATAAGGCGTGTGACCGCCGGATCGCCCCAAAGGCCTCGGGCAAGCGGTAGATCAGACTCACACGACGCGCGAAAGCCGAGCCTGCTTGTGGTGATGAAAAACTGAGTCATCGTAGCGTTTCGCGCCAACGTCCTAGCCCGCATATTTCACAGTTTTCACCACCACTACGATCACTTATCTGCACGCGTCACATCTGCTAGCGGTGGTCGCAGGATATGCGGGTTAGATTCAAAACCGCCCCTCCGAGGAGAGGTTATTCCACCGCGTACAACCGAGATCCGTTGTCTGGCCCGGGAAAATCCAAGGAATTTGCCTGGCCTCCTTGCGGAGCGTTCTGGGGGCGGTTTTCACCACGAAGCCACCGAGGACACGAAGTTCCGATCGCCCGGACATCCGCGTGGTCTGCGTATTCCGCGGTTCAATTCCGAGCTGGTTTGACCACAGATGACTCAGATGGGCGCGGATACCAAGACGGTCGGATCCACTCGCCCGTTCGACAAGCTCAAGGCCCCGAGCGGGTCGAGGGGCTCACGCTCGCAGCCACGAGAGGCGGAAGTCTCAACTGCGGATTCTAGGATGAATGGATCGCCGTGGTACGACCGGCGCGGCGCGAATCGCTCCAACCGGTAGGCAGGGAGCAGGCTGGGAAGCCTGCGCTACGTTCGGCGATCCCGAGTCTTTGATGACGTTGCCGGAATTGCGGAGCGGCCCGGACGCCAGCCTGCCGCTCTCGCCTACGCTTTCGGGATCAGGTCGTCGATCGAGTCGCTCTCGGTGTTGATGTCGCCGAACAGCCACGTCGACAGGTAGCGCTCAGCGCACGATGGGACGATGACGACGATCTGCTTGCCCTGGTTCTCGGGGCGCTTGGCGAGCTGGAGCGCGGCCCAGATGGCGGCGCCGGACGAAATGCCGACCGGGATTCCGTCCTCACGGATGACCTGCTTCGAGATCGGTGCAGAGTCGGCCTCTTTCACGCGAATGACCTCGTCGTAGGCCTTCGTATTGAGCACAGCCGGAATAAAGCCGGCGCCCAGCCCCTGCAGCTTGTGCGGCCCGGGTTGCCCCCCGGAGAGCACGGGCGAGGCATCCGGCTCAACCGCGACGATCCTGATGCCGGGCTTGCGGCTCTTCAGCACCTCGCCCACGCCAGTGATCGTGCCGCCTGTGCCGATGCCGGCCACGACGATGTCCACCTTGCCATCCGTGTCGCGCCAGATTTCCTCCGCGGTGGTCTTCCGGTGAATCTCCGGATTGGACGGGTTTGCGAACTGCTGGAGAATGACGCTGTTGGGAATCTGCCTCTGCAGCTCCTCGGCCCGGGCGATGGCGCCCTTCATGCCTTTGGGTCCTTCCGTCAGGACGAGACGCGCGCCAAGCACCTTCAGCAACTTGCGGCGCTCCATGCTCATCGTCTCGGGCATGGTGAGAATGATCTTCAGGCCGCGGGCTGCCGCGACAAAGGCCAGCGCGATGCCGGTGTTGCCGCTGGTGGGCTCGATCAGCACGGTGCCCTGGTTGATGCGACCGGATTTGAGAGCATCGTCGATCATCGCGGCGCCGATGCGGTCCTTGACGCTGCTGAGCGGGTTGAAGAACTCGAGCTTCAACAGCACATCAGCCAGGGCGCCGTGGGCTTGCGCCGTGCGATGAAGGCGGACGAGCGGGGTATTGCCGATCGTGTCAACGATGGTGTCGTATATTTTAGCCATAAAATGCAGGGATGATCGAGGTTGTGCGTTGGTCTGTTCTGAACATCAGAAACTGTCGCGGGTTCATTTTGCGGTGCCCCAGCGCCGGTGGAGGAAGGTTTCCCACGGCGAAAACAGAACCTTGTCCGCCAGCAAACCGATGAAAACGATGACCAGCATGACGCCGATCACCTGGTCCATCGCGTTTAGCTCCCGGCCGTAGTGAAGCAACTGGCCGAGGCCAAATCCGGTCAGGATTGTGACGAAAATCTCCGCGGCCATGAGCGAGCGCCAGGCGAAGGCCCAGCCCTGCTTCATACCACTGACAATAAATGGCAACGATGCCGGCATGATCACCATCACCCAGGTGTGCAACCGGCGCGAGCCCATGGTACGTGCCGCGCGAACATAGATAGGATTGACATTACGCACTCCCGACTCAGTCGCAAGGATCACCGACCATAATGTGCCCATCACCACGACAAACAGCATCGCCCCCTCCGACTGTCCAAACCACAGCAGCGCCAGCGGCACCCAGCAAACGCTCGGCAGCCCCTGCAGGCCCAGCGCCAAAACGCCAACCGTGTCGCGCACCGCGCGAAATTGCGCGGTGATCATCCCCAGTGGCACGCCCACCGCGATTCCGATCCCATAACCTATCAGGAGCCGCTTCATCGTCACGAGCAGGCAGCCCTCCAGCGTGCCGTCGCGGAGCACGCCCCAGAGGTAGCGCCCCACGCTCGCCGGGCTCGGCGCCAGCACGGGCGACCAGACTTTCGCCATGAAGACAATCTGCCAGGCGGCCAGCAGCGCCGCAAAAAAGAGAAAGGCGGTGAGCAAGCGTTTCATTCCTGAACCTCCGTGTCGGACAGATGCCCCTTGAGCGCGCGCATGATTTCCGTGGCATGCTCCGCCAGATCCACGCTGTTGATGTCGCGCGGGCGAGGCAGGGGGATTCTGAATTCTTCGCGAATCCGGCCCGGGTGCGGGGAGAACAGGACCACCCGGTCCCCCAGGCAGGCGGCTTCGCGAACGTTGTGGGTGACAAAAATGATCGTCTTCCGCCGCTCCTGCCAGATCCGCTGGAGATCTCCGTAAAGCTGCTCGCGGGTCAGCGCATCGAGCGCCGCGAACGGCTCATCCATGAGCAGCACCCGTGGATTCGGGGCCAGCGCGCGCGCAAGCGTCACGCGCTGTTTCATGCCGCCCGAAAGCTCATGGATGTTCGCGTGTTGGAAGCTCTCCAGCCCCACCAGCTTCAGATAATACTGGGCCACCTCCTTGCGCTCGGCATCCGAAAGACCGGGTTTCAGCTTCAGTCCGAACATCACATTGGAAAACACATCCAGCCAGGGAAACAGGGCCGGCTCCTGGAACATGACCATTCGGTCGCGCCCCGGGCCGCGGATGGGGGCGCCGTCCGTCTGAACGGTGCCTTCGTCCGGCGTTTCCAGCCCGGCAATGATGTTCAGAAGCGTCGATTTACCGCAACCGCTCGGACCCACCAGGCAGACGAATTCGCCCTCGTTGACGTTCAGGGAGACGCGGTCAAGCGCCTGCACCCGGCCACCGCTCGTGCGGAAGGTTTTCGAGACATTCTTCACCGCCAGCTTGGCGCTGGGGGATACGGCGAGTTCCTGCTGCAGCGTCATGGCACTCCAGAAAACATGCGGTCCAATGGAATGGCGTTGGGCAGGAAGCCGACGCCCTGGGCGTCCTTCACGACCCCGACAAGGCGGTCCGCCTTCAACTCCGCGGCAAAATGAAGCCGCCGCCAGGCGCTCTCCACCAACGCCGGGGGAAATGCGCGATGCGTGTCCGCACTCAGACCGGAGCAGATGATGGCGCGTGCCTCGACTCCATGGGCGTTGATCCAGGCGGTGAGTTCGCCGTGGGCGGCGCAAAATCTCCGCGCCAGATCCGGGTGTTCCTTCAGCAGGCGCACGCTCGAGACCAGCAGCGTGGTGACGACATCGGGCTGTTCGAGAAACACCTTGCCCCCCGCTTCCTGCTCAAGCCGCGAAACCCACGGCTCGACCGTCCAGACGGCATCGATCTGGCCCGAGGCAAACAGCGCAAGCTGGTCGGGATTGGCCGTGGGCAGAACGAAGACATCGCCTCCCGTCTGCGTGATTCTGAAACCCTGCTTCTTCAGCCAGGCCCGCGCGGCCACATCCTGGGTGTTGCCGAATTGGGGAGTTGCCACCTTGCGTCCGCGAAAATCGGCTGCGGTCTTGATGCGACCATCGGCGGGCACGACGAGCGCCGCCCCACCCTCGGCCGCTCCGGCCAGGACGCGGATTTCGTCGCCGCCCGAGCGGATGTAGGCGTTAAGCGCAGGGTTCGGGCCAACGTAAGTCAGGTCGATCGAGCCGGCAAAAACCGCCTCCATCGCGCTCGGTCCCGCGTTAAAGGCAAACCACTGCACGGTGACGCCTGCGCCCAAACGCTGTTCGAACCAGCCGTGCCCTTCGCGCGTCGACTGGCTGCCAATGACGCCCTGCGCATGAGTGACGTTGGGAAAGTAGCCAACGCGCAGGACGATCCCTTCGCCGTGCGTTCTGGCAACGGCCAACCAGGCAAAGCAAAAAAGAAACCGGAGTTTCATGATTGGGGTGGATTGAGGTTTGGGGTAAGTCCGGGTGTCTCATGGAGACGCGGCGCTCCCGCCGTGTTTCCGGGAAACGTGCGTGCTGGAGGCCCCTCGCCTCCAGCATACAGTCTGCAAAACAGGGTCTTCCGTAATGTGGAACATGCCGCTCAGAAAGATATCTGGAACCGGGTGATAAACGCCCGTTCGTCCTGGCGCAAAACCTGTGTGGACGACACCGGCACGAGGTTGTCGAAGCGCGTCTGATAAAAGTCGAAGGTGGTGCGCACCGTCCTGCTGAGGTACCAGTTCAGTCCGAGTCCGACCGACGTCGCCCCGTCCGCATTGACCGCGGGGTCGGCGAGCAACGGAAACGCCTTGCCGTCGATCTTGAGGTCCGCGTAACGCGCCACGACCTCCCAGGCGCCCCAGGTCCCGTTCTCCCAGCTGAACGGATGGCCCGGGACGACCCCTGTATAGGATGAGTTCTCTCCGGTGAGGACATAGCCGGCGGCCAGCTGCCAGGCCTTGTTCTCAAGTTCGGTCTTCGGTTTGGCCGCCGCGGGCCGGGCGTTGACGGTGGAGACAACGTATTCGCCGATCGCGCCGAAAGGTCCGTGGCGGTATTCAGCCTGCGGTGACACGCGCCAGACCTGCCCGTCGCCGACCACAGTGCTCCGGTACTTGAAGAACGTCTGCTGGCCATCGGTCTTGTAACCGCTCGTGACGGCCGAGGCGCCCTTCTCCCGGCCCACGCTGGCGCCGACACCAAACGCGAGGCCCTGCAATAGCGACGTCTGGCTAGTCTTGAACGGCTGCACATACAGCCGGCCGAACACATCCTTGTCGTTGTCGAAATCGGCGTTGCTCGAATTAGTGCTGTCAGGCACGCCATTAAAGACGCCGGCAGCGTAGGTGACAACGCCGCCAGCGAAACGCCCGCCGACCTGGATGCCGAGGTCGCGGTTTGGCATCAGGTCGGTCACAAGGGAGCGCTCATCGAAGAACGTCCACGAGTCGGACTGCAGCCATTCGAGGCCGACGGGCGTCTTGAATTTGCCGAATTTGAACTGCAGGGCATCGTTCAACGCGATACCCAGGTTCGCATCCAGGATGCTGGGCGTGCTGGTGCCGCCCAACTCGGACACGAACTGGAACGAATAGATCTTGTCGAACGCACCTTCGACGATCGGACGGGCGCGGCGCAGTACGAAGGTGTTGTTCAGGACTCCGCCGCCGTCGTTGAAGAAGAGGCGCGAGTCGAGCTGCACCAGGCCGCCAATCCTGATGGAGTTGGCGCCGTCGCCTGAGGCGAGCGTGAAACCTTTGTCCGTGATGGCGATCTTGGGCGCGGTCGCGACGGCAGCAGCTTGGTCTGCGACAGCCTTGGCCGCAGCCGCAGCCTGCTGGTCCTTGAGCTGCTGTTGTTGCTGCTGAAGTTGGGTCAGCCGTTGGTCGAGCAACCGGATCTGCTCACGCAGGGCCTGGATCTCCGCATCGGTATTATCCGCCCCCCGCAAAGGGAGCAGACAGCCAGAAAAAGCCGCGACCGCCAGCATGGCGCGGAAGCTCTGCAGCCAGTAATGCAAAACGGGGCTTGCACCGGGCGGAAAAAACACCCTGCCGGAAAGTAGCGGCGAGTGCCAACGAGCCGACAGCCGGCTCCAGAACCGCTTGCTGGCGCTCGCGGCCACACGGGAGGGCCTTGCGGCCACGGGGGAAGCGTTGTTTCTCACGAGCGTGTTTGTTTTCATATCGTGTAGTCTCCCAGGAGATTATTGATCAATCCATCGACAGGTTGCATCCGGGCCGCATGGCCGGCTCGCACTTGCTTGCGGCTTTGGCCCGCCGACAGCGGCACGCGCCGTGGCTGGGAATACGGCAACTGCACGCCGTCGCGACGCATCTTGCGGAGCGTCACCTCGACCACGTCCGCCAGCGTATAGCGGTCCAGAATACTTGTGATGGCGTTTCGCACGTCGAGCATCAACATCCTCAGCCCGCAGTGCGTCTCGTCAGGGCAGGAGCATTTCTCGTAGGCGGTCTGGCTCACGCAGCCGATGGGAGCGAGCGGACCGTCGATCAGGCGCACGACCTGGCCAATGATGATCTTCGCTGCCGGCTGGGCCAGACGATACCCGCCGTATTTCCCCCGCTGACTTTCAATCAGCCCGGCCTCCTTCAGCACCATCATGATCTGTTCGAGAAATTTGATGGGCAGCTTCTCGTGTTCGGCAAGTTCGGTGACCTGGACGAGGGACCTGCCGACTTCGGCCGCAATCCCCAAGTCGATCAGTGCTCGGATGGCGTACTCGCCTTTCTTGGAGAGCTTCATAATGTCTATTGTTCGAATCTAGATTGATGAAGTAGCCTTTTCGCAAGCTCTTTTTTCGTTGCGCTTGCCTTTGCGCGCGTGCGCTGGGAACTTGCCGGTCTGTGATGAAAAAAAACTGGCAAGCCTTTTTTTTGGGCTGCACTTGTTTCGGCCCGGGGCGCAGCTGATCTGCCCGGTTTAACATGGATCGGAACAGCCAGGATTTGCCGGACTCCGGTGCGACGGATCCACCAGCAGAGGTCAGGGGCGATTCGGAGCGCGGCTTCGCCCTCACCCGCACCTTTGCCGCCCTCCGCCATCGCAACTACCGTCTGTTTTTCATCGGCCAGCTGGTGTCGCTCATCGGCACCTGGATGCAGAATGTCGCTCAAGCTTGGTTGGTCTACGAGCTGACCGGCTCGCCGTTCAAACTGGGTGTCGTCTCCTTCTGCGCGGGTGTGCCGGTGCTGCTTTTTTCGCTCTGGGCGGGGGTGCTGGCGGACCGGGTGCCCAAACGCCGCCTGCTCGTGGTCACGCAAACGGTAATGATGGCCCTCGCGTTCATCCTGGCGGCAGACATGTTTCTCGGCACGATCCAGTGGTGGCACATTGCGATCCTCGCGTTTCTGCTGGGCACCGCGAATGCTTTTGATGGGCCGACGCGCCATGCGTTTGTGGTCGAAATGGTGGGTCGTAAGGAGTTGATGAACGCGATCGCGCTGAATTCCGCGATGTTCAATACTGCCCGGATCGTCGGCCCCGCCCTCGCCGGAATCGTCCTGGCCGCAGTGGGCGCGGCATGGTGTTTCGTGCTGAACGGCGTCAGTTTCCTGGCCGTGATTGCAGGGCTGGCGCTGATGGACGTGAAGCCTTATGTTGGCGCCGTCTCCACAGAATCGCCGCTTGAGCAGATGCGGGAGGGTCTCAGTTACATCTGGCATCACCCGACTGTGCGGCCGCTGATCACGCTGGTGGCGGTTTCAAACATGTTTGCCCTCGGCTATATGGCGCTGTTGCCGGCATTCGCGCAGGACATCCTCCATGCCGGGAAGGTCGGCTACGGATTCATGAGCACGGCCATCGGCGTGGGCGCACTTGCGGGAGCGCTGGTGATTGCGTCCCTCGGGAATTATCAACGCAAGGGACTGATCTTGACGGCGGGCAACCTGCTTTTCCCGGTGATGGTCATCGCCCTGTCATTATCCAGGTCATTTCACCTGAGCATGGTATTCCTGGTCGTGGGCGGGCTCGGATTCATGACGCAAAATGCGACGGCCAACACCCTGGTCCAGACTGCCGTGCCCGATGCTCTGAGAGGGAGGGTCATGAGCGTATACATGATGGTCTTTGTCGGTTTCTTCCCCATCGGATCGCTGATTGCCGGCGCGGTTGCCGAACGCTTCGGTGTTCCCGTCGGAGCGGCGTTTGGAGGAATCATCGCCCTAGCCTACAGCATATACCTGGCCTGGCGAAAGCCGGAGATCCGGGCATTGCGGTAGCAGCCTGTCGGGCTTGAGCCCTCCAGGCTGCTTGGCAAATGGCGTTCGCCATTTGTAAGGAGCGGGCGGACGAAGTCCGGCGCGCTCCTATAGTTGCAGCTTCAATCCGTCGTACGCCAGCCGGATTCCAGCCGGCAGGGCTGCCTCAAACGGGCCGTGGTCGATCGCGTGCGTGAGGTGGGTAAGATACGTCATCGGCGCGCCAATCTGTTGCGCAGCCTCAACAGCCTGCGCAACATTCATGTGGGTCGGATGTTCCTCTGGACGCAAGCCGTCGAGCACAACAGCCTGCGCGCCTATAGCCAGCTCCAGCGCTTCGGCCGGCACCCGTTTACAGTCCGTGTAGTAGACGAATTTCGCACCGCTGCCGCGCTCTTCAAAGACCAAGCCCAGAACGTTCACCCTCCCATGCGGCAGCAACGTTGAACGAATGGTGCCCTGTTCCAGCTCGAGTACCGGTGGCATTGCCGCCAGCTTGAACGCCGGATATCCGTGCGCAACCGGCCGATCCTTGATGGCATATGGGAAAATCGCGGCCACACGGTTCATGCCCTCGTCGGTCGAATAGACGGTGAGAGCCCGACCTCCGAGAACGTCGCAGAACCGCCGCAGGTCGTCCATGCCCAGCACGTGATCGGCGTGGCCATGCGTGAGAACGAAAAAATCCAGCTGCTTCACGCCGCAACGCAGACACTGTTCGCGGAACTCCTGGGCCGCATCGACCTGGATGTGCTGATCGCCCATCACCACGTGAATGCTGCAGCGCGTGCGCCGGTTACGGGGATCAGCCGAGGTGCATACAGGGCAATTGCAGGCGATCATCGGCACGCCCTGCGACGTACCCGTGCCCAGAAAAGTCACTTCCATGGCCGTCCAGCGAAGCACGGCCCGCGGCGGAACGGAAGCCAAAGAAACGCACGGCTCCGGGGCACGCACGGCGATCGCCGGCTGTCTCGCCTCCGGCTGCCCCTCCGGACTTTATCTCACGTCAGCTTGTGCCGAATACCTAATTTAGCTTAACTGTGTGCATCGTGTCCCGCGGGCGTGCGTCCTCCATATCTTCATCAATGCCTCGATCCATCGGGTTTCCTTGGGTCGGCGTGAGCATTGCCTGGATCCTTCTGCTGGCCTTGGCCGTGCCGGCCCCGGCCGCAACGGATGAGCCGCCGAAACCAGCGGAAATCAAGGCCGACGCGCTGCCGCTGGTCACGAGGATTCAGAAGTATTGGGATTTGACACCCGAGCGGAAATCCCAGCCGGTGTCCCTGCGGCTGGAATGTGACGTGACCTATGCCGACGCGGACTGGAAAATGCTCTATGTTCAGGATGCCGATGGACAGGGCGCCTACGCCCCCTATGGCGACAACCCGTTCCAGTTCAGGGCCGGCCAGCATATCATCGTGACCGGCACGATCATGCCACCGAATGCCGACATCTCGTTCGCGCATGCCACCATCACCCTGCTCGGATCCTCCCGGCTGGTCCCTCTTCCGGTCGCCGGCAAGGTTACGGAGTTTTGGCATTACATCACAAAACTTGTCTCCTGCGAGGGGTTCGTGGATCATTATAGCCGGGTCAATCCCACACACCTGCAACTCTCGCTCTCCGTGGAGGGAGAAGCCGTTTCCGCCTGGGTGCTGCTCGATGCTAGCGACCAGATGCCTGACCTGAGCAACACAAACGTGCGCATCGAGGGAGTCTACAACCCAAAGGTCGGGCCGGATAACAGGCTCTCTTCCCTCGAGATTCTCATTCCGGACCTGAAACACCTCACCATCGTCAATCGCGTTGAGGATGACCCGCGCTTTCGCGCGTCAGTCGTGCCCATCGAAACTTTGCCGCGCCTTCCGGCCGACCATCTCGTCCACATCGTCGGCCAGGCAAAGGCGCAGGAACCGGGGCGGAATGTGACAATCCGCGACACGAGCGGGCAGATCGACGTGCAGACTGGGCAGACGACGCTGTGTCCCATCAATGCCCGGGTTGATGCGGTCGGTTATCCGGCCATCCTGGGCACGCAGTGGCAACTGCGAAACGGGCTCTTCCGGATGGACAAGAACCAAGCCGCCGCAGCAGCCAAGCCGATCGGCACAATCCTCCGACTTGCCCAGCAAGTGATGGAACTGTCGGTCGCGGAAGCAATGAAGGGGTTGCCGGTCTGGCTCACTGGCGTGGTGACGTGGGCCGATCCCAATTCTCCTTTCTTCTTCATCCAGGATTCGAGCAGTGGCGTCTGCATCATGCGGGGTCAGCTGGCCACCGAGGTCTGCAGCGCCGGTGAAAAGATCGAAGTGTATGGGACCGCTTCGATGGGCTCCTTTGCCCCGGTGGTGACCGCATCCAAGTTTGCGAAGGTCAGCGATCTGTACCTGCCCCAGGCCAAACCGATCTCCTTGGATTACGCACTGACCGGAGTCGAGGAGGCGAATTGGGTCGAAATGAGCGGCTATCTCCGCCAGATCCGGCGCCGGGAATCCTGGAACGACCTTGAGATCGGAGCATCGACGGGGGATTTCATTGCGGTGCTGCCCGCCAGCGAGGACCTCTCAGCCATGATTGGCGCGGTGGTCCGACTCCACGGGGTCTGCACCGCCAATGCGACCCCCCGGCGCAGGCTCGCCGGCATTACGCTTTACGTGCCGGGGGCGGCGTATGTGCAAATCGAAGAACCGAAGCCGGAAAACCCCTTTGACCTGCCCGCTCGGTCGCTGGGCAGCCTCGGCCAGTTCGATACCCTGCTGTCAGTCAATCGCCGGATCAAGGTCTCGGGCGTTGTGCTGCATTGCTCGCCAGGACATTTGATCCATCTCGTGGACGCCGGACAAACCCTTCTGGTGCTTTCCCGCGACAAGACCCCGCTTGAACCTGGCGACCGGATTGACGCCGTGGGATTTCCCGGACGGCAGGGCGGCCGGCTGGTGCTGCGTGAATCCGTCTATCACAAGACCGGCCGGGATTCGCAGCCCGCTCCGATCTCCCTCCAACCACTGCAGGACCCGGCGTCGGATCTCGACGGCCAGCTGGTCAATATCAAGTGCGCCTTGATCGACATTTCTCCGGTCGGCGACCAATCCCGCCTGAGCCTGCAGGCAGGCAATCTTATTTTCGAAGCCATGCTAGGGCCGGCAGCCGGCAAGGCGCGTCTGTCCTTTCCCCCCGTGGGCAGCGTGCTGTCACTCACCGGCGTCTATGAGTTGAAAAACGACGAATATGGGCAGCCGGTGGCATTCCAACTGCGCTTGCGCACCCCTGAGGATATCGCCGTGCTCCAGCGTCCGTCCTGGCTGACCCGCGGACGCATTCTGGCCCTCTCGGGCGTCCTCGTAGTAGGCATCTTGCTTTTCATCGCCTGGGTTGCGGCGCTCCGACGCCGCGTGCGCGCACAGACCGGGCAGATTCGCGAGCAACTGAAACGCGAATCGCGGCTCGAAGCGGAGCTTGTGCGCACGAGCAGGCTTGAATCGCTCGGCCTGCTGGCCGGCGGCATCGCGCACGATTTCAACAACCTGCTGACGGTTGTCATGGGAAACCTCTCGCTGGCGCGCCTCGACCAGAAGATGGACCCTGAGTCCGCCGGTTCGTTGCGCGACGCCGAAAAAGCGGCTGTGCGCGCACGGGATCTCACCCAACAATTGCTCACGTTCGCCAAGGGAGGCTCCCCCATCCGCACGGCCGTGGCCCTGCCCGACGTGGTTCGCGAGGTCGCCGAGTTTGCCCTGCGGGGCTCGCGCTCACGCTGCAACTTCTTCCTCCCGGATGATCTCTGGCCGGCCAACGTGGACAAAAGCCAGATCGGCCAGGTGGTCCAGAACATCGTCATCAACGCCACCCAAGCCATGCCCGACGGCGGGAGCATCGATATCAGCCTTCAGAATGATCTGGTCGGCGCCGAACTCGGTCAGGTGCTCGCGCCCGGCCGCTATGTGAAGCTGACCATTGCAGACCACGGTCCGGGCGTCGCCCAAGAGGATCTGCAACGGATCTTCGATCCCTATTTTACGACCAAGAGACTAGGCAGCGGTCTTGGCCTCGCCACAGTTCACTCCATTGTTAAAAAACACCTTGGTCATATTTCCGCCGAATCGGTCATCGGCCAGGGGACCACGTTCCGCATCTGGCTGCCAGCCTCCGAAGGCACACCCGATCCGGCGAATGCCCCGGCAACGATCACAGCCCCGCCAGCAGCGACCGGTCCGTTGCGAATCCTGTTCATGGATGACGAGGACATGATTCTGCGGGTCGGCGGCGCCATGCTCCGCCGCATCGGCTACGACGTCACCACGGTCACCCATGGCGGGGCCGCGGTGGAGGCCTACACCCGCGCGCGGCAGGAGGGCCAGCCTTATGCCCTGGTTATTTTGGACCTGACCGTGCCAGGGGGAATGGGAGGACGCCAGGCCATGGAGCAACTGCTGAAACTGGATCCCGAGGTACGCGCCATCGTTTCCAGCGGCTACTCCAACGATCTGGTCCTTTCCAATTTCCAGGCCCACGGCTTCCGCGGCATGGTGTCCAAGCCCTATGAAATCGCCGACCTGGCCCACACCATCGAGCGCGTGATCAAGGGCGAATGCGCCTAGCCCGCATATTTCACAGTCTTCGCCACCGCTACGATCACTTATCTGCACGCGTCACATCTGCTGGCGGTGGTCGCAGGATATGCGGGCTAGATTCAAAACCGCCCCTCTGAAGAGAGAC
>Ga0182027_10010029_pt1 | contig 13518 bp, 13 predicted proteins | sample 712E1DmetaG_FD_121300 | JGI IMG/M metagenome (GOLD analysis project Ga0182027, IMG submission 121300) | Permafrost microbial communities from Stordalen Mire, Sweden - 712E1D metaG (Illumina Assembly) | ecosystem: Environmental > Terrestrial > Soil > Wetlands > Permafrost | place: Sweden...
GTGCGCACCGGCGTCATGAATGCGAGCGGGGAGCTTGTTTTGTTCTTGGACAGCGACCTTTCCACCCATCCGGCCGAAGCGCCGGCGTTCATCGCCAAAATGGGGGAGAGCGATATCGTGATCGGCTCGCGCCGCATTCCCGGCGCGGTCATCGCCAAGCCGCAACCATGGTACCGGTCGCTCTCGGGCCGCACGATAAATTTTATCATCAGGCATTTTTTAAAATTGCCGCATCGCGATACGCAATGCGGATTCAAGATGTTCCGGCGAGAAGCTGCGCAAAATATTTTTCAAGACATGAGCCCGTCGCGCTGGACCTTCGACGCCGAGATACTTATGCGCGCGTATGCGCACGAGTATCGAGTTGAGGAGTTGCCGATCACGTGGCGGAACAATGAGAATAGCCGCGTACGGACGGGTGAGGTGATTCGTGATCTGTTCTATCTTGCGCGGTTGAAAAAAATACTTAATAAAAAAACATAAGATTTTTCATTATGTATTCATTCGGGATCTTGTTGGCTCTAGTTGCGCTCGTGGGGTGGGCCTGCGGCGATTTTATGATCCAGCGGGTGACACGACGCGTTGGAACAATCAAAGCACTGTTTTATATCGCTGCCGTCGGCGCGATCGGTTTGGCGCCATTTGCTCTGCCTCATTTGAATGAGATGTTGGTCGGAAATAATCTTTTTATTTTGATTCTTGCCGTGTGCATAACTTTTTTCGCCGCCATTTTCGACTTTGACGCTCTTCATGATGGAAAATTGGCCGTCGTCGAGCCGGTCATCGGGCTGGAATTGCCGATCGTTATTCTTCTTTCCATTATTTTTCGCGGCGAGTCGCTGACGTTTTTGCAGATATCGGCGATCGTCGCGATCTTCATCGGCATAACCCTCACGGTCACCCAGCGCAAATTCCATTGGCATCGCAGGATCGTTCTTGAAAAGGGTTTTATTTATGCGGGGATCGGCGCAGTCGGTATGGCACTCACTAATTTCCTTTACGCCGTTTCCAGCCAGGACTCATCCGCGATCTTCACGGTCTGGTTCATTCATACGGTTATTGCGGTCGTTTGCCTCGTGATCTTGGCGCGATGGCGCGTTGTCTATACCATTTTTGACGATATAAAAAAATACCCCGCCGGGATATTGGTGATGGCCGTCGCCGACAATGTCGCTTGGCTCGCCTACAGTTCGGCATCAACCTATATTCCCATTTCCATAACCACCGCTGTCAGCGAAAACTATATCGCGCTTGCGCTTATCCTCGGCGTCGTCGTTAATCATGAAAAATTCCGCAAGCACCAATATTTCGGAGCGACTCTCGCAATCATCGGGCTCACCTTGCTCGCCTTTATTTCACCGCAGTAAATTTATGCAAGAATTTGATGGCGGAAAAAAGATCGGAGTTTCAATATTAGGCAGGATGGAAAAGCGAATCATCAATTGGTTGTCCCCCAAAGTTCCCTCGTGGATCAGATCGCACCATTTAACGCTTGCTTCAATCCCGATCAGTATTTTGATAATCGTATTCAGTTTTTTGGCTCGCGAGAACGATGCTTATTTGTGGGGCGTTTCGGCGATGATCGCTATTCAATGGCTTACCGACTCATTGGACGGTGCCGTCGGCCGTTTAAGGAATGAGGGGTTGGTGCGCTGGGGTTATTATATGGATCATTTTTTGGATTATATTTTTCTTACCTCGATCCTGGTCGGTTACATGATTCTTCTGCCGGATCATTTCAAGTACCTGCAATTTTTCATTCTCGCGATTTTTGGCGCTTTCATGGTCAATTCGTATCTGGCTCTTTCGGCCACCGGCCGCTTTCGCATTTCTCACCTTGGTATTGGCCCCACCGAGATCCGTCTTATTTTTATTCTCGTCAATACGATGCTTTTCTTCTTCGGCAAAACCTACCTTGCCGGCACTTTGCCATATGTTCTCGCGCTATCATTCTTTGTTTTATGTTTCGTCGTCTACCGAACACAGAAAGAGATATGGGGATTGGATATGAATGATCGAAAATGATTTTCAAAAATATTCGGCTTGTCTTTAAAATTATTTGACTTTGATCGCCCGTAGGGCGAGGAACATCGGGAACTCGGAGCGGGCGCGGTTCTCGGCTTTGGCTTTGGGGCCGGAGTCGCTCACACGGTTGGAGGTCCATTCTTCGAGCGCGGAAACGGCAAAGCCGGCCTCGCCAAGCGCGTTTATATAGGTTGAAAGCGGGCGGTGATAGGAAACGGTTTTAATCGAGGGGTCGGCGCCGGGGTGGGCGAGGATCGGAATTTTCATGGGCGACATGTACATATCCACGCGGCGGTACTGAATTTGCCGCGCTTCTTCCCAACCCCAGGCGCTTTGGCGGGGGATGCGGAACGACGGATGGTTCATGACCATGACAAACGGCGCGCCGAGCGCAAGTACGGAAGCGGCATCATGAAAGACCGGGATGATGGGGTCGATGTTCTGGATCGCGAGCAGACAAGTGGCGCCGTCAAATTTCAAACCATGGCAAAGTTTCGCGAAACGCGTTGCATCGCCCACGGCGTATTTGGCGTTCGTTGGCGCCAGGCGCTCGGCTCGTTCGATCAAGGACGGCGAAGCGTCGAAACCAAAGGCATGAACGCCGTTTTTAACAAGCAAGCGCGTGAAAGCGCCTTCGCCGCAGGCAATGTCAAGATATTGTTTTCCTTTTTCCGGCGCGAGCAATTTTAAAACGCCGGGATTAACCACGGTGTTGAGGAGTGAATCGCTTTCGCTCATGTGCCCGCCGTACCAGTCCGAGACCTGCTCCCAGCCGGTTTTGGCGGCTTGCCCTCTCGGCAAGCTCGGGGCTGCTCGCGTTTTTTTATATTTTGAAAAATTGCGCATTTTAAAATTTCGAAGCGGCGGCGATGGCGGCGCCGATCAATTGCATTTTGGCGGCCGGGTCGGGATCGTTCAGCTCCGATGGCGTCCGCGCTTCGTTGATATTCGCGACAAGCCGGTCGCCCTGGTCGAGCGCGTTCATGAGCGCCGGGGAGGGGGTGCGTCCGTATTTTTCCAATTCCGCTATCTGCGACCTGATGATCGAAAGCTGCGCCGCGAATTCGGTCGCCGCGGTTTTCAGTTTGTCCAGATCGACGGGCGCGGCGGGAACGGCTGCGGCTCTTACCGGTGCTGGCGCGGGAATAAGGGTCGTATTCTCGGTATTGGCGCCCGCAAACGAGCCGGTCGACGAAACCGCGATGGCGCCGACGCCGAAAAGCACGGCGTAGCTAAGGAGAGGGTGCAATCTTTTCTTTAGAAGGGTATGTACACTTTTCTTTTTCTTCATACGTTTTTAACGACTAACTGCTAACAACCAATTTAACAACTAACTACTAACAACTAAATTCCAAGGAAAGTTTCAAAAACTAATTTCCAAATTCCAAAAAAACGGACTTTTGGAATTTAGTTCTTATCCTGCCCCGCGAAGCCGAAGCGGAGTGGGGTTGTTAGTTTTTACGATCCCATTTAGCCATGGATCGTCATTATACATCATCCTCTTGTTTCATGAAACCGCCGGCCTGGATCTCCCAAAGTTTCTTGTAGGTGCCGTCGCGTTCGATAAGCTCATGGTGCGTGCCGACATCGATAACTCGACCGTTCTCAACAACGACAATGCGGTCCATTTCCATGATCGTGGAAAGGCGGTGCGCGATCACGATGACGGTCTTGTTTTTCATGAGCTCGTGCAGGGCGTCGTGAATAAGCGACTCCGACTCGGAATCGAGCGAGGAAGTCGCTTCGTCAAGCACGAGAATGGGCGCATCTTTCAAAATGGCTCGGGCGATCGCCACCCGCTGCCGCTCGCCGCCCGAAAGCTTGATGCCGCGCTCGCCGACAAAGGTCTTGTAACCATCGGGCAGGGCGCTGATGAATTCGTGGCAATGCGCTTTTTTTGCCGCCGAAATTACTTCTTTCTCGGAAGCGTCGCGCCGCCCGTAGCGGATGTTGTCCATGAGCGAGCGGTGGAAAAGGAGCGGGTCTTGGGGCACCATGGCGATCGCGTCGCGCAAACTTTCTTGTGTTACCTTGGCGATGTCTTGTCCGTCGATCAGGATCGCGCCTTTGGTCAGATCGTAAAAGCGAAACAGCAGTTTGACGACAGTTGATTTGCCGGCGCCTGATGAGCCGACCAGCGCCACTTTTTCTTTCGGCTTTATCGCAAGCTGGAAATTCTTCAGCACGACGCGCGTTTCGTTATAGTTGAATTGAACATGATCGAACTCGATCGCACCCTCTGTCACTTTCAATTTTTTGGCATTCGGTGCGTCTTGGATCTCGTAAGGCGTGTTCATGATATCGATCATTTCCTGAGCATCGGCCAATGCTTCATAGAAGCCGCGGAAGACCTGCTGGATGCTCCAGACCATCGACCAGAGCTGTACGATGATGAGTTGAATGAGGGCGAAGTCGCCGAGCGTCAGGCGTCCGGCGGCCCATAAGCGGATCGCGAGATACATCGCGACCGCTTCAATAAGGACAAGAAAAGACGTTTGGAAAAGCCCGATCCACACCTGCAGATCCCAAGTGAAGATCCGCAACAGACCCAATTCATTAAGGACCTTGCCGACCAATCCTTCCTCGAATTTGCGCCCGGAGAATTGTTTGACGCTCACCGCGTTGGTGACCGAGTCGGAAAGTGCGGCCGTAGCTTCGGAGTCCTTGGCCGCCCGGGCTTCGCGGTGCTTGGCGATCTTTTTTGAAAAAAAATAGTTGGCGACGACCATGACGGCGAACCAAATAACGATGATGGCGGCAAGCATCCAGTTGCGCAAGGCGAGGAGAATGGCCGAACCCGCGACCGTGATGATGAGGCCGGTCATGTTATAGATGACGATGTCGGCGATGTTCTCGAAGGCGGATGACAGGCGTTGGATCTTGCGCACCAGCGAGCCGGAAAAATTATTGGTGAAGAACTGGTACGAATGCCCCATTAATTTCTTGTAAGCATCCCCGGTGAGCGCGTTCATGATCTTGGCTTCGAGGCGGTTGGTTTGGAGGTCGCCGGCGAAGCGAGTGACGATGCGCACGAGGTACAAGCCGATCACGACGAACAGGATGACGATGAGCGAAGCCGCCAAAGCCGTTCGCGGTCCCGGCAAAGCCAGAACGTCGAAGAATTTTTTATAGGCCCATGGCAACAGGGTGTCGCAAGCATTGTAAACAACAACGCAGAGCATGATCGCCACCGTGAGGGCGCGATGGTCCTTGACGTGTTTCCAGAACAACCCGAGGATGCTTATTTTTTTGTTGGCCATATTTTTTATTTTCTTTCCGCAACAATGACGTTCGGCACCTGCACGATGCTGTTCATGGTTTCTTCGAAAGAACCAGCATGGACCGAGAAGCCGGTCGAGGTTCCACCGTCAAGGTTAAGGACATTATTCCATTTTACGCCCGTTTTTTCCAGTAAACTGACGAGCGCTGGAAATGAGACGCTGTCTTCGGGAACGGCTCCGACGTAAACATCGCCGTTCGTGTCGGTTCCGACAACCGTGCGGCGGGCGGCATCTTCATTTTTAAAGGAATTGACCGGCGCGCCGTTTTTAATAAGAAGCGGAAAACTTTGCCCTGCCTCGGTCATTTTTGCAACGTCGATCCCCGTATCGGAGTACGGGGCAAGTTTTTTCGTCGCCGTATCGATGACCGCAACGGCGGGGGACAGTTCGAGCAAACCCGACTTGTCGAGGTCGTATTTGCGGTCATTCACCAGGGTATTTGATGTTTTGAGAAGTCCGGTCGGTTGGAACTTTTCGTCAAAGTAGACGCCATTAGCGACAAACGTCGCCTTTGGCAGTGATCTTGCCCAGGACTCTACGGTCATCGGCGCGGCGCTTGCGGCAAAGTGCCAGTTGAATTTGTCCTTGGCAAAATGGAAAAGAATAAGGCGGGCGCCGCAAACATCGGCGCTGCAATCAAAACGCGAGAGATCGGGCGCGATCGTTGTCCATGCCGGAATTTTTGATCGATCTGCCGCCGGCGCGCTCGCGATCATCGTAGTGTTCGACAAACACCCGGCACCCAGCAGGACGATGATCGGAGCGAATGCGAATATCTTGAGCGACATAGACGAACAGTATAACAGAAAGGCGTGCCAATTGGACAAAAGTCGGCTTAGCTGTTAATGTAAGCGACTAGTCACCTAGTATTTTTTGTATGAAAAAGCGCATCGTGATCGGAGTAATCATCCTTATTGTCGCCGTTTTGGGCATTTGGTGGTTTGTCGCTTCGCGAACCAAGCCGTCCGTGCCCACGGTCAAAGCGACGCTTGGCGATGTCACTTCGTCGGTCATGGTGACAGGCACGACCACGCCAACGCAAAGCGTTGATCTGTCATTCGAACAGACCGGAAAAGTCAGCGCCGTCTATGTGAACGTCGGCGACAAGGTTACGGTCGGCGAACCGCTCGTCGAACTGGAAAAAAGCGGCCTTCTTGCCCAGTTGGCGCAGGCCACCGCTTCCGTTGCGAGCGCCCAAGCGCAACTGGACGAATTAAAAAGCGGTACTCGGCCGGAACAGATCGCCATCGAGGAAGTTCGCGTGGCGAACGCCCAAGTGGCCTTGAGTCAAGCGCAAAAATCCATGATGGACACGCTCGTCGACGCCAACGCCAAAGCGATTGACATCATGCACAACAAGACCGACGAGGATTTCACCAATCCGCAAACCAATGACCCAACTCTCAATTTTTCCGCGACCGACCCCCAATACGGCATCGATCTCGTGACCGAGAAAACGGCGATCGAGAATGCGCTTGCTCTCTGGGGTACGTCCCTTAACGCCATGACCGCCGACTCCGACCTGTTATCCGCGAGCGCGGACGCTAAAAAATATTTGAGCCAGATAAAAACATTCATCGACAAGCTGAACAGCGCGCTCGACACCGCCATTCCCGTTTCCGCCGCTTCGCAAGCGAACGTCGCCGTTTGGAAGGTCGATGCGGGAGCCGCGCGCACCGAATTGGGACAAGCTATCTCCGAGGTCGGCGCCGCCGAAACCGGTCTGCAAACGGCCGGCTCCGCTCTGACGCTCGAACAGAATAATCTGGCGCTCGACAATGCCGGCAGCACGCCCGACCAGATCGCCGCCGCGCAAGCGCTTGTCGACGAGGCCAAAGCGAACGTCGCCGGCATTCAGGTTCAGTTGGGAAAAACCGTTCTGCGCTCGCCGATCGACGGCGTGATCACCGTCCAGGGCGCCAAACTCGGCCAGATCGTCACGGTCACGACCGCGGCCATCGCCAATTCATCGCTCATCTCGATCATTTCGTTGAAACAATTGGAGATCGACGCCGACATTCCCGAAGTCAACATTGGCAGCTTGGCGCTGGGCCAAACCGTCAACATCACCTTCGACGCTCTGCCCGGGGAGAATTTCACCGGTTCGGTCATGGAGATCGACCCGGCGGAAACCATTATCGGCGGCGTGGTCAATTACCAGATCAAGATCGCTCTCGATTCGACCGATCCGCGGATCAAGAGCGGGTTGACCGCCAATCTCTCGATCATCACGGCCGTCAAAAAGAACGTCGTGCTTTTGCCGCAATACGCCATTTTGCAGAATAATGGCGGAACCTTTGTTCGCGTCGTCTCGGGAACGACGACAAAAGACATTCCGGTTAAGCTCGGCATCCGCGGCCAAGATGGCAATGTCGAGATCGTTTCCGGTGTCACCGAGGGAGAGTCGGTTCAAAATATCGGGCTTAACCCGCAATAAGAATAAGATGATCGTCGTAAAAGATCTCGTCAAAAATTATGTCGATGACGGAACCGTCACGACGGCGGTCGCCGGCGTCACTTTTGACATTAAGGACGGCGAGTTCATCGCGATCATGGGGCCGTCCGGTTCCGGCAAATCGACCCTCTTGAACATTTTGAGTTTTTTGGATCGACCGACCTCGGGCGAATATGTCTTTAACGGCAAGCAGATCGAGGATCTGTCCGACAAAGAGCTGGCCAGGGTCAGGAACAAACAAATGGGCTTTGTTTTTCAGTCGTTCAATTTGCTGAGCCACTCCAGCGTTTATGACAACGTGGAGATGCCGCTTGTTTACGAATCGTCGATCCCGGCGGGAAAACGCAAGGAGACGGTCGAGAAGGCGGTCGCTTCGGTCGGTCTCACCGACAAGCTGAAGGTGGAAGCGGGATCGCTTTCGGGCGGGCAGAAACAGCGCGTCGCCATTGCCAGAGCGCTTGTGAATGCGCCGGCGGTCATTTTCGCCGACGAACCGACGGGGAACCTTGATTCGGCTTCCGGCGCGCAGGTCATGCAAATTCTTTCCGACCTGCACCGTGACGGGCATACGGTCATCTTGGTCACGCATGAGACCTATACGGCCGAGTATGCCAACCGCATTTTGCGCCTTAAGGACGGGAAACTCGAGTCCGATACGCCGGTGGCCAAACACCGCGACGGGGCTCGCGAATTTTTCAAGTAATATGCAACTTTTGGATGCCGTAAAAATATCTTGGAAAGGGGTGGCGCACGCGCGCATGCGCTCGTTTCTCACGATGCTCGGCATCATCATCGGCATTTCTTCGGTTATCCTCCTTATGTCGCTGGGCGCCTCGGCGCAGGACTACATCTTGGCCCAGGTGCAGGGGATCGGCAGCAACCTGATCATCATCAATCCCACGGCCAGCTCCTCAAGTTCGCGATTCCAGCCGCCATCGGCCGTTCTGGGCGTCATCATCAAGACGCTGACCGACAACGATGTCATTGCGCTCAAGCGCGAACCCGCCATCCAGTACGTCGGGGCGGCGGTGCGCGGCGCCGCGCGCGCGGTCTATGGCAACAATGATACGGCAATCACTTATGCCGGCGTGAACGCGGACTACATTTCCGCGATCAATATTTCGACCGCGCGGGGTGTCTGGTTCAATAGCGACGATGTCGCATCGCTGAACCATGTCGCGCTCATCGGTCCGACGGTGGCGAGCGACCTCTTCGGTTCGTCCGACCCGATCGGAAAAACCATTCGCATCAAAAATCTTCCCTTTCAGGTTATTGGCGTTTTGTCGACTAAGGGCTCGCTTTTCGCGGGAAATTTGGACAGTGCGGTCATGATGCCGTCGTCGGTCGCCATGAAGCAGCTCCAAGGCGTTGATTATTATTCCGGGCTGATTGTCAAATATAACGACAACTATGATATTAATTTCATCAAAAGCCGGATCACCTCGGTGCTGATGGCCGACCACGGCATCACCGATCCGAACAAAGAAGATTTTCAGATCGAGACCGAAGACGACCTGTTGTCGCTTTTGGGAAATATTACGACCATTCTTTCGGTCTTCTTGACCTCGATCGCCGCCATTTCGCTCGTCGTGGGCGGCATTGGGATCATGAACATTATGTTCGTTTCGGTCATTGAGCGGACCAAAGAGATCGGCTTGCGCAAAGCCGTCGGCGCGACCAACGGCGACATTTTGCTGCAGTTCTTGTGTGAGTCGGTGATCTTGACTTTCATCGGCGGCGCGCTTGGAATAGCTCTTGGCGCGAGCGCGAGTTACGTGGCGTACTTGGCCGTGAACCGTTTCGGCGGCATTGTTTGGTCGTTCGATCTGCCGTTAAGCGCGGTCATTCTCGCCGTCGCCGTTTCATCCGTGATCGGCCTCGTCTTCGGCATTTATCCGGCTTCGAAGGCCGCGCGCAAAAATCCCATCGAAGCGCTGCATTACGAATAGCGAACCATCTTGACGCAAAATTATTTTTGGAGTATGATCCTTTCTTCCTCAATTGGGGAAGAATTGTTTTTTGACCACCTCGCTGGCTAAGGAGGCACAATGCAACGACTCATCGAAGAACTGGTCGCTCTGAACGCGCAAAATTCACAATTGTTCTGCGACCCTGGCCTGCGCGCCGCTAGGATGCGCGCGCGTGAAGAGCACCGCGTTCGCGCCGTTTGCTTTAAGTGCATGGACGGCCGAATCAACCTGCCGCTTCTAACCGGAACGCACATGGGCTCGATCATTCCTTTCAGGACCATGGGCGGGATCTTCCACATTGGGTGGCCGGCGCTTTCGGATCGGATATGCGACATTGTCGACGGTTCGATCTCCGACGGCCGATCCAATGTGTTCTTTGTCACTTATCACTTTTCACGCGGCGACACGCATCGAGGGTGTCGCGGCGTTGACTACGATAAGGGTAAGGGCATGGCTCATGCGGCGCGCTTCGTTCGCGAAATCGAGAAAGTGTTCGGTTTCGGACATCAGCAAGTGGACGTGGTGATGTTGGGCGTGGAAACAGACGACGATACTCTGATCTTCCATGATCGAAGCACGGAAAGGTCGTTTGCCAGCGTCGAGATCGTCCGCGATGGAAAAGAGTCGGGCATCGCCATGCTCCGCGAATTGTATCCCGACATGTCTCCAAGGACGATGAACTATGTTCTCCAACTTGTCGAGGGGAACGTGGCCCACCTCAGCGAGCTTCAAGCGCATCCGCGCCATCCGGTATCCATCAACCACACCGAGCGCGTCCTCGCCCTGGGTCGGGATTTCGACTGGCTTCATCAGCCGAACCTGGCCATCATCGTTAATCCCCACGATCCGATGCTCGAAGAAACCATCGGGGTTGCGGCCGGTATCATCATCGCCAATCGGAACGAAGAACGCATTCCAAAGGAGCAGGTACTGCTTTTTTCTTCGGTCGGATATCGTGAACAGGGATTTCACTACAATGCCGCAAAGGAACAAGCGCTGTATCTTGCAAGAATGGGCATGGAATCGATCCATAAGTTCCATCCGGAACACGGTGACTCGTTTCACACCCTCGTCGGCGTCGTTGATATGTATCGTCGGAAGCTGGAGATCATCAAGGTGAACGGCCAGTCCGCCTGACCGTCATTCCGCACCCCGATCCAAGCGCGAGCTTGGGTCGGGGAATTTTTTTACGCGAGGCGAGTATTGTCAATGTGATCGGATCGTATTAAGATTATTTCTTATGCATGAAACACCAAACAATATGGAACACGAGACGATCTCCTTGGACAGGCAGCGGAAGTGGGAAGAACAAACCGATTTAAAAGCTAGGATCGATAAAACGGGCATTGAACGATACTTTGATTCCTTTGATGATCTGACCAAGCGCGAAATATTTCATCAAACCGATACCCGCGTCGGCTGTATGGATGAGGGCTGCGCTGATTGCGGTCGTCGCATCGCCGGCTCGGGGATACTGATCAAAGACGAAGACCGGGGGGCGTTCGAAGATAATTGCCGACGCCTGGGCGTGACGGAGATAACGCATCATGAGGGGTGCGGTGCGGCCGGGGTTTATGCCAAACAGATCGGCAGCGATCGGGATCCCGCGGCGCTCGCGGAAGAATTTTCCAAAAAAACGGCCGCGGAATACGGTACTGCGGAGTCGTACATCCCGGCCGAGGAAATGTCGCGTCCCAAAGAGTTCCACGCCACCCGCTTCGCTTATTACGACGGCACGGGAAGGTTGAATTTGAAGAATGCCGATGGCCGATTGCCGAACGGATTCGTGCTCACGCGCGGGCTTTATCCGAAGACCGGTTACGCGGTCGCCGAAGCGCAATTGGCATTCGAGATCGCTTCCGGTCATCACGGTTTCGGCGAACTCATCACCGCGAACGAACCGTTCGAGATAATCGTGGTCGGCAGCGCCGACGACCCGACCATGTCGCTTGAGGCGCTCAAGAAAGAACTTGAGCCGCTCAAAGCCGATCCGAGGATAAAAATATCCGGATTTGAAATTTCGACCGCCGCGCTTGATAAGGAAATCCCGCTTGCCGCCTAAGACAAAGCCCGCCCCGATGACTATTATAGAAAAAGAGCGACTGTGGGAAGAACAGCGCGATTTCCGCCTTCTGTTTGAGGTGAAGGGCGGCATTGGCCGATATTTTGATTCCTTGGACGCCGACATGAAGCGCGAACTTTTTCATCGAACCGATCTTCGGATCGGCTGCATTGATGATGGTTGCGTTGATTGCGGATATCGGATCGCGGGTTCGGGTGTTTTGATCGCCGGTTCCGACAAAGAGGAGTTTTTAGATAATTGCCGGTTTTTAGGCGTTAGTGGGTTTACGCATCATGAAGGATGTGGCGCGGATGCGGCCCTCGTATCCCGTTTGAGCGGAGGCGGGAAACCGGACGGACTCCTTAAAGATTTTTCCGAACAGATGGCGCGCGCCCTCAAGGTTGACGCCTCGTCCATCTCGGTGGAAAAAATGTCGCGGCCGAAAGATTTTCATCCGGTTCGTTATGCTTATTACGACGGCACCGGGCGGCTGAATTTGAAGAATGCCGCCGGCGTTCTTCCGAACGGCTTTGTTTTAACGCGCCCATTGTACCCAAAGGCGAAATACGCCATTGCCGAAGCGGCGCTGGCGTTTGAAATTGCTTCCGGATCCAACGGCTTCGGCGAACTCATAACCGTTGACGAACCCTTTGAGATAATCATGGTCGGCGACAAGGACAATCCCAAAACATCGCTAAAAAAATTGGAGCGCGAACTGTCGCGCTTGGGGGCGAACCCGAAAATAAACATCACCGGTTTTGAAGTGTCAAAGATAATCCGAATTGAATAGGACGCGCATATGAAAGATAAAAAAATCAGATCAGCGGTTGTTATTTTTGGCGCTTTCATGATTATGGTCGGCGCGTACTTTGTTTTTTCGTTATCGGTCGTAAAAACTCCCAAGCCGCCGGCGGTTAACAATGCGATCAATGACGAGGTACCGGACGGCGTAATAACTTATAAAAATACCTTGCTCGGATATTCCATAACATACCCGGCTTCATGGCTTAGCTATCTCAATCCTTTTTCTGCGCCGCCGCTTAAGACCGAAGCCGTGCCTGACAGCGGATCAAAATGGATCTTTGTCGGCCCAAAAAATTTAGTACCGGATTGCGCTCTTATCTCTCCGTCTTTCGGACCGGCGCGATATATAAATGTTGTCGCCATGGACGGGGGATTGCAGCAAAATCGCAAACAATTGAACGCCAAGATCGGCGGACAAGATTATTTGGAAAGCACTAAGTTGTTGGGCGGTAAAATCGTTTACGTCTATACGGATCCGGGACCCACGAGGTGTCCTGATATTAAAAATATACAACGAAGCATGATTTTTTTGATAGAAAACAAAAATAAAGTTTTTGAACTCATAACCGATCTTTATGATCAATCAACCGTGCGAACGGCAATTGAGTCGTTTAAATTTATTGTGAAATAATTGAGGTTTGGCCCTTACGATATGAAAAAAATAATTTTTGCAACGCTATTCATCGCCGGTTTGTTGGTCGGATATATTACGGCTCGTTTGACGCCGGATTTTTTGAAGAAAACGCCAACCGGTATTCCGCAGCTGGTCGGTCATATCGTGCTATCCAAAGAATATTTGAACGGATCGTTGCGAGACACCGGCGTCAGCATCCCGTACGACATCACCGGTACTTATCCGGAAACATCGATCATTTTGCTTTCACACGATAAGTCAAAGGTTTTGTCTACCGTTTGGGAAAA